>Ga0209637_1000470_pt1 | contig 12700 bp, 11 predicted proteins | sample OlaalgELextract3_2_FD_187379 | JGI IMG/M metagenome (GOLD analysis project Ga0209637, IMG submission 187379) | Olavius algarvensis symbiont microbial communities from Tuscany, Italy - Type G ELBA extract 3 (SPAdes) (version 2) | ecosystem: Host-associated > Annelida > Digestive system >... | reverse complement strand
CATACACGGCACACAGTCGATCATGAATTTCCTTTGCTGCACGACCTTCTTTACAGAGAAACTTAATGACTGCACGAAACTCAAACTTTAAATTTTCCATTACTACACTCAGTAGTTGACTTTGCCGCGCTATGACGTCATCATCAGTGATGACGTCACATCAACTGCCACACTACTGTAGTAAGTAAAGACTGTAGTTTCTACTGATACATGCCATGCATACTCATTTTTACATTATCATGCCAAGTTGCAAAACTTTTTGAACGCCCTCGTATATACTGACAGACACGAAGCATCGCGCGCCGCGCGGCCTTTTTGCGACAGCAGAGCTACTTGTTTCGACTAAAGACGCTGATTGGAGAAAATGTCAACAATGTCAGCGCTCAGTCACGTCAGGGTAGTGTCTCCGCTACCACATGGCGTCAGAAAATAACCCGACTCACACGCCAACGTTGGCACTGACAGTGGCGTATTAGGATTTAAGTAAGGAGGGGGCGAGGCGCTGTAGGCGTCAAAGGAGGTGTGGTGTGGTGGAGTGGGCTGGACCCCTCCCAGAAAAAAAATCATTTTGTCCCCAAAATGATAAGTTTAGGTGATTTTTGACGCAGTTTTTAACAGACAGAAAACACGGACAGTTACTAGAAGCATGGGACACGGATTTTACGGTTCAATCGCGAAACGAGGCTCACAAAAAAGTGCAAAAAATATCCAAAATTCAGTCAGACCAAAAGGGAGCGTCAAACCATCGCCCCCCTGAATACGCCACTGAGCACTAACCTTCAGTAAACTTAGAAAGTGCTAAGAACAATTTCAGCGAATATTGATTTAAGAATTTTCTTAGTTATTTCTTATAGGTAGGCCTATTTCTGACTCCCTGGCACAAAAACGTCGGCAAAATTTAGGGAAAAAAAATTAAGAAAATCTTAGGAACGTTTTTGGCCTCTTGAGTTACGAATCCCTCAATGACACAAGATTTAGTAAAATCGCTGCTACACGTGGCCTGCTGGTATTGCATTGCCTCGCAGAGGTGATGCATATTGATTTCTAGTTTTGTCTGTCTGTTTGTTTGTTTGTCACGCTTTGGAATTACAAAGTTTGTGATAACGGAAACGCTGTAAAGCAGTATTATTATCAAAACAGTTATGGTGTCATTGCATGCAGGAAGGTTTGTAGTTGTGCAGCTACTCAAATTTTTCTGTGGACCCCAAAAATTTTTCCACAGGGGCAAATTTATACCAAAAATTGTGATTTTTCGCGATTTTTGCGGCTGTAGGCTCACATTTTAAAAGCCAGAACGGTGAAATTTGGTATGACGATGCGGACCTGGGACTCCCGACATAAAGCCAAATTTGATAAGAATCGCTTAAAGGGGCATACCCCCTTTGGGCAAATTTATTCCCAAAATTACCAATTTTGGCGATTTTGGGGGCTGTAAGCCCACATTTTAAGAGTGACAGCGGTGAAATTTGGCGTGAGGGCACGGACCTGCGACAACCTACCCCGCGCTTATTTTATAGAAATCGCTGGGGGATTTGTCCCTTATGGGAAAATTATTACCAAAAAAATCGAAATTTTCGCGATTTTTAGCTAGGCTACTTAAGCCCACATGTCTATACCCATAATGTTACAATTTTACTTATGAGAATGGTGGGACTAATAAGAATCCATTAACGAAACAAATTTTCGTCAAAATAGCTCAATGGGGCCTGCCAGTATTGCATTTCCTCGGAGGTGATGCATATTGCTTTCTAGTTATTTTTTTGTGTTTACAACACAATGCAGCGTTCACTAATTGTGCATGTTTTTTCACGTTGGTTTAACCTCGCCCGACAAGAGGCCGGCAATGTGTTGTTGTTCTGGTGGTGTCGTGTTTGTAACCATGTTTGCTAGCAAGATTAAAGAACCAGGAGCTCAGCTGTCGCAGAGACGCCGCGCGTTGCTGCGTGTCGCTGTCACTCAAATTCAGTCGAAATTACACCGTTGAGTATTGCGTGTGTACAGTAAGTTCCTATTAGTATTTTTGTAACTATGTCTCTATTTTCTATCGTTTCAGAGATATTCAATGTCGAATTATGGCTTGACCTTGAAATATGGATTAGAAATCATCCAAGCTCACTGAAAATGGTGGCGCCGTTTGATGGATCACGTAAGATTTCTTATTGGTCTGCCATTGTAAGTATAACTCTATATTATACCATTTTGAGTTGTATGACGTGAACAATGCCGTGACCTTCGGGGTCACTCAAGATCATTGGAAATAACATCACAGTTAGGGGTCCAAAGTCCCCCAAAATACCCAATTTTGGGGACCTGAATAGGCATTTCAAGCCGAAAAATTCAAACAGCTATATCTTCAGATCTGTGTATCAGATTGACATGAAATTTGATACGGACTTCGTGGGTGGTCTCGTATGGTGGTAAAAGAATTTCAAGATGGCGGACGGCCGCCATTTTGAAATTCGATATATCGCCATATCTCAGTGAAAAATCATCCGATTTTCATGACGTGATCAAAAAATGAAAAAGTTGCATTGGACAGACTCCCGAGTGCGACAGAACGTATTTCTTATTCTAAAACAACTACATTGCTGCCCTCAGCTAAATGTACGCGTTCACTCTTCCAAGGTCGAACTGGCTGCGGCGAGCGTCCATCCGGTTGGCAACTTGGCGTGATATCGTCACATGCCAGCGTCTAGTTTTATCTTGTGTACCACTTTTAGGTATTAATGTGCGTATGGAGTCAAGGAGAGATGGAAAGCATTACACAAGTACGTGGAGAATTTCTTAACAGCTAAAACTGCGCACAACTATTCAATTCGTTATAACATTTTGTTACAGCCACTAATCAAAAATAAACTGCCAGATGACCATAATGTAAGAATATACGTACGATCGATGTCGTTTTGTAGATCGACTGAAAGATCTAATTGAGTCCGCGGATAAAACAAAACTGTACTAAACATGGCAATCCCCATAAGCAGAACTGTCGTAACGAAGTACTGATATAGACCGGACATTGTTATCGACATTCAACTCGTCGCTGTTTTCAAATTTATATCACAATACCAAACAGCGAGTTCGTTGCAAGTAAAATCCATGACGCACGCCACCAATATCACCTGCAAATACACATGTAAAGAACCAGTTCATCGACAGACTATGTTGCGGCCTTCCCCACCGGCTTGACTTAGTAATTGCAGACATACCATTAGTCTACGTTGAGCCCCGGTATAGTACTGATACAGTTGACTGCGGATTTCCTGTCTTGCATTAAACCACCCACCCAGGCCAACTCAGCCTGGACATCCTTCAGTGGGTATATACACAATGAGTATATACACTGTGTGCAGATAAAAACATTATGCTTTCTTTTATAACTCCTTGAAAAGTTAATCGATTATTTAAGATAATATAACTGAAAATGTCGTTTGCTTCTAATTTATATGTTTGTTAAACCGGGGTGACTGTCCTGGGGGTTTTTGTTCAGAGGACTACTGTTCAGGGGTTGTCCTTGAATCATACCTCTCACCACTCCCGTCCACGAGTCGTCTCACAATCGATTGAAAGTCGCGGTTTATGCGGCTCTCCCTCTAGGAGGCCGCGTTACGGATTGCACCCCGTATTCTGTCTGTTCGCGTGTCACGTGCTTGTCCATAATTCAAGCACGGAAAGCTCTAGAAAACTCAAAATTAATGTTAACGTTGCCCGTATCTCGCGGACGAGAACTGAGGTCAAAAGGTGAAAAGTTAAGGTCACAAGGCCGCATAATGCTCATCAGACATGTAATGTGCTATAACATCCGAAAGGAAGGCGATACATGTTTTAAACTTGACAGAAGTATCGAGCACGCAGAGTGTTGCAACCGACAAACATTTTGAAGCAGAGAATCAAAGTTCAAGGTCACAAGGTCAACCTGTCGCTCTCCATAGCCAGAAGATCAGAGCATATGACGCCTGTTTTACGCGATCTTCACTGGCTGTCGGTTCGACAGCGGATCACGTTTAAGCTTCTGGTCTACAAGTGTCTGCACGGCATGGCGCAGCAGTACCTTCATATGCATTACGAGCCGACGTCAACAGTCACCAGCCGGCGTCTTCGATCCGCTCACTCCCGCCGATTGACTGTTCCACGCACCAGAACAAACTACGGCGACCGCAGCTTCGCTGTCCAAGGACCTCGGTGTGGAACAGTCTTCCTGCTGAACTTCGTACACCAGACATTACGCTGGCGACGTTCAGAAACAGACTTAAGACATTCCTGTTCTATTTGTAACTGTTACCCAGCGCATTTGCAGCTTTTCCCGATCTTGCGCTATATAAATGTACTTAATAATAGTAATAACATGACACAGAAAAATCAAGTTTGGTTTGCATGTTGTCTGTAATAAGAGTAGCTCGCGATACCATTCCAGGGTCAAGAGGTCAAAGATAAAGGTCAAGGTCACTGTACTTCACAAATCCTAAGCCACGAACTGCGCCGTAACTGATGAACTAATGTTCATACCGATTTCAAAATTTGTAGTAATGAGGTAACCAGGAATTACCATAGTACAAGAACTTACATACTTATAACGTCAAAGCTACACACAGATTAGACAAGAACTATGCCATAACTTCTGAATATATGGCTATACGGTGTTTAAACGTGGTAAAAGCATGGAGAAAGTACAGTGTCATAAGCAATAATCATTCTGAAGCACAAGGTCAAAGGCCAAAGTTACAACGTCAACTTACTACAGCCTGTCTGAATGAAATGATGTACACGTACACGACAACTTGACAACTGTATCTCGCGGTACCATTTTAAAGTCAAGCGATTAAAGGTCAATATCACGTGACAAAATATGCAAATTTCGAACATCCAAGATGATGGACGGCCGTCATTTTGAAAATTGTATTAATATTATTTCAGCCATAACTTGGCAGCATTATCCGATTTTGGCCAAATTGTACGCGAGGACGCAGAATCTCATGCTGATTATGGTCCACATGACCAATATGGCAAATTTCTAAAATTCAAGATGGAGGACGGCCGCCATGTTGAAAATCGTTTTTGGCCATGGCCATAAGTCAGCAACCGATTTTCCGATTTTAGCGAAGTTTTGCTAGAGGAAACAAAAGGGCACGCCGACAAAGGCAACGTGAGAAAAGCTGCAAATTTCGAAAATCCAAGATTGTGGACGGCCACCATTTTGAAAATCGTTATATCGCCATATCTCAGTGAAAAATCGTCTTCTGATATCGATTAAATTTGGTGCATAGAGGTGAATTCCGATAAGGATGACAGTCACTTGACCAAAATTCAAAATTTTCCAAAGTCAAGATGGCGGACAGCCGTAATTTTAAAAATCGCAATGTCTCAGTAGACGTCGCACGTTACGTTGCCTAGATGTTACTATTAAAAGTTAGATTGGCTGGCTGCAATGCAAGTCAAAGCCCAGTGTAACACCACATAAATGATTACGAGCGTAGGCATATGCACTGAGTGACAGCTGTATAATAGGAGTACAAAGGTAGGCCTAGATGAGTAAAAACAGCAAATATAAATGGGAAAGCTACTGGAGCGCTGCCGCTCTGCGCTATACATTTCAGAAAACTCCTTTCATCACGGGCAACAGTTCCGTCGCCGATCGCGTGCCTCTATCTTGAACCGTTTAAAAGTTGTACTGTTGTAAAGCTTTAAAGTTGACGACACGCCGAAAATACTCAAAAATGCAACATAGTTGGCCTTATCAGAAACTCACTGTGGGCTACCGCCCGTGTCATACATTTTTAGAGTTGATATTAATTGACATAATAACGCCGCGACTCACCGTTTTCGAAATATTCGCGGTCAAATGGGGAAATAGGTGTCTGAGAGGCCAAAAATGGTCCACCGAGCCCCTTCTTTTGATCCCGTATTTGGTAGTTTCCAGAGATGTCGCCATCAAAATGTTCGGGACACAGCCAGCTCTACCATCAGCCAAATTTTACGACAGTTGGTTGCACCACCGCCGAGATATGTCCCCGGACAAAAAAGAAAGAAATACACAGTAAACTTAATACACGATCAACTCGGATCACACTGCTCATGACGGGTAACAATGGTCTTGCTGCAAATTTATTGCCGAGTCCAATTGTGAAAGAATTTGAAAATCGGTCAACGTATGCCAAAGTTAAGCCTAAGACCAGAATGGCGTATTTTTGTCTCACAGTGTAGAATACCCGCCCGGTGCTTTCCCAGTCATATGGCCGACCACTGCGTCTTTCACTACGTATGCGAGCCGGATCGATACGGGTCGATTATTCGATCAGGTTGTATGGCAGCAATTCGATTTAGCGACTATTTTGTCCCTCTTGGTCTAAGCTTTCGGTTGATGTATAGAACGCATACGTTCTTTCTGTGGAGAATGCATGGGACAGAACGAAGGACAGACACGCGCTCACACGTCAGTGCTATAATAGTCGAATACGACAGTAGAGATAATTGCTCACATACGACGTCCGCTGCATTTTTAAGCGCCTCACTTTATTTAGTAAAAGAGGCGCTTATTGAGATAGGCTGTGTCGTGACGTCGTTGGTCGTTGGTTGGTTGTCACGCGCGTGCACTGTGGCCAAACGGTGCATCCTAGGCCTATAGTTACTATGGAACACTAATAGGAACCCCTACCCCAGGAATTTAATGGTACTAATTTCGACCCCCTGGGGTGACCCATAACCGGGGAATGCCCCCCCCCGTGAGGCGCTTTTTGTCAAATTACTTTGACCTCTTGTTGAGATACAGATAATGAAGCCGTTTATAGTACACAAAATGACCTACAAATGTCACTGAAGGTTACCTCCAATGCCAACCTTCAAGATATCTCCTCGATCTTTCTTTTAGAGACCGGAAAAGTAGGCTACACTTATTTTAGACAGGAAATTGAAATGACCTTGAAAGTCGCTGGGGATGGTCCACTGCACAGGCCACGTATCACTTCTTATTAGTAGTATACAGTAACTGTGTCTCCTCTTGCACGTTTGCGAGATATTAACACTTACCTAGCGAACATATGACTACATGTGACCTTGAACAGTCCTTCAACTCGACACTTAAATTATAATCTACATACGATTTTCTATTCGCCGATAAGCGTATCGGAGCGAATATACGTTGTTTTTACAACATACGATATTGGATAGAAATGTTCAAGGTCACGCGTGGTCATTGGCAATGACGCCATTCGAGAAAGCACACTATTACAATCTGTTTTGTTAGTCATCCATTGTACGTACCACGTCTCTTTTGACCTAGGGTACGAAATTTGGTCTCAAAAGCGAGTCCATGAGTGACGAAAACCTCATGATCCTACGACGGTTTAGTATTAGTTTTTACTAAATATCAGCGTGTGACAGACAGATGGACAAACAGACACGCTGCTCTAGCATAGTTGAATGCGAAAAAAAATGAATTTAATGTTTCATTTAGTACGAATTTATTACATGCAGTGTTGTTTTCAGGTCTCAGTCTCGATTTTGGAGAAATGGTTGGACGTCACTGTGGCGTACAGCGTACAAAAGAACGCCGTGGTAGCTATTCTGTATTGTTCAGTGATAAGCTACTGATGAAACAGCGCACAACTCTACATTACTTATCAGCATGTGAGCAATTTTAGCCTTTGACTTGTAAAAAGGTAAAGGTACCCGTACTCGGTAGAGGCCTACGGTCGTCGTGTCTAGAGCTGATCCTATCTCTAAGCAGTCAGCTGGCAGGTGACTAGTCAAAAAGCCGGCCATAGGCTGCAGCTACCCTACTTTCCTCCGGGCGGTTAGCTTGTGTATCTTGCTGCAATTGTTGCTTATTAAATAAATAATAATATGCGAGTCGTCGTGCCAGCACCGCATTGCTTACGGTAGTGCACTGCTCATTGGCAACTGCGGTGCCGATAACGGTTTTGGCCTCGGCAGTGGTCTTGTGAGCTGGGTCTTGCAAAAGCGGTCTGGGTTAAGCCTTTCAGTATGAGAAGCAGATATCTTTTCCACGACTAAATACGAATTTTACGGACAGCTTTTTTGAACAAACCGACGAGCGTTATTTCATAGACGATCATACCCATTGTTTTTGCTTATACATACTGCATCAGAATGTTTTAATCTTTTTTGCAAATTAAACTTAAATGGTGTGTATACACGTATTACGTGACACATGCCCATTGCTGTGGCTTTTAGGTCTAAGTTGTTAACACGTCGTCAACAGTCTAGTCCAACGTCAGAAGGAACATTTGACGTGGAGAACTGGTCGTAGCCTATGACAAGGCACAACAGACAACCAATTTTGTGTGTAGGTCTAATCTTTTAGCGTCGTTCACTCCATGGCATTGGCCACAAAATCGACTCAGTCATATCCCTTAGTCTCGTCTATTAGAAGCTAAAAAAGGTAAGTATATTTATATAGCGCTCTTTTTGTAGTACCGGGGTACTCACACTCAAGGCGCTCAGGCATGGATCACACAGTTTTACCTGCAATTACACCAATGCTTGCCTTTACCTCGTAAACGTTCATCAGATGGCGCCTCCCCAGACTGGATTTTTTTCTCTCTTCTCTCTTCTGACGATGAGGTTGCCACGAGACTACGCCATTTCTCTCTGTCTCTAGTTCGGTTTACTGCTTCTCCAATGCTGAGCTCCATCAGTTTAAGGAAGCAAGTTTAACGTCTAACTGAGGTTACGGACATCAATTGCAGCCTAAGCCTACTCAGACCTCAGACGACTCCACCAAAATCTGCTGTATGAATATAAAATCTTATTTGGCAAGCTACAAGTTGATTACGTAGACATGTTTTCGGTAGATCACAGTCAGTCACTACAGGGCACCAGTGGAAACTGTTCTTCGGAAACATTTTTTTCTGTGAGCGTGTATGACTGCCCCAAGAAAAAATTGTCACTGATGATCTGGGTTCTTTCAACACATTCCGGCGTCTCATTGTTCGTTCTGATTTACCTTCATCTGTGTATTACTGATACTACTGTCATGTATTGTTAAGGTATCCGTAAAAATAAGTGCAACGCCTGAATATCTCACATTCGCATGCTGTTTTTTTATTGTTCGCCTTTATTTTCACTGCTTATTTCTGTGACTGTAAATCTCTTAAACAGTTAGTAAAATTACGCCAATTCTTATATCAAAATAATGCTAACACGCATAAAATTGACAAAGAATACCTGATTAAGTTTTCATTTCGAATCATCTGGTGGCTACGTGGACTAATCTTCTCAACATGCCCCTATCGGCCATTCACATTGCAACGTTGCAGCTAAGCTTACGCACGCAAGGCGTTACTGCTGTACGAGTATGCGTTTCGGATGAGTCTCTACAGGGTGCCGCTGAAACGGACCCGGTATATCTTGCAAAATTGAGAGACATGAAACATAATCGTGCAACATGTCAGTATACTATCAATAACAAAAATTTCGAATAACAAATTTATATATACGAGACTGCAGTAAATAATTCTTAAGCTTATATATATTTATTTATTTAACAGTAGGCCTTTATGTTTACTGTAAGCCGGTAAGTCGTTCCACAGTTTACTGCTCTAGGCGGTAATTTGTTTTGATGGTGAACATAATTATGCACTAATGTTACATTAAAAAAATAAAATTCCGTTATTTCGTGTAGAAATTATAAAAAGTGAAATATGAAACACAATTTTCGCTAGTCTATAACTAGCAATGCTTAAAATGAAACCCGACTAAAACACAATTTCTCAGAAACGACTGAATATTGCATAAAATTGTAGCAATTATTAAGAACATAAGCTTCTACTAAGCAACTAAATGTTTCATTGTTGTCTACAGCCTAGATACAAAACGTAGGCCTAAATGCGATCGGGAGTACGCTCTTTTCTTAACAAAGAAGGACATCGTCACTGTTAGTCGAAGAATGCAACATTGTGTTGTCATCATTACAAAGTCAATGCGCCAGTAAGCACAGTGTTCCATTGAGAAAATGTCTGTAAATAGTCTTCAAGTTCAAATAAGTACGAACTAATGCTAGTTTGACTTAATCAAATACTTAAAATAACAATAAGCAAGCACTGAAGCATTGTCATCACTGGGAGCTTTGTTCACAGACGCTAATTTTCAGTTCTTAAACAATGGCCATAGCCCCAGTTTTGCAGAGTTTCAATGTTTTTTATTTTGTCGTCGGTAAAAATTCTTTTACATACAGTGGTTTAATTATTGTAGGACAAATTATTAGACAATAATCTACAAATATAGAATAGTTTACGCCGTTAAATTGCTGTCATGTTATTGACTTACCTGGTACTTGATGTTTTAGTAAATTTGTCGAACGCGTTGATGTATTTAGCTTCTACTAAAGAACTTAGAATAAACATGGCCAGTCTTAAGTGGCGTGATCCTGACCGAGCCGTAGAATCCAACTTTATTTTCTTATTTAATTGTCACGCGATGCCATGCAAGCACGGCCTTAGCCGTCGTGCGGTGTCTGTCTGTCTGTCTGTCTGTTTGTTTGTGTGTGTCTGTCACGTTCGTACATTCTGTCAAAACGAATAAACATATCTTCAAAATTTTTTCACCATCAGATAGAGCCACGTACGCCATTCTAGTTTTCCACGCCAAACGTCACGGCAATATTCCGACGTGGACCACCTAACGTGGGCGTCGAATGCAGGTGAAGTAGGCTAAAATCCTGATTCTCAACGACTATCTGGCTTTGCGATCGGTAACTGCTGCGCCGTGGTTAGTTTATTGCACTTAGCACCTGGGTTTTTGTTGACTGCGGGTATCGGAAGACCAAGCGTCACGCGCTATACACAGTCACGGTCGTCCGTGAATCGTGTGTATGACAGCAACGCTCGACGTTACACCGAAGACAACAGAACAGTATAGAATTGTACGCACCGGTAAATCCGAAGCTGAAGTAACTAATAATAAAAACTGCGCTCGAGGTATTGTACCATTGAAGCTAACTACTGACAGACATGAAGCATCGCGCGGCCTGTTTGCGACAGTAGAGCTACTAGTTTTTTTTCACTGTCTGCGTTATATATTGTTAAATTTTAAATAAATAAATTATGTATTTTGGCTGGCGACTTCAAAAATCGTACGCTGTAGTTCAGTTGTTGGCGGTTTCTATGGCACAATTTTAAGACAACGTACTTGTAAGCAGACAATTCGGAAAATTTCAATACATGTATTAAAATATTGGATTATTTAAGCGAAACTGCAGTCTTCGTTGTGCCGTACTAACAGGGTCTGACGTGGCATAACTATATGTTGATCGACGCCAACGCGTTATCATTAAGCCAAACCGCGAACCCAAATGGTAGGCTTACTATTCTACAGCTTGGTACGGTTTCCTGTTCGCACTGTATAGTAACTATGGCCGTATCTTGTATCGTTTCCGAGATAAAGCGAGATGTCGGTCGAACACCGCAATGTTATACCCCCCTGCATTCGACGCCGTCATTGGAGGTTACCATACCGTTTGTTGTCATATCATCATCGCCATCAACAGCATGCCCCTACTGGAGCGTAGCTGTTCTAACAAATGTTCTCCAGTCAGATCAGTTCTGTGTGCAGTGTGTAGACCAATGTTGGCAGGTCGTAAGTCATCTTGCACAGTCCGGATGTATATGTTGTGGTCAGTTGGCCAATCCAGTCCGATATCCTCAACCCACCATTTCTACGACTGACATCCAGGAAGCCGCTGTGGCTGGATTTGCAACCAGCTGACATCAAAAGTCGTGTACATACACTTTATTGAATAGCAGCAACAAAAGTGCATGCAGTAATAGATTTGTAAATGTCACCGTAGTTAGTACTACGTAATAATAATGATAATACCAGGATGAGTGACCGTCTGTTGGCGGGTAAACCATCTCGGTATATGTAACCAGCCACCCAGGTCGAACTCCCGGCTTCCAGTAGAGACCCGGTATGAAGTTGTCGGAATAGCGGCTGTCGGAATAGCGACCTGTACCCGTTGGAGCAAGGCTACGTTTTTAGCCGCACCTTGTATATAATGTACGCTAGGCAGACTACACAGATTCATCACTAGCCAACCGTGACGACCAACAATAGTGTGGACAAGACTGACTGTAAGCTTAGTGTGTGAACGTATTCATTAGCGCTCTCCCGCGTACACCACACCAGAGCCCAACTGTAAACTCGGCTTGCCTCATTGGCACTGCTTGTGTACTGTATACCGTGTCTCAAAAAATGCGCCGACTTTGACAAGCTATAGTTTCGATAAGCACGGGCAAATTTTTATAATTTTCTGTAAACAGCATGCATCAGCACACTTTCAAAAAATTAATGTTATGCATATTCAACTTTCCTTATCCATTCACTTTTGATAACTGCTCTTTGGCCCAAATACAACTTGGCAATCAAATTTCTATTCCTCCACTCCACTCCAATGTCTTTCAACATCCACATCATCTTCCGCCAGTCTACCGAAGCGTATTGAAGCGACAGCAAACGCGATAAACCATATTGGGAAAGATCAGTTTGGTTTTCGGAAAGGTAAAGGTACAAAATACGCCATCGCAACATTAAGAACACTGGGAGAAAAAAAGTCTCCAACGTGGAAAGGATCTATGTATATGTTTTGTTGACTATGAAAAGGCATTTGACAGGGTTTCGACACATTTCAGGACTGTTTACCGGCAGGCCTGGGCGCAGCGCAGCGCAGCGCAGCGCAGCGCAGCGATGC
>Ga0209637_1000464_pt1 | contig 12919 bp, 9 predicted proteins | sample OlaalgELextract3_2_FD_187379 | JGI IMG/M metagenome (GOLD analysis project Ga0209637, IMG submission 187379) | Olavius algarvensis symbiont microbial communities from Tuscany, Italy - Type G ELBA extract 3 (SPAdes) (version 2) | ecosystem: Host-associated > Annelida > Digestive system >... | reverse complement strand
CACTGTCTACTTTGCGCATTGTCCACGTTTCAGAACCATATAACACTACCGACTGCACAAGAGAGGTGTATATTCTGAGCTTGGTGGAGAGACTGAGTCTTTGCTGACGCCAGACTTTGTCAAGTTAAGCCATAATGGAGCCAGCGATGCCCAGGCGTCTGTGTATCTCTGGGTAGGAGTAGCCATCGGAATCTATGTCAGAGCCCAAGTATGTAAACCTGGATACTGTCTCTATTGCTTGATTGTCAATATGGACTGTTCTTGGAGCAACTCCAGTAGTTACCAATGAAAACAAAACAAGAAAAAGACACTTTAAATAAGAAAAGAAGTCATAAAACTACGTATTGACTCGTAAAATTGGTACTAGCTTCTGGAGCCCCCAGATCCCCAAATAAGGTGCGTGCCTAGCCAGATTTTTAACGTTGTGCCGCCCCTGCTTTTATGGCTCGGGCTTCACTGAGAAGTAGGCCTATTGGGGGGCCACAGACCGGCCCCCCTGGCGCTTTATTCTCACCTATTAAAAAACGAATGATGCAGTTTAATAAGAGACGGACAAACGCCATCAAAAAGTTATAGAAAAAAGGGGGGCGACAATTGCGCCGACCGTGGCGGACGGACAGAGACGATGCGACGACATAGCCCGCGCTTATGCAGAGCATCCGCGCAATAATGGTGCCTGAAAAACGTATTGTCCGGGAATCGTCTGTTCGGGAAACGTCTTGTCTGCGAAACGTATGTCCGGGAATCGTCTTGTCCGAGAATCGTCTGTCCTCGAAAGTGACTGCCCGGGAAACGACCGCACACCCTTTTGTATAGTAGCCTAGTACTTTTAACAAGAGCTTAGCAATCGCAAATAGATCGCGTGTCAGCTGCGCACAAAATACGTCCAGGACATCAATAGTTACCCCGTGACCTTAAATAAGCCAAGGGCCACTCAAGGCCATTGGAAACGGAACCAGTGGATAGATCGTATACGATCGAGTTATTTGACGTTGCATATTATCGTTACATTGAAATCAGGGTACATAGGTCATTCGAGGTCATTGAAACTGATACCATTAGAAACCTTGGGCACCGTTTCCTATCCCTATCTAAATATGGCCGTATATAGTCTTTTGTGAGATATCCAGCGTCAAAGAATAGCGTAACCTTGAAAACTAGGTTAGGGTCATTCGAGGTCATTGACAATGCCGCCATTCGATACACTATATACGACTTTTTATTAATCGGCCATTGTAACTACAGTTGTATCTTGTACCGTTTTCGAGTTATTTGTATCGTTTGCGAGATATAGCGACTTATCTGTCGAAAATGCAACATTTTTTATGTCTCACCTGCATTTAGCGCCAACGCATGGGGCCACCCTGTTGGAATTTCGCCAATATGTTTGATACGCACAAAACTAGAATGATTGCGCTACCATGTGGTGAAGAATCTATGACAATATGTTATGCCTTTTCCATAGAATACCGGAATGCAACGGACGGACAGACGCACAGACAGACGGACGGACAGACGGAAGTACGGTTTAGTAGAGTTTAACGTCCCACTCGACACATTATAGGTCATTTTGGGGACGGTTTTACGGGTCACATGACCCAACCAACAGTATCATAGCACTGAAGGACGATGGTTAGTCAACCATGTCAACGGCCAATCCCACCAGACTCAGCTCACCTATAAGGGAAAGAGAAGGATGTAAACAAAAATAGTATCTATATAGCACCGTTAAGACCGAAGACACAGAGGTGCTTGGAAGACAGAGAGCTAAACCAAGCAAGATCAAAGCCCGATACAGTCGACCGACCTGTAAGAACTGCTCGTATCTTTGTGCATCATTATAATAGTACACAATACTCTAACACAGAGACAGTTTTTATTTATATTCCCCTTCCTCCAGAGTCCAGACCAACATCACATCTCAGATGTGGCAATCTGGAGGTAAGGGGGTAAGACGGACAGAATTGCTATAAATAAGCGCGTCAGTATGCTGACGCGCGATAACAAAAAGCTTAGCTGTCGCAGAGAGACCGCGCGACGCTCCGTGTCATTTACTATTTTGGGTCACTCAAGGTCATTCAAAATAACACTGATGCGTAGGGCGTGTGTAAGTCCCTACTAGAATTTCGTTGAAACTATGTCTGTGTCTCGTACCCTTTCTGGCGTTACCTTGAAACTGGGAGTAGGGGTCGTTAGTTTCAAGGTCATTGGAAATGGAGGCGTTCGATAGACCATATACGACTTTTTAGTGGTCCGCAATTGTATACATATAGCTCTATCTGGTACTGTTTTTGAGCTACTTGACGTTGAAAAATATCGTGGCCTAGAAATATGGGTTAGAGGTGACTGAAAGTCATTCAAACTGGTACATTCGAAAGCTTGGGTGCGGTTTCCTATTCGCCTTCCATAGTAACTATGGCCGTATCTTTAACCGTTTATGACATCTGATATTCAGCGTCAAAGTGACCTTGAAAACTGGGTGAAAAAATTAAGAGATCGCAATTTTTGACCAATATCTTGTTTTATCTCGGAAATGATACAAGGTAGAGCCATAGTTACTATAGGAGGCGAATATGAAACCGTAGCCAAGCTTTCGAACTGTGCATGCCATGTCCATGACCATTAGTTACCCCTAAGAAACCTAGTTTTCAAGGTCACAACATTCCTCAACGCCAAATAACTCGAAAATGGTACAAGATAGAGATACTTACAATGGCAGACCAACAGTAAGTTTACTGAACGGCGCCGTATTCAGGGACCTTGACAGACCCTTACCCCCGACTTCCAGGTCGTTCCATTATTTGATGCTGAATATCTAAGAAACGGTACGAAATACAGATATAGTTTAAATGGAATACTACTAGGGACTACTCTAGGGTGTCATTTCGAATAACCGTGAGTGATCTTGAGTTACTTAGCGAAATATTCAGTGACATGAAGCGTGCTGTCTCTGTGCGATAGCTGAGCTTCTTGTTCATACCAGTTAGGATGTTCCCGTGCAACATAGTGTTTGGTACGGAAAAAACCAGGAAAACAAGAAGCTCAGCTGTCGCATAGTTTGAGGATATGTTTAGCCGTTTCGACAGAATACCGGCGTATGACAGACAGACAGACAAACAAACAAACAAACATCAGACAGACGGACGGACAGGTGGACAGACAGACATCTTGCCACAGCATAGTCCGCGCTATGTATAAGCGTCGCGCAGTAAAAACTAGAATGGTATATACGCGATAGTTTATAAGATTTGAGAATATGTTTACTCGTTTTGACATAGAATAGGATTACACGAATGTTACATAGCCTACACCAGACGGACACCGCACGACAGCATAGGCCGTACTTACGCAGGCATCGCGGGAAAGTTCAGCATAAGTTTTATTTCGTCATTTAACATTATTCTGTTAGGATTATCATGTTGGCATAGTGGCGCGAGAAGTCAACCAGTTGCGTAATTAGGATTTCAGTAAGGAGGGGCGATGCGCCGTTGGCGTTAAGGGAGGGGTGTGGTGAAGGGGGCTGGGCAGCTCCCAGAAAAAAAACATTTTTGTCACCAAAATGATAAGTTTGGGTGCATTTTTCCGCAATTTTTAACACACAGAAAACACGGAAGCCTTGGGACACGGATTTTACAGTTCAATCGCGAAATTACAAAGCTTACAAAAACAGTACAAAAATTGTCCAAAAGTTCACGATCAGACCAAGGTGGCGGTTGCACCATCGCCCCACTGAATACGCCACTGAAGTCATCGCTGCACAGCGGAGCTGGTGATTGTCACGCCTGAATGCATTGGCATGCAGGCGACCGCCGATGTTACGTCAGCCTGCTGGTATGCAGATTGCAGAGATGCTGATTGCTGATAGCCATAGTTACTATAGTTACACACAACTCCGCACACCAAATGCATGTACGAACGCGACAGTCACACAGACAGACACACAGACACCGCATGACGGCATAGGTCGCGCTTGCATAGCATCGCGCGGCAAAAATAACAAAAACTTAGCTATCGCAAACAGATCGCGCACAGATGCGCACACACTATGTCAAGGGCATCTGTGATAACCCCGTGACATTGAAATCTGAATTAGAGGTCACTCAATGTCATTGAAACTGGTGCTATTCGAAAGCTTGGATGCGGTTTCCTATTCGCCTTCTATACTAACTGTGGCCGTATCTGTAGCTGTGTGTGAGATATTTAGTGTCAAAGAATGGTGTGACCTTAAAACCAGTGTTAGGGGTCGTTCAAGATCATTGAAAATGGCGCCGTTCCACAGATCATATGCGACTTTTTATTGGTCGGCCATTGTAAATATAGCTCTATCTTGTACCATTTTCCAGTTTTTTTGACGTTGAATAATATCGTGACCTTGAAATCGGGGTTAGAGGTCACTCAATGTCGTCAAAACTGGCGCCATTCGAAAGCTTGGTGTGGTTTCCTATTCGCCTTCTATAGTAACTGTGGCCGTATCTGTAGCCGCTTATGAGATATCAAGTGTCAAGTAATGGCGTGACTTTGAAAACCAGGTTAGGGGTCGTTAAAGGTCATTGAAAATGACCACATGGGACTTTCTATTGGTCGGCCATTGTAAATATAGCTCTATCTTCAACCATTTTCGAGTTATTTGACGTTGAATAATATTGTGACCTTAAAATGTGGGTTAGAGGTCACTGAAGGTCATTGAAAGTGGTACCATTTGAAACCTTGCGTACGGTTTCCTATTCGCCTTCCATAGTAACTATGGCCGTATCTGCAGCCATTTTAGGGATATTCTGCGTCAAAAAAATGGCTTGACCTTGAAATCTGGGTTTGGGTCCGTCAAGGTCATTGAGAAGAGAATGGCGCGGTTCGATAGACCATGTATGACTTTCTATTAGTCCGCCATTGTAACTCTATATTGTACCGTTTGCGAGTTATTTGACGTTGAATAATATCGTGACCTTGAAATAGGGGTTACAGGATATTCAAGGTCATTGAAATTGGTGCCATTCGAAAGCTTGGGTGCGGTTTCGTATTCGCCTTCTATAGTAACTATGGCCGTGTCTGTAGCCGTTTCTGAGATATTAATCGTCAAAGAGTGGTGTGACCTTGAAAACAAGGTTAGGGTTCGTTCAAGGTCATTGAAAATGGCACCATTTGATAGATCGCATACGAGTTCCTATTTGCCTTCCATAGTAACTACGGCCGTATGGCCCGTATCTTTAGCCATTTCGGACATATTCTGCGTCAAAGAATGACGTGACCTTGAAATGTGGGTCAGAGGTCACTCAAGGTCATTCAAAGTGGTACCATTTGAAAGTCTGGGTACGGTTTCCTTATTTGTCCTACCCTAACCCTAACCCTAACCTTAGTATTAGGGGTCAAGGTCATTGAAAATGGCACCGTTCGATAGACCATATGCGACTTTCTATTGGCCCGCCATTGTAGATATAGCTCTATCTTGTACCATTTTCGAGTTATTTGACGTTGAATAATACCGTGACCTTGAAATCTGGGTTAGAGGTCACTCGAGGTCATTGAAGTTGGTGCCATTCGAAAGCTTGGGTGCGGTTTCCTAGTCGCCTTCTATAGTAACTATGGTCGTATCTGTAGCCGTTTGTGAGACATTTAGCGTCAAAGAGAGGTATGACCTTGAAAATGGGGTTAGGGTTCGTTCAAGATCATTGGAAATGGCACCATTTGATAGATCGGATACGAGTTCCTATTCACCTTCCATAGTAACTATGGCGATATTTTGTATCGTTTGTGAGATATAGCGACTTATTGGTAGAAAATCGCGAATTTTTTCTACCCCACCTGTATTTAGCGCCCCGCAGGGGGTGACCCCGTCGGAATTTTGTGAAAACGTTTAATGCTGTTAAAACTAGAATGATTGGGCTACCGTATGATGAAAAAAACTATGACGATAGGTTAAGCCGTTTTCATCTGGTACCGGAACGTAACGGACAGACGGACAGACAGACAGATTTGCTATATCAATATCGCGCATCAGTATACTGCGTTGCTGATGCGCGATAAAAATCGGCTATGGACTTTGAAAATTTGGCTAGGCATGCTATGGAGCATCACTGGTGGCGACAGTAGGCGACTATATAATTCTACATACGCAAACGCAAAAACTAACATTTTATGCATGACAGCAGGCTGCAAGGAATTGTTCCTCATAATAATTCATAGGAATTAGGTAGTCTGGTAGTGTCACAACTCTCCCGCAGACCCGCTAGTCGGTTGGGCAGGGGACGAAATTTGGTCAGTTGATTCTCAGGAGAATCGTTAAAATCGTTGCCACCAAATGTCAGATTTTAAGGCTAAATTGCACCAAAATCGATTGCGGCTGGGCTCTGCCCCACACCCCGCTGGGGGAGCTTACAGCGCTTTCCCAGACAGACAGACCCCCGAGCTGGATTTAAAAGGCCCTACTTCTAAGGGAAGGGGATATAGGAAGTGAGGGGAAGGGGAGAGGGAGGGAAGGCAGGAGAGTGGAAGAAAGGGACGGGAGGAAGGGGAGCTGACGAGGAAGGGGAGGGGACCCCCGTGTGTATCTTTAAATTTTCCTTAGAATAACCTATGAAATCCGTCGTTGGCGTTATACAAAATTTGCAAAAATTTGGGCCCTCCCACAGGGGGCCCCCTAAAAAAATTTCTAGGCTCGCTATCGCTCGCCATGGCGGCCGTCCCATTAGCTTGTTCGTAATTCCAACACTGGGTATGGTGGACGAACGCTGTTGAGTAAATTTTCCGACTAGGGTTGGAAATTTGAAAGCATCGACAGTCTGCTAAATAGAATTCGCAAGACGGTTACAATTGTCCGGCAACCACGCAGCGGTAGACCGCGTTCAGCGCGTATAAGTGGGGGACCTCGTGTTCAGTCAGGAGGACAAGTCAAAAAGGCACTGATCAGCTTCAGATATTTTGCATGAAACAGCCATTCTCCGTTCAAATGTGCACAAAATAATTCACCGGATAATTCAGCACAATGTCCAGCTCAAACGCTTCAAACGACGTTGTGCTCATTTGTTGTCTGAAGCCAATCGCATCTCCCGTTTCACGCGCTGATAAATAACCTTATCGTCCGCAATAAATCTTGTTATTGTTGTATTTTAAACCATAAGTTGAGTAATAAATAAGTAAAATAATATGGTTACATTTTTGCAGTTAATATTCTAGTATCATAGCATTGAGAAAATCAGCAATTTAAAGCTAAATTCGTGATAGTTAGGTCTCGACAGTTTCCCAAGGCAAAGTAGCTGCATTAAATATGTAAGGTGGCAAGGAAGGAGGTCAAATCCCCTTGACATTAAAAACGCAATAAAACGCATTAAAGGCTGCGTGAAACAGTTAAAGTCTGCTAAATAGAATTCGCAAGACGGTTACAATTGTCCGGCATAATTCTAATTTTCGTTTAGTTCAATCTAATTTCTAATTTAATTTCGATGTAATTTGGATTAATTTCCGCGTCCACGTCCGCACAAATGCAATTCAACGTAGATCTTTATTTCACCATTAATATGGTAGTAACAATAATAAAAACAACCTTAACCAGAAAGCAAACTTAACTAAATAGAACACCATGCAGAAAATTTATTCACGAATTTTTTACAACTGCGTTCAGGCTGAACACTCGGCTATTCAAAGTTAAACAGTTCTTGACATAGAGAGATAATTCGATGTCTGTAGTCCTAAACAATTTCACGAACAGCCTATTAGTAATTTTTAACTTACTTTTTAATTTAATTTAACTTCAGTTTAATTTAATTTAATTTCTGATTTAATTTATAATTTATTTCTGATTTAATTCTGATTAATTTCGTCGGACGCGTATGCTAATGCTAACTACTTTCCAATTAAACTACTCCACCACGCAAATGCCCAATTCCAAACAGCTTCTGTAATTTCGCGTTCGTTCGTGGCCGGCCGTCTTCCCCTCGTCCCCTTCCCGCCACCACTGAAAAAATGATATAATAAAAACAAAGTTTGGATATATTAAGCTTCCGTGAGCACGTGGTACGTGGAAATTACATCTGTTTTCTAGACAATCGATTCTGAAAAAAACTCTAATTGGAAAAAACGGTAGCACCGCTCTGTTTTTGAATTCGCCTTGTGACATTTCTTGGCTGATCTCGTCCAGCAGTTTGGTGCTGAGAAACTAGAGAACCTGAGATTCTATTTTTTGCTGCAAACAGATCGAGCGTCAGCTGCGCACACAATACGTCGAGGGCATTCATAGGCCTAAATATTACACCGTGACCTTGAAATCTAGGTTAAGGGTCACTCAAGGTCACTGGAAACGGAACCATTGGACATAAGATACACGATTTACTATTAGTCTGGTGATTTGACGTTGAATAATATTGTGACCTCGAAATATGGGTTAGAGATCACTCAAGGTCATTGAAAGTGGTACCATCTGAAAGCTTGGGTATACGGTTTCCTATTAGCCTTCCATAGTAACTATGGCCGCATCTGCCGCCATTTTGGAGATATTCAGCGTCAAAGAATGGCCTGACCTTGAAATCTGGGTTTGAGGTTCGTCAAGGTGATTGAGAATGGCGCGGTTCGATAGACCATGTATGACTTTCTATTAGTCCGCCATTGTAACTATAGCTGTATCTTGTACCATTTGCGAGTTATTTGACGTTGAATAATACCGTGACCTTGAAATCTGGCTTAAAGGTCATTGAAACTGATGCCATTGAAAAGCTAGGGTGCGGTTTCCTATCAGGGCTGTTTGACATGGCTTCAAAAACCTAGGTTTTTTTAGGTTTTAAAAAAACCCTAAAAAGTCCGAATTTAGGTTTTTTAGGTTTTTTTAAAAATAAAAACCTAATGTCCGATGTAAGTTTTTAAGTTTTTTTCACTTATTATGCAACTAATTTAATAGAAATGTTATCCAACTTTTCAATTAATATGAATTGCATATTTTGCGATCACATGGCCGAATCTTTGCAGTCAGTTCTTCTATCGTCATACATATATTTGTCTGTGGCACAGGGTAAATAATAGACCAGTGAAACGACTACCGTAATTGTCTGTGCAGTTTAGTGTCTAATACGGATCACACTTCTTATTATCATTGCTGGGCCGGTTGTTGCGAGTGTGCCACTGCTGTCCAATTCTTCAAGGTCACGGAGTTGCTGTGTTTGGTAGGCAATAAAAGTGATTCATCTAGAAAGTAGTATTCTTCACCTGTACCGCCATCATGCGCTGCAGTTAACAATATGCCATGCACATTTATAGGCTTATACTCATCCATCTATCACTTTCAAATTGCGCAATAAATAATGAATTAGCAGACATATATTTTCATGTATTCTACTATTGTCGTGGGTCGTATATCTGTGTTCGGCATTGTGTACATTAAAACCTAAAAAAACCTTAAAAACCTAAAAACCTATAAAAAAATCCAAAAACCTAGGTTTTTTCCAGCCCTGTTTCCTATTCGTCTTCTATAGTAAGTATTGCAGTATCTGCACCCGTTTGTGAGATATTTAGCGCCAAAGAGTGGTGTGGCCTTGAAGACAGGGTTAGGGTTCGTTCAAGGTCATTGGAAATGGCACCATTTGATAGATCGCATACGAGTTCCTATTCGCCTTTCATAGTAGATATTCAGCGCCAAAGAATGGCCTGACCTTGAAATGCCGGTTTGGGGTTGTTGAAGGTCATTGAAAATGGCGCTGTTTTATAGACCACCATTGTAACTATAGCTCTGTCTTGTGCCGTTGTGAGTTATTTGACGTTGAATGATATCGTGACCTTAAAATCGTGGTTAGAGGTGACTCAAGGTCATTGAAATTGGCGCCATTCGAAAAATTGGGTGCGGTTTCCTATTCGCCTTCTATAGTAACTATGGCCGTATCTTTAGAGCAATTTCGGAGATATTCAGCGTCAAACAATGGCCTGACCTTGAAATGTGAGTTTGGGGTTGTTCAAGATCATTGTAAATGGCGCGGTTCGATAGAACACGTATGATTTTCTATTAGTCAGACATTATAACTATAGCTCTATCTTGTACCATTTGCGAGTTATTTGACGTTCAATAATATCGTGACCTTGAAATAGGGGTTAGAGGTCACTCAAGGTCATTGAAATTGGCGCCATTCGAAAGCTTGGTTTTGGTTTCCTATTCTCCTTCTATAGTTACTATGGCCGTATATGTAGCCGTTTGTGAGATATTTAACGTCAGAGTGGTGTGACCTTGAAAACAGGGTTAGGGTTCGTTCAAGGTCATTGAAAATGGCACCATTTGATAGATCGCATACGAGTTCATATTCGCCTTCTATAGTAACTACGGCGATATCTTGTATCGTTTACGAGATATAGCGACTTATTGGTAGAAAATCGTGAAATTTTTATACCCCACCTGTATTTAGCGCTCCCGCGGGAGTGACCCCGTCGGAATTTCGTGAAGGTGTTTGATGCTGATAAAACTGGAATGATTTAACTACCGTATGGTGAAAAAAAACTATGACGATATGTTAAGCCGTTTTCGTCAGTATGCCGACGCGCGATAAAAATGGTTAAGACGTCATTATTCAGCAGCAGGTGGCCCGATTTCGATACAGTTTGGCAGAGTGGTGCAAAATAATCGCTATTAGCATATTCAGTATCGCTTTCACGTGAGAGTATCAGTCCAGTGCCTCTGTATCTTCACGACATCATGACGCTATATAAATGCTATTATTATACTAATACTAATAATAAAATTTAAGCTGTCGCAAACAGATCGCGCGTAAGCTGCGCACACAATACGTTGAGACTTTCAGACGTTTGAGTGGCCGTCCAGCATTCATCATGATGTGACAAACTGAGTAACTTGTAGTAACTAATGACTTACGCTCACACAAAACTTCCGATGACGTAATTTCCGCTACGTCACATTCGCACGCACTTTAAACGATACATAAGCGTAACTAAGGATTTTCGTGCCTAATAAGAAACAGTGTAATGTGCTCTGCGACGACGTGACTGGCAGTGGCGGCGACATTTGGGGAGTAGGATCAGTGCATTTTGACTCCAGCAGCTGCCAACGGACTCGCACTCCTGCTCAAATTGTCGAGCTGCTGCTATCCGTCTGTTTATACGATACGATACGATAGTGGGTATTTAACGTGCAGTAAAAAGCTGACGGGTAGCCAGCTTAGTCTACCACACGAAACAAACAAAAAATTAGAATGTGAAACTAAAAATAAAATGATGAGCATAATAGGTCCGGTTATGTTATGTTACAATGTTTATGTTTGTTACAAGCTATGTTACAATCTGGGTCATTAAGCAGTCCGCGGTACAACTCTACAAACTTAGTCCATCCATGGACGTCTGTATAATAGATGCTATTAAGCCACTGACGTCCACGGTTCAGCCTACTTGTCCGGTAACGCAACCGCCGACCATTTAAAGCTAACTATAATGAGACGTTCCGCCGCATTTCCATCAAACATTAGCAGGCGGGACGCTACCCCAGAATTCAGCGAGCAGGCGGAACGCCGTTCCGGACCGTCCCACAAGTCGCGCAGAAGTGGTGATATTTACGACCGTTATACACCAATCTTGCAGCCGCATTGAGCACTGACTGCAGATCACACACTCGCACGGTAGTGCGAGAGTGTTGTAAGGGCGACGACGCAAGTCAATGGAGAAAGCCCAAATTTGACCCCCCACCCACCACGCTCAAACCCCATAAGCGGCAGTCATAAAAGTTCGCAGAGGTGATTACGTCGTAGACCCCTACACCTGTGCAAAAGTTCGTCACGATCCGCCCTGCAGGGGTTTCGTTTCCGCGCATGCGTGACTTTGCGCGCCAAAACGTGTTAGTTTTTCCCGTTTTGGGGGGGTTCTTGCAACTCGCTACAGCCAATTAGGCCCCTAGATCGATTTTGACGCAAAATATGCCACAACACGGTTCCGCGCAAGGATGTGCCTTTCGGGGTCGCGATCATAAAATCTAACATTTAGACCCCTATTTCCCCAAATTAGCGCCATTTTGGGGACCATTTTTGACGGGACTTTAGAAAATTTTCGCCTAAAAATCGCTTAACAATGGGGATGCTCCCCTTAAAACATCGTATAGACGCCTAAAAGTGGCATAGTGAATAGGCAAATAGGGGTCAAAAATTTCATACGAGTGGTAATTTTTGACCCCTGACTAAGGGTCACGTGATACAGCGAAATGCGCAATCCCAAAATTGCCATGGTCCGTTATGTACAGCCAAAAGGCCAACTAACGATATTGCAAGTATCTCTGAAACTATAACACCGATCAACATGAAATTTCAGGACAATATTTGGACAATGAAAATGTGTCCGGTGATGCAGTATTGTGACGTCATAACAAATCCAAGATGGCGGACGGCTGCCATTTTAAAGATCGCTAAATCACCATATCTCCGTGAAAAATCATCTGATTTTGATAAAATTTGGTACACTACAGCAGATAATGAACCCGATGACAGTCACGTGACCAAAAATTGAAATTTTTAAAATTAAAGATGGCGGCGGCCGCCATCTTGAAAATCGATTTTTTGGCCATAACTCATCGACCAATTGTCCGATTTCAGCGAAATTTTGTATGAAAAAGCAAAACGGCATGTTGACGACGAGGGCTACATCACAAAAACTGCAAATTTTTAAAATCCAAGATGGCGGACAGCCGCCATTTTGAAAATCGTTAAATCGCAATATCTCAGTGAATAATCGTCCGATTTTGATGAAATTTAGTACACTACATCAGATATTGAACCCGGTTACAGTCACATGACCAAAAATTGAAATTTTTAAAACTCAAGATGGCTGTGTACATATGACGTAAACCAATTAAGAACAGTGGAGCGAATACCATATGAAGACACAAAGTACCACCATGTGGTCGACACTGTCAAACGCGGCAGATAGGTCGATCAGCGTAAGAGCTGCCAGATCG
>Ga0209637_1000463_pt1 | contig 12962 bp, 7 predicted proteins | sample OlaalgELextract3_2_FD_187379 | JGI IMG/M metagenome (GOLD analysis project Ga0209637, IMG submission 187379) | Olavius algarvensis symbiont microbial communities from Tuscany, Italy - Type G ELBA extract 3 (SPAdes) (version 2) | ecosystem: Host-associated > Annelida > Digestive system >... | reverse complement strand
AAATTCTAAGTTGAAGGCTTAAGTCGATACTTAAGTCTTCACTGAGTTAAAACTGTTGGCAGACTTAGCGAAAATGAAGTATCACTAATGTTAATAATTTTGCAATTGCCAGAGGGCCAAACAATAAACAATACGGTATGCTTACAGATGTTTTGTACCATTATAAATGGCAAAAGTAAGAAATTAAACAAAAATTGAATAAATTTAATAATAATAATAATAGTAATAAGTCTTAAGACCAAACTTGATCTTGGTTTGGTCTAAGTCAAGACTTAAGGCTCAAGACCAAATGCTATAAGTTTAACATTGGGAATTGCCAACAGACAACCAAAAATGAGTTAAACTGAAGTTTGACCTAAGACCAAACTTTAGCTACTGGTAAGTCTATACCGGGCAGGCCCGTCTTTAGTGGGTGGCACTATGGCACTGTGCATGGTCCGGCAGCTGATTGTTGCAAAAGACGGAATCATGCACGTTTGAAACTATAAATTTTCAATTCATTGTAACTGTTGGTGTTTACCAGTCTGAGTGTCTGACAGCTGTGTGTGATACTGGATTACTTGTCACTCGGTACTGGATTTGTAGTTAGATGATGTCATGAGTCCATGACATGGTCTCACTCAAGCGTCGATGATTTTCATAACAGCGCAGGAGCTAAGACATCCAGGTGGTGGAAAATTGTGGTCCCGATTTTCCTAAGTGCACGAAATTTGGTCAGTTCATTCTTAGGAAAATTATTTAAATTGTTGCCACCATATGTCGGATTTTAAGACTAAAATGCACCAAATTTGATTTCGGCTGGGGCTCCAGACCCCACTGGGGAAGCTTACAGCACTCCGCAGAACCCCTAGCTGGATTTAAGGGGCCTACTTCTAAGGGGAGGGAAGGTAAGGGGAGGGAGGTGACGGGAGGAGGGAAGGTAGGGAAAGGGAGGGAACGGAAGGGGAAGTGGGATCTGGGGCCCGCAGGCCGGCGAGTGCCAGGGGCCCCGCACTGGCAAAAGATAGGCCTGATACCGGGTAATCTAAGACTTGCTGAGTCTAAACCTCGGATTTAAGTCTAGTCTTAGACCAAACTGCCAACATAAGGTCAAGTTTGTTCTTTAAGTTTAGACTTAGATCGAACTTCACCCATTGTCTACATTGATTCTGTTAATTTCACGTCAGACAACTTGACAACCAAACCAACATGTACAGATTTTATTGAGTAATAACCTTGAAATAAATACAGTTGTGAAGTGAAAACTTCTATAGCATGCTGTCATCGAACATCTAACATGCTCGATGTGCTACTATCCAGTATTGCATTAAGTATATTGTACAAACATGCTGAACAGACAAACCAAAGGCCTTCCAACACAGAGGCTCCTGCTGAGCTACTATTGGTGTTGGCAAGTTGTGAAGTTAGTCATTTTTACGATATGCGACCTACCAGTTGTGTGTATAGACAAAGCTACAACAACTCCATGCATCGCATTTCCCCTCCAGTTGCAATCAGCGTTTAGTACATGAATATGCACTTACCATCACGTTTCACTGCTAGCAGTCGTTTACTGTTAATAGATGAGCCAAAACCTGACAGTTCATTGCATACCTTGTGGTTAATTTTGACTTGTAGCGCTACCTTTATGAGACTAGCTGTGCACCAAACAGAATTCACCGTGAGCAAGTTGAATAATATACTGTACATAACGCAAGAACAATTATTGCCCAGCCATAACACAGACCCAGTCAGTAGAAACATGGACAAAAGATATATGACTGTGTGCAAATTGTTGCCTTGCACGGCCTGTCTGACGAAGCCGATAGTTTGAACACCCTCTCTACTCGACGTCGGTTTCAGCTTGGAATTCTGAGACCAAATTCTGGCAGATATTGGCAGGCTCTATTCGCCAGCTTGGCAGGAACAAATGTTTGTACAGTAGGCCTACATGAGCAGTACACTTCTTAGTCACTGAATTGAAGCAAGAAGATTTATAAAGTGCTGCTACAGATTTGACGCAAGTTAGCATGCTGGAATAATGTAAGACTTTATAGGTAAAATAGGTATGATATGGCATAGTAGTGTTTAACGTCCCACTCAACACTCGAGTCTTTCCATGCAGCCAGTTGCACTGGTAGTGACAGTTAGGTAAAGGAGGAAGCGAAGCCAACACCAGTTTGGAATAGCCTCTTAACCATACAGCTGAGAGCTTGGAGAAGTTGTAAGCAGGAACAGGATTGATGGTGAACTGAGGTAATAATGTCGAATGATTTCGAGGAACAGCAAGTACAGGTATAAGTGTGGTTAAAAGCATTATTCAGAAGATAGCATGCGGACTGTGCTGCATTGTGTGATTTTTGTGCTACTGTCCCAGTATGGTAAGTATCGTCTAGTTAACTATATGTGACAGACTCAAATCCATTTTTATGGCAGTTGTATGAGTGTGTGCTGCAGTGTTCGTTGGATTGTCTAATATTTGTCTTGAATTGTGAATGGTGATACTGCATGAATGACTTACTGCTTTCATATGGTTATTAATATTATTACCAGTATTTACACTGCTTGTGTTTTTATTGTATTTTACATTATACACCTGTCAGCAGTCATTTCCATGTTATTATGTGGCAGTAATGAATTTTGACACATTGTTACCAAGTGCTTGATACTTGTCAGTTTGTATGTTATTGCGCAAAAATGTATGTGTTACATAATACATTTGTATGTTATATAGTAGTAAATTTTAATGTCCAGCAACTTTATTAATTTTTTATAATGTGCAGATTGTGGTTTATTGATATTTGTTATAACTGTTGTTGAAACTTTCATCATTTTTTAATGCCTGTGATACTGGAGCGTTGTCTTATATCGTTTTCTGTCAGTATGTGTTTCAGGTGCTGGAGTTCGTTGTCATTGTTTGTTGTAACGTCGGTGAAAGTACAGTTACATGTCGTTGCTGTGCGACAATGTATAGCATGGCCTCTGTTATGGTACGATGTCTCTGTAACGTTCACGTATTGCATGGAAATGGTTAAACGTATCACACACTTTTTTCACTTTTTGGTACCTCCACCATTCTAGTTTTTCTATACCAAATATGGCGAAATTCCGATGGGATTCCGCTTTAAACTTTAAAGGGGCATTGCATACAGGTGGGGTATGAAAAAAATGCGATTTTCAACCAGTATCTTGCTGTATCAAATAACTCAGAGATATACCAGATACGGCCATAGTTACTATGGAATGCAAATCGGAAATTGTATGCAGTGTATCGAATTGTGCCGTTTTCAACGTTGTTGAATGACCCTTAACCCAGATTTCAAGCACATGCTATTATATTGAATATATCAGACATGGTACAAGGTAGAGAGAGGCACAGTTACCGTGGAATACTAATAGGAATTAACACAACTTACTCAGCAGTGTAATTTTGAATGGTCTTGAGTGATATAGCAAAATTTCAAGGATACAGAGCATTCCATAGCCTGTGCAATGGCTGAGCTTTTTGTTTTTTTGTAGCAGGAAACCTGTTTCAGCAGGTGGCATATTGACTTATGTTGGTCTTAGTCAATGAAGTTGCTGAGCAACTTCATTGACTAAGACCAACATAAGTCAATATGCCACCTGCTGAAACTGTTGCTCTACATTGAGCACGGTTAGTAGCAAGGTGGGTAACTGACTTTGTGCATGTAAACCATCTAGCTATGTAACCAGCCATTGACGCGAGCTTAGCCTGGCCATCCCTCCATGGGTAGGCATATGAGTACTGGCTGTGGTAGAGACCATTGCTGCAAAGAAATGCGGAATATGTATTTTTTAATGTATTTTAAATTTGTATTTTTATATGGACTAATAGTTTATTGTTAATTTTTTTACATTGAATGTTTGTATTTATTCTCTAGAATACTGTATTGTATTGAAGATTGTATTTGTTGTTTTTGATATATTGTTATTATGTATGGTTCTTTGTTTCAGGTGCCGACATGTTTGCGGACTGTGACATGTAATGCTAGGATCACTAACTGCAATTGTGATTTGTTGTTTCAGGCAAATGGTTAGTTGTGATATTGTTTTCAGGCATTGTGTGCAGTTTCATTTAAGGAATGGATACCTCGCATGTCTTTTTCACCCACTGGTGGTTGTTCTTTGCAAGCTATTGTAGGTCAGTATATTGTAATTGCAGGTGATGAAGATGTGGTGACCAGCAGTTCTGCACACAGCTAGCTTACTGTAGTTCCTGTGTAACTAGCTGGCTGTTGGCTGAAATAGCTCCACTGTTTTTGGCCCCATGCAAAATTGGAATAATTGATCCTAATTCACATGTTCAGAATCCACTCTGTAACTACATATCCTCATGCCCTTATATCATTATAATAACGAGATTAGCTATCGCTAACAGATCTTCCACAGTAACTGACATCTAGTCTGCAGCCAATAACAGCGCACGCTCATGTGTCATCGCCAAACTGAATGGATGCATGATTACATGGGGTTTTCCAGGCGGGGATTTCTAGAGTTAAGGTTAGGAGTGCCCAAGACCTAGGGTGTGAAAGTTGGTCTAAAAAAACTGGAGTCCTCTGGCTACCCATCGGAGAAAACCACATGATCCTAGGTTCATTAGTTTTGATGCATTACAGACAGACGCCTATAGCTAAGTCCTGTTCTAGCATAGCTGAGCGTGACACTGACAATAATGCCAACTTGTAATGCGCTCTGAATCTGAGGCGCCGGTTACTTTTAGCTTACTCAACCTGAAAGCTGATACCGGTACTCAGTTTACCGTATCGCATAGGGTAGAAGGCCGAGTCGAACTGGGTAGCTAACATACCAAGATGATTTACCTGCCTACAGACCCATCTCAGTACCACGAGGCCAACGCGTTACCACTAAGCCAAACCACCACATACTAAGCCAAACCAGGTTTCATCCTAATAGGATTTAGGGCCAGCTGCAACAATCCTACTCATCTTGTAGATATTAACTCCCGACCATCCGATGTTAATCTCTACTTACCAAAAAACTGCGTTGCACCAACTACAATTAAGTAGCACGTAATTTTGTTATGTGCAATGACACCCTGGTAAATTGTGATTTGTGATACTTAGCTATGTGGCGATTTAAGTAACGTGATGCACTGTAGCTTAACCTGGCACAGAAGAAACCAATTTAAGTAAAATTTGACTGACGGCAACGGCGGCTCACACAGTCAGACTGTCAGCTGAGCCCTGTTGACCTTCGGTCACATGGATGGAAGCTGAAAATTACTGCCTCTTGTCTCTTAATAACATTTTGAAAGTATAAGAACGAATGTGTTAAATTAAAAATGTTCTTTTGGACAAAATAGAAGGTCCAAGCACTTTGCAGCATCTCATTATTATCGTTATCATCATAGAACTCGAACATATTATGAGGCTGGTGAACCGCCCACGTCCCGACAGAAAAATTACCTGTACGGGAAGTTGTAATACATATATATGATGCTTACAGTTGATGTTGACAGGTGAGGACACCATCATTGGTTACTGGTATCTGTTGATGTTGAATTTTTGACAGGTTGCAGATACAGGTGCCTTTTGGGGGAAGCTTGATATTGTCATTTTCAGTCTTAGCTGTGTGGTTTCTTTTCTAGTTTCTTTGTGCATTTGACATTTAAAAGCATACATATATACAGAATGAAAGGTATTTGTATTGCTTGCAGTTCTTAGACTGTTCAGCCGTGCTGTCTACAGTTTTATTGTTGCATGTTTGTGATAACGTTATAGTGGAACCTTCTGTTGGATGCATAATTCTGAAAATACCGACTGTGATATTATGCAATATACATTTTAGCTACTGTTTTGTGCTATAGCGACTGTTTTGTTTCATAACGTCTGTTTTACAGTGTACATGTTATTAAAAAGCATTGTAGTGACATACCATGGCGTTGTGTTGATGTTTCATGCATGTTAATAAATCGTTATATTCAGTGTTTTGGTGTATTATGAGAAAGTTAGCATAACGGATAAGTTAGCATAACGGAATGTTACTTATTACTCTGTGTACAATTTAGACAGGTTGGTCTCTTATTACCCTACAACACTGACTTAACAGTAATGAACCCAAAACCATATGTCTACCCAGTTGTTCAATTTATTCCATTCAACATCCACACAGCAGACCTGATAAATCAAGAGTTAACAGTCGACTTTCATCTTTACACGAAACACAGTAGTTATTAATCAAAGCACACATCTTTACTATTAATATGGTGCAGGTATTTAATTCAATACAAAATAAGCATGTTATCGCCGTTAACGTCCCACATGACACATTATAGGTATTTCTGGGACGATTGTATGGGTCAGATGACCCAACCAACAGTCATGGCACTGAAGGGAATCGTTAGTAAACCAGGTCAAGGGCCAATCCCACCATGCATCACCACAAATGAGAAGGTTGAATATTCTGCTATTACAGGGTCCAGGCTCACTCTGGATCGGCAGTGACAATCACTGTAGAACAGAAATTATTGTGTGGTGTCCGTCTGGATGTCTTGTCACGTTCTGTATTCTGTTGATACCAGTAAACATTCTCAAACTTTTTTACTATCTGGTAGACCCACCATTCTAGTTTTTCCTTACAAAACCTTATGGCAATATTCCAATGCGAACCCCAAACTGGGGCAGAAATTGCAATTTTCGGCCAATATCTGGGTTTGGAATCGATGACTGGTGGAGCGTTGAGTGTTAACAATTTCAAACCAATAAAGTAAGTTTAGAGCACAAAGTATTGGCTTGTTTATAACGGCATATAGTAGCACCGAAATACAATGCATCCCTGATGCTTCAGTGAGTTGTGTAGTGTTCTAAACAAACTTTTGTGGTAGAACTATGTTTATGTAAACAAGTACTGACATCATTTTTATCAGTCGACTGGTACGCTGAAGAGGACAGAACAGCATTTGATTGTAAGCACTTGTAAATCTGAAGCTGAAATAACTAATAATAAAAGACTGTGCTCAAGGTATTAGAGGTACTGTGATGTTGAAGCTAATTACAGACCGACATGAACCATCTTGTGGCCTCTCTGACAGGTGACTAACTGAAAATGCATCTAAAAGAACACATGCAATGTCAATGATTTTACTTCTGATCGACTGAGTGATTTAAAATCACAAATCAAAATTATGTACATACATACACCAGGAAATAGGAAACACCATTCTAGCATAATGCTTGTGCTCATTATACACGGTCACTCAGGATCTGCATTGTAAATCACTGTAGAACAACAGAAGTATGCACACCACTCAGAAATGTTTTAAACAAGAGACTCGTTCTACTGTTACTGAACATTTTTTACCTCATGGTTAATAAAATCTTATTATTAGAAACTAATTATTGTGACAAATACTCTAATCGAAAATGCGTCTAAAACAACACGTGCAATGTCCGTGTCTCTGTGAAGTTCACCATTTTGCAAAGCGCGACCTTTGCCGTCATCCGGTGTCTGTCCGTCTGTCACGTTCGTGAGTTGCGTCAAAACGAATAAACATATCAAAATTTTTTCACCGTCGGGTAGCCCACCCCTAGTTTTTCCGTACCAAACGGCATGGCAATATTACAACGGGAACCCCCTAACGGGGGCCTTGAATGCATATGGGGTTGGCTAAAATCTCGATTCTCAACGAATGTCTGGCTTTGCGATCAATAACTGCTGCAGCATGGTTTGTAGATTGCACCTGCGGTCGGCTTTTCGTTTATTGCGATATTCGACCATCAAGAGCCATAATAAATCCGAAGCCGAAGAAACTAATAAAAAAATTGCGCTCAAGGTATTGTATTATTGAAGCAACGAAATTTTACCTTCTACTGTAAAAGCTCAATGAATATTATTCCAAGTTTTGGCAGGTTAAGCAGGTGCAGAGTCAGGACAGCATTTGCCACCCAAATTTTGACAGTTCACAATTTTCTGGGAAAGCAGGTGGTCACCTATTGTACATTTTTCAACGTGTATGACTACAAAAGACACACTTCTACAATTTGACTTGTGTTCAGGCACAATATTTTCCCATTAACCACGGGGCAACGAACGCAGTATTCTGAAAACATCAAAATCTCCTGCAACGGATAATTTCAGTTCGCCCCATCAGTAGTACCTTGGTGTATGTCGGTAGATACCCTTTGCCTTTGCACAAAAGGGTAACCATACAGCTATGGCCAATACGATGATCTCAGAACTTCATTGTCGAGCCATGTACAGTATACAGTATAATACTGTAAAACCCATAATTTTCGCTGCCCTTAATTTTGGCGGTTCGGTCTATTACATTATTTCGGCACCCTTAATTTTGGAGCTTTTGATGGGTTCTATACAAGATGTACTAGTAAATGGTGTGATTTCGAATATTCGCGGTCTGTTATTTTCGCAACATGCCAAGGTCGTGAAATAAAGGGCACGCAATCAAAACTGGTTTTACAGTATACAATAAATACTCCACACCACTATACAGCACAATCTACCTGACGGACACCAGATAAACACTGTACATCCATTATTGTATCAACTAGAGAGTTTGAATTTGGCTCGACGCATGCATTGTCAACTGTCTGTAACTGAATATTTTTACAGTATGTAGTCGAGTTCGTATCGGATGTATCGATTTTTTGGATCATTCGGGATGCGTGGATATGATGGGATCATGGAGTCTTGCGCACCGATGTAGATCGTGTTGTACACTTTCCAGTAGACGTCGCGCACTTTTCTCGCCGGATGAAACAGACCCTGTTAACACGACCATACAGGCAACACTTAACAGCCTCACCACTGAACATGACGGCACGCTGCAAATGTTTCTACCAACAATACAGTGAGATGCCTAGGGGGTCATCCATAAAAGACATACGCACAGAGGGAGGGAGGGAGGGTTGCGGACAAAAGCTTACAAGGGGGAGGGTGGGTTCAGCATACTGTGGACATCCGCATGAGACCAGGCACCGACAGCCAGATACAGATCCAACTGTCTGTAGCCATGAACATCCAGTATAATCAGTATAGGCTACTCCGTGCGTAAGCTAAGGCCTTTGTTATCTAGATGGCGACAGCTGTCGCTCAGCTGTGCGTTCAGCAGTCCACTGACTATGCACAAGTCTGGGCAGCCCATGCGACTGTTTCCTGTTGCTGCAGCAGGTGCGACATCAGCTCTCTGGTCAAGCACGTCTCTGGTCTGTACTCTCCGTTGCAGTCAGGCAGACGCACTCACAGCAGCGTTCACAACTCAACTCACAGTATGGGCACGGCGACTGCCAGCACAACGATGACGCTGACGATGCTGATACGGTAACTCTAAGGCCTTCCCTCACAGCCACGTTTGCGGACGTCTGCAAAGGGGGAGGAAGGGGGTACGGGCTGATGCGGACAAAAGCGGACAAGGGGGAGGGAGGGGTAAAATTTGCCAGATTTAAGCGGACGTCCTTTATGGATGACCCCAATTAAGACATGCTTTCATCTTTGCAGAAAGATGGAAACTTGCCACCTTCAACACTCAGCAGTGAAATTATATCTATCTAGCTACTAAATTACAAATGCCAAGTTTTACAGTGCAGTATATAGTATACAGCTTCTGAAGAATGCAAGTGCATTTTATATCAGCCCACCATACTAAACCATTCTTCTCAAAAACTGCTGAGAAATATCACCACTTTTGGTTTTCTTACTACTAGAATGACGACAATTATTTGATAACTAAAACTGTCGGCTCCACACCAAATATCTACGTTATGCCACAATCTGCTTTCGTTATTCTACCTGATTTGAAATGGCACCAAGGCAACATAACAATAGTCAGTGATAGGACCATTACATTGAAAATACTGTCTGGTATAGGTATAGTAGTGAGTAGTGTTTAACGTCCCACTCGACACAGAGGTCATTTCGGAGACGATTTTACGAGTCAGATTACCCAACCAACAGTGTCCTAGCACTGAAGGATGATGGTTAGTCAACCAGGCCAATCTCACCAGGCTCAGCTCACTAAAAGGTAAAGAGAAGGATGTAAGCAAAAAAAATTTTTAATACATATATAGCACCATGAAGACCAAAGACACAGAGGTGCTCGGAAGAGAGCTAAACTAAGCAAGATCAAAGCCCGATACAGTTGACCGACCTGTAAGAAATGCTCATATCTTTGTGCACCGTTAGTACACAATACTGCAAGACAGAGACAGTTTTCTCTATATTCGCCTTCCTCAAGACCAACATCATATCTCAGATGTGGCCATGTGGAGGTAAGGGGGGTGAAAATAGTCTGAAGACTTCATATTACTCTAATCACAGATGGTATCTAGTCCACTTTGGCAGAAAATAAAATGACGTCACCAATACATTTAATCCATTTCTAGACAGCAGCAAGCATTAAAGGACAGGCATGACCAAAATTACAGGTGAATTAAGCGACAAAATCGTGACACATCAACCAACTGCTAATGACGATGAGTCTCTAGCGACGTCTTATCATCGGTTCTTCTAACTAACTGTCTTGGTCTTCAGACACAACCAAGACAGTAACGGAAAGATCAAGCTGTGAAAATACTGAGTCATTGTTGAGACAGTGTCTCCAGAGACTTCCCATCACTGACAACGGTGCTAGCAAATGTCACCCCATGACTCGACTGCATGCCACAGTGCATATTTAACGATCCATACCCACTGCCCGACTGTTCTGAAAGTTTTGTGACGATAACTGTAACTGTTCTCCTGTAATGTTGTTAACAAACATCTTACAAAGTCGCACATTTACAAAGACAAAACATCATTACAAATACAGGCAATCGAAAATCATACCTCATAGGCTCTCACCTGAGCGAGGTAATAATGTTATTAATAGTCTGAGTAAACTCGCCTGTAGTGAATATTGAAGTATCTTTGCTGGCCCAAGACCGATACGCATGCCTTCGATGCAGGCCATGAACGCCTGAACGACGTGCGGCGACGTTTCAAACACATTAGGCCATAGATAGTTGAGGAGATGTGTCAATGCATCTTCGCAGCCGAAACCATAGACGCCGAGTGCAAGATGACCAATAGAAGCCATTGCTGTTTGACGATGTACAAGGTCTCTGTAGACACAGCACACGCCATCGACTTACGTTATCAATGTTATGAGAAACACTGAATCATCTAAAAAAAATACCGGAAAATGTGATTAACAAAGCAATTATCGAGGATCAAATCATGCTCCAAATTCAACAGTTTGGCCAATTCTAATCACTTCTTGCTTAGCACACTTTTCGTCCATTCGATTCTTAAATACAGTGTCTCAAAAAATTGACCTGTCACATTTTCAGATACTCTATCAAGTCTGTCCACTATCAGCAATTTACAGTTCGCAGAAGTGACATTAAAATCTTCATTCACTAGCACTTGCTGTTCTGAGAAACATTTAGTGTGCAGTGACGAAGGGTTTAATGAATGCTAAACTATCCTTTATGGTCATTAAAAAGTAACTGCAATGGTATCAACCCTTTCATGTCTTTCACACAAAAATTATCTCAATTAAATCTCAACAAGATAAAATAATGAGTAAGAAACAGCAGTGACAGCATTTCAGTGAGATGGTTTTGGGCTTCAATAAACTGACAGAAATTATTATTACCCACCCACTGGTACTACCAGCAGGCAGGTACTGTTTTTCACTGTGTCATGTTGTGGGTCGTGTGTGGCAACATCGTTTTTGGCCATAACTACGCCACAAATGGTCGGAGTAAAAGACCAAGATGTTGCAATTCCAGAAGCGTGATTCCTTGCTGTGGCAAGAACTACAGACTTTCTTGTTTTAGTCTGTAATAGGGATGTGATGGAGCCAGCTGAAATCTGCTTTGGTCAAATACGGATTTCACATTTAACATCCGTACGGATGTGAATAATAGATTTGAATACGCCAACTACCTGCAAACACTGTTAACAAACACGAGCTTAGAATAAGAACGTAAAACTATGTAGAACTACCCGTCAGTGCCGGTTATTTGACGTAATTAGCCTTGTTTTCAATGCAGTGGGTGTGACTGTGTTTATTGTTTACCATTTCGTGCTTTTCTGCAGGCCAGGCACTCGGAACGATTTACCAGTTCTTAACGCAAAACAAAATTCTCTGTACATCCGACGGAGTCGGATGTGGGAAAATTGTTGGATTTCGACGGTATTCAAATTTGAAATCCGTCACACGCCGAGTTTTTAAGTTAACACAAAATGGCATTGCTAAAAATTTGGCAAAAGAAGCAACTTGCCTGTCCATCAACGCGTCTTCCAGCAGTGGTGCCACAGCGTAGACGTAATCTTTGCCCATTTCACCGATGTACTCGAACATGAACGAGAGAGATTTCAGCACACCGTTCTGTACGTTCAGCTCAGGCACACGATACTCATTCATGAGGCCCGGCAGAACGGTAAACGGCGAGCACGTCTCGGCTACGATTGCAATGGCAACAGTCGTACACACTCGGTTTTGTCGCTCCTGTACCTTGAGATTGTTCAGCAGAGTTGCCAGAACATCGTGTGGACTACACAACACACAACGACCATACAATGACGGCACCACAAAGTATTAATGTGCCACCTATGTACACATGTGCATTCTTAAAACCCATTAATCATGCGACGACACCGACGACTGCTTACAGTTTTGTTTAACATGCAAACTTTTCTAGTTATTCCAAGTTAGGCAGAGATATCAACAGGGGTGTCCACCCCCGTATGCAATGCCCCACGCACCCCTTCCATGCTGCCTACCTCCCAACCCTTCCCTCTTCCAGAGTATCACTCTTTAAAACCAGCTAGGAGTCTGGGTGAGCGCAGTGAGCTCCCATAGTGGGTCCAACTCCAAGCGGCTGCCAAACATATTGCAGTATTTTACAGTGAAAAATACATCATTTCTGACATTCCCAACAACTGTTTCCAAGTTGTAATATTTGTATTCTGGGTGAAAAAAATTTGTCCAATAGCACCCC
>Ga0209637_1000460_pt1 | contig 13024 bp, 8 predicted proteins | sample OlaalgELextract3_2_FD_187379 | JGI IMG/M metagenome (GOLD analysis project Ga0209637, IMG submission 187379) | Olavius algarvensis symbiont microbial communities from Tuscany, Italy - Type G ELBA extract 3 (SPAdes) (version 2) | ecosystem: Host-associated > Annelida > Digestive system >... | reverse complement strand
TACACTGTAACTGAAAAAGGTGGAAAAATTCCACCTTGGGGTGGAATGTAGCAATAATTCCACCCTCACGTGACCAAAGGTGGAGAAGAAGGTGGAAAGCTTTTATTTTCCACCTTAACGTGGTGGAACACCATAACATGGTGGAATCTGAAAATGCATGTAGCCACAGAATGTGGTGCAAAAGTTAGCTTTAAGTATGCCCTGGGACCACCAAAGCATACATAACACGTTATATATGTTCTTGGACCACAAGTGCAAAATGTAAACATTGGTGAACCTTGTGAAAATCAACGTATGTCTGTACAAATTATGTTGGAAATAACACACAAAGCCTACCTGTGCTCGTCATACCATACTTACTTGTTTACTGATGAGTAAAATGGGCATATATCGTACCGTTTCCAAAATAAAGCGTTGTATTGGTCGAAATCGCCAATTTCTACCGCGCGATGCTATGCATAGCGCGGACTATGCTGTCGCAAGATTTCTGTCTGTCCGTCTGTCTTTCACACGCCGTTATTCTGTCAAATCGGATATACACTGTTCCAAAAAAACGTGACCACGTTTTTGACGATAAGTTGAACTAGAACAATCCGCTTACAAAGATTTTTGGCACACTTATTACTAAGACTATAGGCCATCGACAGGTGTTTTTGTGTTCCCAAGTCATCTGTTTAGTGCAGCTACTTTACCTCGTGAAACTGTCAAGACCTACATATCAGCAAAAATTGAACAAAATCATGAAACTTTCACAGGAAACTGTCATTGTGATTAAAATATTTATCTGACAAAGCAGTATGGTGCACGGAGAGCATTCAGTGAATTGCCCGACAAGGGTTGGAAACTGAGAAGCATCGACAGTCTGCTGAAGAGAATCCGCAAGACGGGTACCATTGTCCGGCTACCAGACAGCGGTAGACCGCGTTCAGCGCGTGGCAGTGGAGGACCTCGTACTCAGTCAGGAGGACAAGCCAAAAAGGCATCGGTCAGCTCGTTAGACTTTCCATGAAACTGTCATTCTCTATTCAAGTGTACACAGAAAAATAATTCACCGTGATCTCCAGCTCAAATGCTTCAAACTACGTCGTGCTCAGTTGTTGTCTGAACCCAATTGTATCTCTCATGTCACTCACTGATAAACAACCTTATTGTCTGCAATAAATTTTGCTGTTGTTCTGTTATAAACCGTAAGTTAAATAAAAAGTAAGTAAAATAACATGGCGACAGTTTTCCAGTTAATATCCTAGTATCGATTTGTAACATTGAGAAAATCAGCAATTTAGGCTAAATTCATGGTATTTAGGTCTCAACAGTTTCCCACGGTAAAGTAGCTACAGGAAATAGGTAAGGTGGGAAACTAAATATACCTGTCGATGGCCTATACTCTTGGTAATAAGTTTGCCAAAAATTTTTGTAAACGGACAGTTCTATTTCATCTTATCATCGAAAATGTGGTCACATGTTTTTTGGAACACAGTGTACATATATCTTTAAACTTTTTCACTGTCGGATAGTTACACCATTCTATTATTTTTTGCACCAAACGGTATGGAATATTCGGACAGGGACCCCGCTTACGGGGGCGTCGAATGCAAGGGGTATGAAAAAATCGCGATTTTCGACCAATATTTCTCTTTATCTCGGCAATCCAGATTTCAAGGTCACAGTATTATTCGACGTCAAACAACTTGAAAATATTACAAGATAGAGCTATGCTTACAATGGCCGACCAATAGAAAGTCGTATGGTCTATCGAAATAATGGAACGGCGCCAGTCTTCAAGGTCACGCCATTTTTGACGCTCAATAAACCATAAACGGTGCCAGATACAAATCATAGTTATAATGAATAACTAATAGGGATTTACGCCCTTCTCAAGAGTGTCACTTCGAGTGATCTTGAGTGACTTAGCGAAATATTCAGTGACACGAAGGATCGCGCGGTCTGTCTACGACAGCTAAACTTTTTGATAATACCCCCTTCCATTTCACTTGTACGATCATCTAGAACCCGTTGAATTTCTTTCCAGAATTTTAACACAAACTGTCCAATTACGTGGTGCAAAAATATTGCCGAAAAGTTCGAACCTATGCATAGCGTGCACCGTGGACCAACGTCACAGACAACAGAGTGAACAGACGGAACGGCGGATTTGCAATATAAGTCGAACGTAACGTAGACTTAGTAACGTTCGAGTAAAAAAAGGTCAGGTAAGGCACACCTGGAGAGTTTGGGTCAGTTTTTAAAGTGTTGTACGATGTACGGGAAGTGAGTACTTAAGTAAAAGTACAAGCAGTTGAGATTTTCTGTACTTAAGTTAAAGTTTTTTTACAGTAAAAAGTAAAAGTATTTATGGTTGACGCAATCCTACGCCTAAAACAGATGTTTTAAAGGAAAAACTTAGGCTTATGTAAAACGTCAAATTTTAATGCCATTAAAACAAGGTTCAATACAAAAAGTGCCGCAAACACAGTCAACCGGCATGACAGCCGTTGCATGGAGCTATTGTGGACCAAGGGTTACGTCGGGGAACAGGCCCGGCGGCCGACACCACAGCAGTTGGCCTGGTATGTGCAGCTCCAGCCGTGCACAGTGCACAGCGCACCTGTCCGCTAAGTGACCTACATGTACTCTGCTGATGGCTGACGTTCAGTCTCCATCGACATGAGCAGCCTATTGGACCGATTATAATTGCTCTTGCTTACACACTAGTTCAGTTCAGACTTCCGCGCATGGCGTTACTTTCATCTATGAAATTACCTGTAACTTTATTAAACGACGGCAAAAAGTAACGAAGTACTGAAATTAGCTGACAGATTATATTTAAGCAGCCTACAAGAAAAATACTCATCTTGTTAGTACTTCGTTATCATAAAAGTAATACAAAGTTACTAAGGTAGGCCTACTGTAACGCGTTAAATTTTCACTTTGTTATGTTACAGCACTGACCCTTTTCAACCAGAACTATGGTATATTACCAGGTCTTTTCTCATTAAACTGATAGTTGAGTTGAGTCAGTTGAGTTGAATGTTGTCTCGGTCTCAAAGTCTGGGTGTGCAGAAGGTCCCAAGACCTATTTTGAAAAGTTTTCGTCTCGTCTCGGTCTCGCACGTTAAGGTCTTCTTTTACAAGCTAGTGCTCAATTGCTTTTAGCGGTTGATCTCGGAAATGATGCAAGATAGGGCCATACATACTACAGAAGGCGAATAGGAAACCACATCCAAGCTTTCAAATGGTACCAGTTTGAATAACTTGAGTGACCTGTAACCCAGATTTCAAGGTCACGATATTGTTCATCGTCAAATAACTAAAAACGGTACAAGATAGAGCTATATTTACAATGGCGGACCAATAGAAAGTCGTATGGTCTATCGAACGGCGTCATTTTCAATGACCTTGAAAGACCCCTACCCCGGTTTCAAGGTCACGCCATTGTTTGACGCTAAATATATCTAAATGGAGACATAATTTCAATGGAATACTAACTGCACACGCCCTGCTCAACAGTGTCATTTCGATTGACCTTGAGTGACTTAGCAAAATATTCAATGACACGAAGCGTCGCGCGGTCTCTCTGCGTCAGCTGAGCTTCTTGTATTTCGTTGTTACTAGCTCTTCAGCATGCTAATGGGAAGAGTTTACCGGTAGCTTAGTTTTTTTGCGCGTCATAGTGACGCGCGATATTGATATAGCAATTCTGTCGGTCCGTCTGTCTGTCTGTCTGTCCGCTGCGTTCCAATATTCGATGGAAACTGCTTAATATATTGTCATAATTTCTTCACCACTCGGTAGGCCGCTAATAGGAACTTGTATGCGATCTATCAACTGGTATTATTTCCAATAACCTTGAACGCACATTAACCCTGTTTTCAAGGTCACACCGTTCTATGACGCTGAATATCTCACCAACTGCTACAAATACGGTCATAGTTACTACGAGTACATCTTGTAAAACTGTGGCATGCACCGTGAGTCAGTGACATTATGATTTTGAACGTGCAACCACTGAGCTAGAACATATTGATTCATGGTCTAAACACGACAACCTGACACTTAATTGTGCTAAAACACTTGAGGTCATTTTTGCTGACAAGAAGAGTAAGCGTACCGTCACTCTACCGCCACCTCTGCCGGGTATTACACGACGCACAACATTCAAAATTCTTGGAGTTACAATCACCAGTGGCCTATCAATAGCTGAACACATTCAAGGCGTAATAACGTCATGCTCACAAACTCTCCATGCACTAAGAGTCCTCCGTGCCCACGGCATGCCGCCCTCTGTTCTTCACGAAGTTATTCGAGCGGTGGTCATTACCAAACTCTGTTATGCATCCAGTGCTTGGTGGGGTTTCTCTGCAGCTGGGGACATACAGCGAATAACAGCTTTAATCAGCCGCAGCATACGCCAAGGTTATTTCAATTCAGACCATGCCGACATCACGAGCATTATTAATACAGCAGATGACACCCTGTTCCGGCAAATTCTTACCAACCCATATCACGTCTACTTCCTGAAAAAGTTAACACGCATTACCAACTCAGACCCAGGCAGCACGATCGTCAGTTAATTCCTAAAACTACTAAACTTTATAGCTGCAACTTTGTTATTCGAATGCTATACAAACATTCATATCGACTTTATTTTATTGTCCTTTCATTGACTGTTCTTATTACTTTTTTTATTATTGTCTTATATTGTACAAGTTGCGTTCTGACAGCTTGACACTGTTGTCACGGCTCCTAGCTTGCTATCATTTCGTCACCAGTTGGCTAAATTTAATTTGAGTAATTTTTGTGTTAATTTTTAATTTTTGATTTTTTTTCTTCTATATATTCTCTTTTGTGTTATCACTGTCTATTGTGCTCATTGTTTCTACGTATTTTCTATGTATTTTATCGGTGTTAGTGGCCTTCGGGTCCTTCCGTTATTAATAAATGGATGGATGGAATATTAAACGAAGATGATGATGATGATGATGATGTCATTCTACATAGCACTGTAGGCCTAAATCGCTTAATTAAAATAATATTATCTTAAGTAAGGAATGAATGGAAAGATAATTAGTAATTTTAGGTTAAACAGTTACACGCGTATGCGTCTTCCGCGTAGAAATGTATAGATATGGTCTGGGCGCAGGCGACCTGCCTCCATATTTTCTCTCTGCGTCTTTTGATAGTTGCGCCTGATTTCAAAATATTGTTTATTTTGGTGTCCGTGTTTTGGAGCAAATAACTATGACAGCACAGGTAATATATCTCGATGTGTTTTTATACAAGGTTTACTGTGTACAACACAAGCATGTAAATGGGCGCATTTAGTCTATGTTCGGGGTTATCGGTAACGAAGTGCAATGCGTAACACGGGCGGGGTAAAATGCGGATGTGCGAATGTTCCAACGTCTAAAATGCGGACAAATATTGCGGATATTATCTGCGGATGTGACGAGTAAAGTGCGGAGGTGCGGATGTTGAAAATCAATACAGTTTTTGCCTGCTGTCCTATTCGTCAGGACTGATTGTTATGCTGTTATATGACACATAACGATATGCAGTGCGTAACACTGCACCTATCATATACGATACGTTCAGTTCGTAAGAATTTTACTTTAGTGGACGTGAATTCCTCGCTTCGTGGGTCGGTTAGGGTTCAGGAGTAAGGGTTAATGCTAGTTATCGGTTTTTAGGTTCTGAGTTACGGATAGGGTTGGATTAGGTTAGTTTCAGTTGTGTAGCCGGTTTTTCAGTTTACGAAAATGCAAACTGAACGTATCCTATGTTATAGGTACAGTGTGACGCACTGCATCTATCACTGTGGATGATAGGCCTAAAACCTGACCGCAAGACCGCAGACAAGACCGCAAAGATAAATAGCGACGGTCCACGGACGAGCGTTATGCATGACCGCGCGACCACACACGATGAGTTCTGCTCACCAGACGCTCGTCCGTCGCTATTTTATCTTTGCGGTCTTGTCTGCGGTCTTGCGGTCAGGTTTTAGGGACACCCGGCCTACGTTCAGTTCGTAAGAATTTTGCTTTAGTGGACAGGACATCCTGTTTCGTGGGTTCAGAAGCAAGCGTTAGTGTCAGTTATCGGTGTACTGTGTGCGCATATACATTTTTAGATTTTGGTTACGGAAAGGGTGGGGTTAGGCTAGTTTCAGTTGTGTAGTCCATTTTTGCGATGCGAACTGAATGAATATTATTGGATAGGTTCAGTGTGGCGCACTGCATCTATCATTATGCATGGCTAAATAATGGTGTTGATAATTACCGACGGCTTATTGCGGTATTTAACGAAGGATAGGGTTATGGTTTGGGTTTACGGTTAGCAGTAATTCCACCCATGACCCTTGATTATTTGCACTTACTGAGTTTTGTGATTGCATTGCACTTGACGACATACCGCACCGGACTGGCCGGACACACCGGACTTAAAATATCCAATACTACGCCTTTTAACCTACTTCCCTCTCCCTTCTTCCTCTCGGAGTGTACAACAAGAGCCAGAAACAAAATTATTTACTTGACTGGGTCCGGTGTGTACGAAGCCCCCGAGCGGACATGGTGCGTAATGTAATAAATCGTCCGGACGGATTAATAAATCGTCCGCACAATTTATTAATCTGTCCGGATGGATTAATAAATCGTCCAGACGATTTATTAATCTGTCCGGACAATTTATTAATCCGTCCGGACAGATTAAGAAATCATCCGGACGATTTATTAATTCGTCCGGATGGATTATTATCAATCTGTCCGGACGAATTAACAAATTGTCCGAATGATTTATTAATCTGTCCGGACGGATTAATAAATCGTTCGGACAAATTAATAAATCGTCCGGACGATTTATTAATTTGTCCGGACGATTTATTATATTACGCACCATGTCCGCTCGGGGGCTCCGTAGGTGTGTGAAACGACAAACGCACGTATATATACTGCACCGAACAAAATTTACCGGACTGGACCTAAAATACCACACCGGAATGTAGATTCGCTGCATCAGGTATTTACTCAAGAACAAATTTGAAACACGCCGCCCAGAAGTATATTCGCTCCAACGGCGAATAGACTTCTGGAAACCGGCTTTGTGTATTCGGCGGACGCAGACGCGGACTTTGTGTATTCAGCGGACTCTGTGTAGACATGTGATGATTGGTACACCGATGGTCATTTTTTGCTGTTTGACTGTTTTTGACGATTGGTACACTGTTGGTACAGTCTTGGTAGACCTGTGACAATTGGTACACCAATGGTCAAAAACAGTCAAAAGACAGTCAAAATAGCAAAAGTGACCATTGTGTACTGTACCAATCGTCACACAGAGTCCGCCGAATACACAAAGTTCTGGAAACCAGCGTGCCAGTCATGTTGGAAGAATGCAATGGTAAAACATTTGCGTACTCATAGTCTTACATTAGTTTTAAGTCTGGTGTGGCAATTTTATGTCCCGCGCGGTGCATTACCTTTAGCGCACCAGAAGCACTAAGTTTATTTGCAGGTATCGTGTCAGTTGTTTCAGAGATCGGGTGTATATAGCTTTGGGCTGCGCATAAAGCTAAAAATGTTCAGCTGACTGACTTACGTTACGATGAGTTATGTTAGGTCCGGGCGGTGATTTTTGTCCGGTGCGGTGCATTCCTCTGACTCTTACACTGGACACAGTCCAGTGAATAATGTCTTTTCTAGGTCTTGTTTTACAGCCCGGTGCTCGAAAATTTGAACATTACGGATTTTAAGACTCATAAAAATACACATTTTAATGACTGTTAAAACAGCCAATAAATTTCATTATTTTTTACACATCAGTGTATTGTGTGTGCAAATTATACAACTTGCAACGGTCTCACAAGCACCACTTTCAGTAATAAATGTAAAAACCGCGGTTTATACACGAGTTAACGGCGAATGACACATCTAAACGTGCAAAAAATAAAAAAGTGATATTACCAACCAGCACATCGCCTAAGTGTCAATGTGCGCCTAAGTAATGTCACCTTTTTGTAATTTTTGCAGTTTTAGATGTGTTATTCGCCGTTAACTCGTGTATAAACCGCGGTTTTTACATTTATATTTGCAGTTTTATTACATTTCTGCACCTCTTACATGATACCGGGTACGTGGTACCTGGTCCACACAATTTTTGACCAGCCAGCCCCTACCAAGTTTGGTACTAAAGCTGTTACTGTAATGCACTCACCAAACCCACGTTGTGTACAAAATTTGAAGTTGCTAGCTTCAATGGTTGCAGAAATATGTAGGGGGTCCCAAAAAGCCCAGTCCCCTGCTAATTTTGGTTCTGAAGTTTTTTTGGCAAGCAACTCCCCGTACCCAAGTGGTATAAAAATAAGTCTGTAGCATCTGTGATGACGGGAACAGTGTGTTTCAAGCAAAAAATTAATATTTGTAATGCAAAACTTGGGAGATTTAGGAGCTAGTGGGGTAGGGGGTCAAAATTCCTAGTCGAAAATGTCATATTTGGAATCGCCGACCTTGATTTGATGATTAAGGGTAGTTTACTCTTAAGCATTCCCATTGTTAAGCGTTTTCGGTAGCAAAAAATGTTTCGTTTTTGGCCACAATTTGACGGTTTTGGGGGATAAATAGGAGTTTTATAACCCCAAAAAGGCACATCCTTGCGTAATTTCACATATTTTAAGCTATCGTGCGTAAAAATCCATCAACCGGTCTGACCTGTGCGCGTCTCAGAAAAAAAGGTACAAATAAAAGGCACAAAAACGTTATGTTTCACCCATTTTCCCAGAAGCCACCAGTGGATGGATTTGTACCAAATTTGATCTCGTGGACGTAATCAATTGTACTGAATTTTGTGGCAATCGGCTCAGTGGTTGCGATTCTGTAGTGGTTAAAATTTGCCATCTCCCATTGACTTGGCCTGTCGCCGTTAACACAGTACTGGCGCTACCGCGCAGCCTGTGACGTGAACTCTAAAGTTCACGTGAACAACACACAAGTTACTCAACAGGGAATTTTCCAAAAGAGCCTTATCATTTTCACAAGTTCACAACGCAGTAGGACTACGGTATCAGTCCGACTGCAGTTTCGTAGAATACCATACACTTAACTTTTTAGGCCTGTGAGTGGCATTCGAACCCACACCGATCAAGGATGTTTGACGGATATCACATTATATTCAACAGCAGTGTTCTAATATAAATATAGAGAAGTTTTGCTGGCATAGGACTACAGCATATTGTCTGTGGTTTGTAAATCACACACTCGCACTGTGCGAGAGTGTTGTAAGGGCGACGAAGCAAGTCAATGGAGAAACCCAAAATTTGACTCCCCGCCACGCCCAAACCCCGTAAGCGATCGTAATACAAATTGGCACAGCTGATTACGTCGTGGACCTCTACACCTGTGCAACAGTTCGTCACGATCCGCCCAGGCGTTTCGTTTCTGCGCATGCGTGACTTTGTGCACCAAAAACGTGTTAGTTTTGTTGGGGGTTCTTGCAACTCGCTACAGCCAAGGGCCGTGGACGGATTTTGACGCAAAATACGCCAAAACATGCGGTTCAGCCCAATGATGTGCCTTTTCGGGGTCGCGAACACAAAATCTAATATCTAGACCCCCATTTTCCCGAATTACCGCCATTTTGGGGACCATTTTTGACGGGACTTGGAAAATTTTCGCCTAAAAATCGCTTAACAATGGGGATGCTCCCCTTAGAACACATCTTAATCGTCATCGTAGACGCATAAAAGTGGCATAGTGAATAGGCAAATAGGGGTCAAAAATTTCATACGAGTGGTTATTTTGGACCCCCGGACTAAGGGTCACGTGATACAGCGCATGCGCAACCCCAAAATTGCCATGGTCCGTTATGTACAGCCAAAAGGCCGACTTATGATACTGCAAGTATCTCTGAAACTACAACACCGATCAACATGAAATTTCAGGACAATATTTGGACAACGAAAATGTGTCCGGCGATGCAGTAGTGTTACGTCACAACAAATCCAAGATGGCGGACGGCCGACATTTTGAAGATCGCTAAATCACCATATCTCAGTGAAAAATTGTGCGATTTTGATAAAATTTGGTACACTACAGCACATATTGAACCCCATGACAGTCACGTGACCAAAAATTGCAATTTTTAAAATGCAAGATGGCGGCGGCCGCCATGCTGAAAATCGATTTTTTGGCCGTAACACATCGACCGATTGTCCGATTTCAGCGAAATTTTGTATGAGGAAGCAGAACGGCATGTCCACAAGGGCTAAATGACAAAATCTGCAAATATTTAAAATCCAAGATGGCGCACGGCCGCCATTTTGAAAATCGATAAATCGTCATATCTGAGTGAAAAATCGTCCGATTTTGATGAAATTTGCTACACTACATCATATATTGAACCCGATTACAGTCACGTGACCAAAAATTGAAATTTCTAAAATTCAAGATAGCGGCGGCCGCCATCTTGAAAATCGCTTTTTGGGGCATAAATCATCGACCGATTGTCCGATTTCAGCGAAATTTTGTATGACTAAGCAGAACGGCATGTCCACAAGGGCTAAATGACAAAATCTGCAAATTTTTAAAAACCAAGATGGCGGACGGCCGCCATTTCAAAAATCGTTAAATGGCCATATCTCAGTGAAAAATCGTCCGATTTTGATGAAATTCGATACATATAGCAAATGCTGTAGTCACGTGACCAAAAATGAAATTTTTAAAAATTACAGATGGCGTCGCCCGCCATCTTGAAAATCGCTTTTTGGCCATAACTCAACTGATTTTCTGATTTCAGCGAAATTTTGCACTCGGAAGCAGAACGGCATGCCGACAAAGGCCACGTGACAAAAACTACAAATTTTTAAAATCCAAGATGACGGACGACCGCCATTTTGAAAATCATTAAATCACCATATCTCAGTGAAAATATTATCCGATTTTGACAAAATTTGGTGTATTACAGCAGATATTGAACCTGATGAGATCTTGAAAAGCACTATCACAGTATCTTAGATGTGATAAGGTAATGATAAACGAGTAAAAAACAGCAAATATTAATGAAAAAACTTAACAGTTTAAAAAGGTGTGTAAGGACGACAGTCATGAACTTGCAGAACTAAAACAGCAAAAATCAAAAAGGCTAATATTACTTAGGAGCACATTGACGTTATGGCAATGTGCTGCAAAAGTAATATCAGCCTTTTTCATTTTTGCTGTTTTAGTTCTGCAAGTTCATGACTATCGTCCTTACACACCCTTTTAAACTGTATTTTTTTCATTAATTGCTACTTATTAATACATCGAATGCTGTATGTTGTTAACCATGTATAGCTGCAATCTACAAAACTGCTGCACTTAATCATCTAATTTCACTATAGTGAGCGAGGCAGTTAAAAATTCGTAAAAACTGAGTGTATTCTAATGTGGTGTGTAATCATGCTCTCTAGTTTCATCTTTCAGTAACTATGCTGTGTGTGGTATAGCATGCCATGCTGTGTTATTGTAAGTATTGTAAATAAGTAAGTAGTGTGCTGTGTATGTAAATATATGTGTTCTACTTTATATGAATTATTACAGATGCTGTATGATGGAACCAGCAACGATATGTGCAATGGACAATAAGGCGTATGGCGCCACCGAACACTGACTGCAATATGTAAAGGACTGTGATGGTCGTCAGTACCGTGCTGCTGCTGCCAGACATTGGTGACATCATAGCAACCTTGTCGCCGCACTCATCCTACCTCGTCTTCATTACTATAACAAGCGTGGCGCCATTACAACGAGTCATCAGCGCTGCAGCTTGACTTGTGTACAAACTCTGGCTACTAGATCATGATCTATGGGAGTTTCTGTGCGGTAGCTCAGCTGTTTAGCTCTGCTGCGGACTTGCAGCCAGCGGAGCTTATAGTATGGGTGACTGATGGATGGTTGGGTGGATGTCGTTAAACTTTTTTCAACTCGATACTCTACGGTTTTTGTCTGATTCTTACGAAAGTTGGCACAAATGATCTATGTGCCAAATACAAGAAAAACTGGAAAGGATTTTCTAAATGTTGCTGTAAAACATTTGGTGAATTTTTAAAGTTTACGTCAGCAGCAGCATCCTCTCTAGTTGTATTGTACTAAACGGCACATTTAAACATTTGCATTGTACTGCAGCAACTGCATATTATAAATGGTGCTTGTTGAAAGTGCCCATCATTTCTGCTTTGTCAGCTGATTTTTTTTGTCGTGGTGAATACTGCAGAGGCTATAGCTGTCAAATTACAATGATTGAACGTCTCGGCCAGCATTTTATAACATTACATGATGCACATTGTCTACTCATGACATGGCGTTAGTTGTGGATCTCTGAAGTTAACACTTTGCAGTACAATAGCTTTTTTGACACTACAAGAGTTGCATTTATCAGCAGAACAACATTTCATATGCATGCCATAGCACAGTGTGTACTGAAGGCAGTATAAGTTATTAACAGGTGCTCATTAGCGGAGAAACAATGCATGGGATTGCATGTAATTATCACGTTTTACCTATGTTTTTGGTCTATATAGTGATTTTATAGGAATTTGATTGTTGATAAGACAATGAGATTGATGTGCACACCACTCCACAGTATTTACAGAATGCACTCCAATTATTAACAAATGCTTGCCTTGATAAGGCAATATTGTTCCACCTGCTTGTAGATAGTGAGAAATTCCACCAAAAAAGGTGGATATACCATGGTTATACTTTTCCACCTCCTTGTTGATGGTGGAAAAATTCCACCATACCTTTGTAGGTGGAATTTTCCACCGCTTGCTGATGGTGGAATTTTTCCACCTGCTTGCATATGGTGGAAAAAATTCCACCTTACTTGTTGGAATTTTTCCACCATCTGCAAGCAGGTGGGAAAATTCCACCAAGAAAGGTGGATGTGGCATGGTGGAATTTTTCCACCCCTGTATTGATGGTGGAAAAATTCCACCATGTCGGTGGAGATTTTGGACCACCTTTATAGGTGGAATTTTCCACCATATTCGATTACA
>Ga0209637_1000457_pt1 | contig 13087 bp, 10 predicted proteins | sample OlaalgELextract3_2_FD_187379 | JGI IMG/M metagenome (GOLD analysis project Ga0209637, IMG submission 187379) | Olavius algarvensis symbiont microbial communities from Tuscany, Italy - Type G ELBA extract 3 (SPAdes) (version 2) | ecosystem: Host-associated > Annelida > Digestive system >... | reverse complement strand
CCCTTTCCCTTCATCTCCCCCCTCCCCTCCGTTCCCCACGCCCCTACCCTCCCTTCCCTTTCCCCTCCCTTCTCCCTCCCCCTACCTTCCCCTTCCCTGCCCTCCCTTCCCCTCCCCTCCCGTTCCCTGCCCCCCGTCCCTTCCCTTCCCCTCCCCTTAGAAGTAGGCTCCCTTAAATCCAGCTAGGGGGTCTGGGGGAGCGCTGTAAGCTCCCCCAGTGGGGTCTGGGGCGGAGCCCCAACCGAAATCGATTTTGGTGCATTTTAGCGTTAAAATCTGGCATCTGGTGGCAACAATTTCAATGATTTTCCTGAGAATCAATTGATCAAATCTCGTGCACTTTAAAAAGTAAAGGCCAATCAGAACCACAGTCGCAATACTGGGGGGCACGTGCCTCAATGGCACGACGCCTCTGAAAATGAGAATTGTTAAATACGAAAAATGGCTAACTAAAAATTGGCTGTTAACAAACATCTGTAAGACCGCCTGTTACTATGACAATACCAACAAGAAATCAGCTATCACAAACAGATCGCGTGTCAGCTGCGCACACAATACGTCGACGGCATCATCAGTAACCCCGTAACCATGAAATTTAGGTTAAGGGTCACTCGAGGTCATTGGAAACGGAACAATTTGATAGATAATACACGACATACTACAGTGTATAGTAGAGTTATTTGATGTTGGATATTATCATGAACTTGAAATATGGGTTAGAGGTCACTCAAGGATATTGAAACTGGTACCATTCGAATGCTTGGTTGGGTTTCCTACTCGCCTTCCATAGTAACTATGGCACTATCTTGTATCGTTTACAAGACATAGCGACTTATTGGTCGAAAATCGCACAATTTTTATACCCCACCTGTATTCAGCGCCCTCGCAGGGGTGAACCCGTCGGAATTTCGTGAAGATGTTTAATTCTGATAAAACGAGAATGGTTGGGCTACTGTGGGTGAAGAAACTGTGAAAGTACATGTACGTTAAGCCGTTTTGATAGAATACCGGAACGCAACAGACGGACAGACAGACAGAATTGCTATATCAATATCGTGCACCAGTGTGCTGATGCGCGATCAAAATTTGTTCCAAACAAACAGCACACAGGAACAAAATATGAAAGCAAAACAAGAAACTAAACTGTCTCTGACTATTGCGCGACACAGTTAACTACAACAGGGCTTACGCTCCTTATGGGGTAATTTATTATCCGTAGGGTGGTACTTTTAAACTCTATCATCCTACCAATTTTGAAATGCGTAGCTTCGTACATTTCAAAGACTCGTGCCTTTTTTCTCTCGCCTTTACCGTCTAGTCACTGCATGCGTCTGTGCCCCGATTCTTTTTAAGATCCCTGGCGCAATATAAATTTTATTTTTATATTTTTTGTAAAATTCAGAAAGTAGGTCTTGTGACCAAGGCCACGCCAATCTGGGGGTAGTTTTCCACCCAAAAGCTAGTACTTAGTATTATTATTAGTTCCACAGATATAGACAGATCTCCAAATTTTAAAGGTATCATATATGACCGTGACAACGCCCCTTTTGGGGGTAACTCAGCATCCCTAATACCTAGCACTTGCCAAAGACTATCTGTGTGCAAAATTCCAAAAACAGCCTACGGATATCCGTTCCAAAGATATTGAAAGATAGCCAAAAATAGAAAATGGGTCACCAAAATGACCCTCAAGATCACTCAAGGTCATTGTAAATAACAGTTTGATACAGTGCCTGATTTTCTATTAGCATTCTGTTGTAACTATGGCCCTATGTTGCATCATTTCTGAGATACAACGACATACTGAGTGAAAATCGTGAATTTTACATATCCACCTCTATTTAGCAACCCTTTGACGGTGACTGTCGGAATTTTGCTGCAACTGGTTCTCCTCAGAAAAAAAAACTAGAATTTTGAGTCTAGTGGGTGGTCATAAAAGTTTTGTGATACGTTTTGCTTTTTTGACACACTGACAGACAGACGGGCGGCAGAGTTCGATTTGGTGGTGGGGTTGGGGAGTTAACCACCACTGGTTGGGATGACCTTCTCAATGGTGACAGACAATTTTGGTCTGGTTGGTCGACTCCAGTAATAAGCTGGAAAGATACTATACGTTTATATGCATTACCTATTACCTAGGTAATAAAATAACCCAAAATCTCTGGAACCCACCCCACTGTGGAAGCTTACAGCGCTTCCCACTAGCTGGTGGGGAGAGCTTGCTGCCACTTCCCCGAGAACCCTGCCCCCACTCACAACCTGCGGGCACGACACCCCACTGCTTAGTCAAATGACATCTTTCCACAGCACAGTCCAAGCTATGCACACACGTCACGCAGTAAAAATGTCACCACACACAATACTGAGATGAAATAACATTCAGTGTAGTTAACACACAATGGCATTATTCACGCAAATAGTATTACAGGCTCATCAGATATTAACAATCTTACAAGAAAATCACATAAAACATCACATTTTTCAACTGCACATGCACAGCTTATTTCAAACTCATTTCATGAAATACAGAAAAAAACGACGACTCACTATAAAAATGCAGTTATACAGTAACATTTTTTGGACTAGTGTCATTTATGATCACATTTTCTTGCAGCTGATAAACTGCTTTTAAAAGGTACTTTCAACACAGGTATAACACATACTGCAGTGTAGCCGACAGCGTAGCAGCAGTATTTGCAGCAGTGGGGACAGCAAACATTCTTCTACTCAAGAAACCCATACAGTACTGGGCAAGAAATTTGTGACGTAGATTCCTTCAAAAGGACTGGTTTGTTGTGTATTACTTTTAAAAACATCCTACACACCCATGTCCATAAACCGTCTATCAACTAATTGTTGTTAAGTGTTTGACCTGACTGCTCCCATTTTTTGGGGAGAAGGATTGCATTTGTATAACCCCCCTAACATAAGTCCCCAGATATGCCGTCCCCGATTCCTATCTCCTACACAGAAATGACAATCAGCCACACTAAGACACACTCACAATGTTTTAAAAAGTAATACACAACAAACCAGTCCTTTTGAAGGAAACTACGTCACAATTTCTTGCCCAGCACCGTATAGGTATTCTGAGTAGAAAAATGTTCTCTGTCCCCACTGCTGCAAATACTGCTGCTACGCTGTCGGCCGGGTGGCCAGAGACCCATGCTATAGTACTGAAGGGCTAAAAACGGAAACTGATCAGCATCAGTTATACACATTCATTGTCATTTATCAGTTGTTTGCCAGTGGCGCCAGCAGATACAACTCCAGCAGTAATCAGACTGACTGTGACTCCACCAATTGTCGGACTGACCATGATGGCTGCAATTCCGTCCGTTTGTCCATCTGGCGTCACTCACAGACTGGCATTGGCATTGTGAGACGTAGTCTGGTAATTCCTGAGAACTTCCTAAGAATCAAAACAAACACCAACTTTAACAGTGTTCATTCATTCATACATAACAATTTGTAGAGCGCACTATGTCGAGTGTCGAATCAGAGGCGCTAAAACAGTGTTTAATACAATGTAAACATATTTTAAACTTTCAACATAGCGATTCATATCCAGTAGGTCTCTGCACGTTCATTAACCAACGGCAATATGCAAGACTCGGTGTTTACATATTTATGTATACCAACTCTACAATACTCTAAGGCACAAACTCCGATAAATACTTCCACTACATTAAGACGGTATTGTGTTTGTGCAGAGCGTGTCACAGATTCCAATGAAAAGCAAATATAAATTGATGTTCTACATTGTCTTACACATTAATGCCATTATGCCAGTTTAATAATTGATTCTCGCACCTACGAATAACTTTTTTATTACATATGGCGCTTTATAAGTTTTTTATATTGTATTGTATTGTATTGATTTCTGTGTGACCAGCAAAACTGTGACTGTGGGTGGACCAGTTTTTATGTAAATTTTGTCACTTCTGGATTAAATCGACTCATGACTGTCACTCTCATATCCTAAATTGACAAGTAGCTCAACGTCTACCAGCCATGTAACACATGTGGTGCTAATTAACCGAACTGCCAGCCTATTAATAATTACATTTTTTGCTAATTAAGAATAAATGTAAAAAAATTGTTGTTTTATAACAATGTGTAAGGCCCATAGCATAGTGACACATATAAAAACAGTAGTTACACAGCATTCACAATACTAACACATATAGTCATACCTCTGAATATATTCCACTGTTGACATGTTGATGTTGAATACAAAGTGGGCAGCAAACATCACTGCCGCAGCATAAATGAAGTCATGTATAGTATGCCACAGAACTGGCTTCACAGCCACACAGTGATTAGTGCAAGTCAGTATGTCGACAACATCTTACAGACAAAAAAGCACATACATGTATACACATAGTCAAAAACAGGTCACATCAACATTGTGCTAAACTGCAATTAAAACAACTGTGTTGTAGTTGTTGAAGCATTTTGCATAAAAATAGTTGGATTTCCCGGTAACTATAAATACTCAAAGAATATTTTGCATTTCATAATGCTCAATAGACAGTTGCATAGAGATAAATATTTGTTTCAATCCCTGACTGTCCCAAAACCTGCCATCCCTTACCCTATCCTTACCACTATTTTAAACACTGACCATCCTATCCCATCCCTGCAACAGTTACTGCCATTCCCGCCCAGTGATCCCTATTCAATGCCGTCCCCATAGACGCAGAAGACTGCCACACACATACTTAAACCCATTGCCAAAATTAAATAACGTCCTTAAATTATTTCCTGTTTTCTCAACAACGCTTTAAAATTTCAATGTAAAACTTTACGCGTACAACGTCATCAAAGTTACTCGGAGGAAAACTACCCAAATGAATGGTATAGTAGGGTTTAACGACCCAATTTGAATACTGGTAATAATTTGACACAGTATATCTGATGGCATGCTCCTTCTATAGGCCTATAAAATAATGTGGCTTTTGGTTAAATAATCTTTGCTACAGGTAACACAGTCACAGTGAGGATAAGCATTGTTGCAGCGATGGGATAACGATTACCAGCCGCCAAACTGAACAGACTTAAACCTGCTGCATTAACACGTGTGAGGTGTAATGGGATAAAAAACAACAAACTAAAAACAGTCTTACAATATTCACACTTTATATTTGACTTTATGACATTTCTACACAGGTTAACAAAATTTCACAAAATTTGTAGGATTAATGCAGACAAACCTTGAAAATAATACTGGAAAATTTTGCAATGCACTAGGAAGTCCGTCCACAGAAATTAAGTGTTTTAGCCACACCTTGTGTGTACACAACAAAGTCAATGATTTACGATATAAATACAGCAAACTGAGTTTAACTGACTGACTACTAATTTATGCACACCACCTTATCCCACTCACGAGGACGTGGGGTCCTGACCCTAACCAACCCACGAGGCAAATAAAGCTAAGAGGGGATTTCTGTAAATGCAATAAGCTGTGCGGCTAGGTGGCCGCCACAATATGCCCCAGCCCCTGCTGACCGTAGGCCAACGTGTTTGCAAATTAAAAGGGGTATCTAAGGAAATATTAAGGGTGTTCTAAAATTTCGAAATTGGGTCACTTGACTCGTAGCTCGTACAGTTAAGGGTCAGTTTGTGTGGTTTGTGGGCAAGAACTGCCCATCTGTGTACCGAATTTGAAGGTCATAGCTTCATCCGTGACGACGATATGACATATTTTGATAGTGAGCATTAATTGACATCGTGACCTTTACTGTGAGTCGTTGACCTTTAGATGGGGTCATGGGTCAACACCACGGTCATTATCTTCATTGCTGGCAATTTTGAGTTTGACTTGGATCGAGGGGGCCAATTTGTGGTCCATGGGCAAGAACTGCCCACGGCCTATGTGCGTGCCAAATTTGAAGATCGTAGCTTTACCCGTTTGCGAAATATTGAGGGGGTCCCAAAATTTCGAAATTGGGTCACGTGCCGCAGGCGACGCCCAATTTCGGGCCAATTTGTGGTCCGGTGGCAAGAACTGCCCACGGCCTACGTGCGTACCAAATTTGAAGGGCGTAGCTTTATCCGTTTGCGAAATATTGGCACATTTCGCTGCGGTGCACTAATTGACCCCGTGACCTTGACTTTTGACCTTGAAGTCGGTGTGGGAGTCGCATGTGACCTGGGGTACCCCTGTGCAAAGTTTCGTCTTCCTAGGCCTTTTGGTTTTCGAGTTAGAGCCGATGTATGCGACATCAGACAGACAGACGGACAGACAGACAGACGGACGCAGATCACCGCTTAATGCCCCCATAGGGGCGGGGCATAATAAGTGATGACAATTAACAACTAAACAATGATCCACTACGCAGAGAAAATTCTTTGAACGTAATAGACAGGCTATTGTATAGAACCCAGCTGCAATTGCCCATATCCCAATGCCCGAATGCAGCTGCAGATGTGTGTATGTTCGAACGTGTAAAATGCATTCTTAAAGCAAGAATTTGAAAACTGGCACTAACTGGTACTCCTGACCCTAACTGACCCACAAGATGGAGTCCTAACCCAAACCGATCCACGAGCGTCTTTAACCTCTGTATTAACATCCAAATTTTACATGTTACAACATTTGCAAATCTGCAGTCATAGTTACTAAGACTAACCATGTCCGCAGCTGCATTCAGATATCGACGACCGCAGCTGGTTCCCTGACCGCATGACCATACAGATGACTGCACAGCTTAAGTGCGACAGACCAGTGCGTGCACGAACGTGTGCCAGCACTACTGCACATGCAGCCAAAATCCGTTAACACAAGTTTTTTTTAAAAAAATGCCTACCTCATAGATCAGTCAGGGTCAGAACCCCTGCGTCGTAAGTCGCATAAGGTCAGAAGTACGGGCTAGTGCAGTTTTCAAAAAATTGCCCGCTTCATGGGTCAATTAGGGTAATGACCCCACCTTGTGGGTCGGATAGGGTCAGGAGGGTGCATGGGTGCCAGTTTTCACATTTTCACGTAAGAATGCAAGCTATCCGTTGCAGTTAAGTTCTGTGGTCGTGGGGTCAGGTTTTAGACTCAGGGACACCCGTTCCCAGCCACACAGTACACAGACGATCGTGTAACGGCGGATCTACGAAACCGTGGGACAAAATAGTTTCAGGGGCACCTGGGGCACTATTGAAAACAGTGACGTCCTAACCCGAAACGTAACGCTAACCCTAACCCTAACACTTTATTCATAACCGTAACCCAGTTTGTCCATAGCGCCCTGGACCTAAAAAGCTAGTCAAAACCGTGTAGACGGTTTCACAGCCAGTGCATTTTTTGAAAGCTTGCACTAACCGGCTAACCCATCACCGCAGACACACCGACGCATTTTGCTGATGGTGTCAGTGGTAATAATTACCGAAAGCTACCGAACGATAGCGAAGGCTACTTACTATTTACCGAAGGCTAGGATTAGGGTTAGCGTCTTAGCGAGTAAATAATTACGGAGTTTCAAGAACAGGGTTAGGGAATAAGGCAAGGGTGAGGATTAGTAGTAATTCCCTTCCAGTAGACCCCGATTATCTGATCTGCGCTTACTGAGTTCTGCGATCAGATTGTACTTACAGGTAGGCCTACTGCCAAGCCTAAAAACTGGCTCGGCCTGGCCCAGTCGGGGCATATAAACTTTGTTATAGACGGTTAAAAAGACTCTAAACTAAAATTGCAGCATTTGCTATGATAGCTCAACATGCGTGTCATGTGACTGATTTATTCACGGTACCTAGACATCTATTTTGAGCCAAAAAATTACAAAGGGAAGTGTTTGGTCCTTTAATGCATGCAATAAAGAGGCTATACAGGGCTGACTGTCATATAATTCTACGGCAATTTTACGTGCCCCGGCCGGGCCGGTTTTTAGGCTTTAGATACAAGGAGCTGTAAATGGACCGGTCTTAGAGCTCAGTAATCCCAAAGGATCTACAGTTGAATATGCCAACGCCGTTGTACCTCAGCAAGATGCTATTCACAGATGTCCAGCTCTTATTGTACTCGAAAACAACAACAACAACAACACCTACAGGTACGGGTATCGGTAAAATGCAGAAATGTGGATGCAAAGTGCGGAATGCACGTGATTGGCTAACAAGCAAAGCAACGTGACCTTGCCCATTCTGCAATTTACCACTTCACGTCTTGCAACTCATGGAAATAAAATGCGGAAAGGTTACATTATGTGTAATTACCTCAAAAGACTGTGCCATTTGCCATAGGCGAAAATCTGGGCAAGTTTGGGGGTCCCAGCTCCCCTACCAGAAGTCGCAGGAAAAAATAAGCAATATAGAACGCCTTGATTACAAGCTTTCCGCATTCTACACACCATTCCGCACTTTTCATTTCGCATTTTACTTTTCGCATTCCACATTTCCGCATTTTACCGATACGAAAATTTAACTAGAAACTACAATGCAATCGGCAGTTACACACAGCGATCTGTAACTACACTGTAGTCACCACCTTCGGTAACATTCGGAAGCATTCGGTAAAACACTAGCCTATGCCTCGGTGTACTCATAGGTGTACTATTCTGTGCTGAATGCATAGACACCATGTTACTGTTTTGCATCTGTTAATATTGGCTGATACAGCTGGCGATGATATGAAAAGTATATAAAATATCAATAAAAGTTGTATAGTATAACTTAAATTATATATTATTATGAACAAAATTTTATCAACAGATTTGGCGCAAAATATACACAACAAAAAATAAATAAGTAACTGGCAGTGCACAAATCAGCAACGTTTACTTAATAAGTAAGTAATGTAAATTCATTGTTCATGGTTGGTTGGTTCTTCTAATAGTAATGGTAATCGTCTCATTGTTCATCGCACAATGTCATTGTCAAACGGCCATTCTTACGTCGAAACAATATCCTTTAACTTTAATACCGAGCCGTATGTAGCAGTTGCAACTTCTAGTTCTTTATTCCGGATTGAAACCAGACAAAGTACGTCTGTTTAATAATAGGCCTAATCAATCACGGTCCCACGTTATACCGGAACCAACCGAAACCGACCCGAAAATACCAAATTTACCATATTTGGAGTCGATTCCAGGGTTGTAGACACAAAATCGCTACATGGAAACGTAGTTTTGGGTCTCATGAACTAGAAATGGATGACAGAGAGCAATAGGTCATGGTTGCAGCGAACAATGATGCATTAATATGGACGTAGGTGTAGGCGTACGTATGTATTTCTGTTTGCGTATTACCAAAGGGTGTAACGGTGACAAAAAGTGTTATGTCAACGAAAAAAAGAGTCATTATAAGATTTAACCTAAAATAGCCTAATGTATGAATGGAGATAACAAGTAAATTTTAAAAATCTAACTGGCCATTGTATACAAGTAGCTATGCTGTTGCAGAGAAGCCGCGCGCGCGTTAGCCTTAACAAAATAATAACTCGTGCGGAGTCTTTTATTATTGTTACTTAGGCTTCACATTTACCACCGCGTAACGTCATCTTCGGCGTAACGTCGAAGCTTCTTGTCATACACTTCGTCATTGTTTCCTCCCATCAACAAACTCAACCGCTTACCAGCGACTAGTGTTACATTTATAAACTCGTCATGGTTCGTCGCAGCTAAGTGTATTGCACTTGCCCCTTGAACTGCGCCTTAGCTAGATATTGGCTCAGAATCGCAATTTCTGCCTACCCAACCTGCATTAGACGCCCCAGTTAGGGGGTTCCCGTCGCAATATTGCCATGTCGTTTGGTACGGAAAAATTAAAACGGTGGGTCTACCCGATGATGAAGAACCTTGAAGATATATTTCTTCGTTTTAACACAATCCACGAACGTGTCGGACACACACACACAGAGAGAGAGACACAGACAGACACCGTATGACGGCTAAGGCCGCGCTTGATGGTAGCATCGCGCGGCAGAAATTCAGACAACTGTTTTTAGGCCAGCGTTACTACGTTACGTTCGCCTTAATGCCATGAGCCGACCGTCTGTCGTCTGTCTGTCGTCTACTCGTCTCAAAGGTCGATTCTGAGCAAATTAAAAAACTTTTAACGTAGTCATTTGAGAAGTGAATAAAGTCCATCCCTACTAAAACAATTATTAGTAAATGTTGTGGATTGGTGGAGATGTCACTGTTGTCACATTAGTCATAGCGGTCCGATTTTTTGAGAAACACTGTAGTTACAATGCTGACCAATAGCAAGTCGTATAGGATCTATCGATCAACACTATTTTCAGTGACCTTGAACGATAATAATAATAATAATAATAATCCGATTTATAAAGCGCCTAAGGCCTTGGCTTCAGAGGCGCTGCCAGCGCTGGCTTCAGGTCAGTTGTGGGTGTTACTCAAAAGCCTTATGAAAGAAGTACGTCGTAAGCCTAGATTTAAAGACAGACACAATGAGTCAGCGCTGATTATTGTCTCAGGCAGCGAGTTCCAGACAGTTGGTGCAGAACAACGCAAGCTCGTCTCGCGAAGTCTGTCCTGATCCTACTGCTTGTCCAGTATAGTGGGACGGCAGACGAGCGAAGTTTCTGTTCACTGACGCGAGCCGATGCAGCTCATCACGCAATATCAACGCATTAATGGCTCGGCATGTGATCGCTTTGGAGCTTGGAAAACGATCCTGGGTACATTGTTTTGCACTCGCTGCTCCGTACAGCACTGAGTTGCAGTAGTCCAGTCTGGCCAGTATGAGACTGCAAGCCAATGTAACCACGAGTTCTGTAGACAGTAGATGGCGTATGGCGGATGGCCTGAGAATGATAGTTGCACTATCGTGCTACCGCCACGGCGTGTTTCCGGAATGTCAGGCGACGGTCAATAATTATTATGACACCGAGAGCCTTCATGTCGTTGGCCACCGACAGATCGACGCCGGCCACAGATACGACGTCACGACAGAGTGACTTGCAAAACTTTTAGTTTACAAGCAAGCTGTGCCGGTGTTTGCCTCCGCCCAAAAGTACAGTACCATATTAGTGAAGTGCTACATGTGTCCCAATAATAACGTGACCACGTCTGCAGTGGCGGTTTTGGGGTTTTCATTGGGGGGGGCACTGGGGTGGCGACACTTTTAGCTGGGGGCACACACTAATACTTTCGTGCTGAACAATTGGGTATGTAATCGCTTATATCAAATTATAAACACATAAACACAAGAAAATTCATTAGTTAATGTAATGTAGAGCATTAGAATGTCACAAAACATGAAAGCATTAAAATGACAACGAATGCAGAGCAAGCTTTCTCAAAATTTTGGCAAGTGACGGCCTTATATTGAACTATTTTGGGGGCCACAAGGGGGCCAGAAATTTTAATGGTGGCCCTTGGAACCACCCCTGCCACGTCTTCGACGACAAGTTGAACTATAAATTGTACGTTTGCAAACTTTTGGGCACACCTATCAGTAAGACTACATGCCGTCATGTTTTTATTTTCCCACCTGACCTACAAGCTAATAACGCATCGATCAACTCGTGAGATTTCTCATGAAACTACCATTTCAACCATTGCTGTTCAAGTGTGCACATGATAATTCACTGCCGTCTCCATCCCCAGCGCAAATGCTTAAAAAATAACATCATAATGTCGTCTGAAGCCAATCGTGTCGCATGTTTTATTCGCTGTTAAACGACTTTATTGTCTGCAATAAATCTTGTTTATTTTTCTTTTACAAACCGTAAGTTGAATAATAACTAAGAAAATTGTATGGTGACCGTTTTGCATTTAATATCAGTAGGCTACTGTTTATAGCATTGGAAAAATTCGTGATATTTAGGTCTTGACAGAAGAACAGAAGAACATCGTCATTGCATAAAACACTACCCCCATTTCGTGAATCGAGGCTTAATAGTTAACGACAATAACCGCAACATGTATGCATCTCGCGAATGTCTTCGATATTTTGTTGTTGTGTTTATTTTAACGGAACGCGTTGAACTTCCGTCAAGTTCCGTGAATTAACGGATTGTGGTGCTACACGGAACCATTTCCGTAATTTCTACCGACAATATGTTGCACTTCCGTAAATTTACGGATTTTTGTGCTACGGAACAGTTCCGTAATTTTTACGGATAATTTTGAAACAATTTGTCCGTGTATTTACGGAAATTTTTAACAGTGTATGAAGTTGGTACACTGGCTGTTGATTGGTGGACTGGGCCGCAGCCCGCCCAGGCCCCTCCTTGGTGTACCAAATGTAACAATCCACCCATCAACGGCCAGTGTATACCAATCACCGTATTGTTGTATAATGGTCCGTTGCTCTGCAGTTTTAATGTGCCCGTTAAAGTGTTAGATGATGATGATGATGATATTGTTACAACACGTAAGCGGCTCAGTTTTGGTAATCTCCTGTTGGAATATCGGCCTACTAGAACGGCGTGTTGAGAAGTTTACACAGATACTTCAGCAACTGCCATTGTTCCTCTCACAAGGCTCGATAGAGTTAATGATAAGCTATCCAACAGTACATAGTGCGTCGCATTTGAGTACTGCAAGTTTAAAGTTTATATTTGGTCATCAAACAGTTTCATACGACAGTATGCACTGCACATTTAGCTTGATGTGAGTGAAGATAATGCCGTCGTGACTTCGGTCGAGGAGGATACTAGTCAGTATCGTGGTTGTGTTAATTGACGCTGGTAACAGGTGCGTTTTGATGCCCAGAGTGACAGGAGATGGCAAGAGTCAAACCGTCAAACTGTTGTTGTACTGTTTAATTAATATCATCGTAAAGATTACATAGACTAGTCTTTGGACTTAAACGCAACATTTATGTTATTTAAAGTGTTAGATGTATATACACGTGTTTAGATATTTTGATTATTGGATGTTAGCTCTTCCAGGTTTACAGTTATTACGGACACGCCCTATCTTGCACCTGCATTGTTGCATTATCCTTCTATGTGTGTTTGTCTTGATTTTGTTTGCTCGTTCGGTTTCGTTTTTTTTTGTTGTTTTTCGAGTGGCCTGTTTTAATGAGCGACTAGCTATTCTGACAGCCCACCATTAACTATCTGTGTCTCATTATATTACTTACTTGCTTAGTGAATAAATATGTGTGTATAGTTGCTCAGGCGATT
>Ga0209637_1000451_pt1 | contig 13277 bp, 7 predicted proteins | sample OlaalgELextract3_2_FD_187379 | JGI IMG/M metagenome (GOLD analysis project Ga0209637, IMG submission 187379) | Olavius algarvensis symbiont microbial communities from Tuscany, Italy - Type G ELBA extract 3 (SPAdes) (version 2) | ecosystem: Host-associated > Annelida > Digestive system >... | reverse complement strand
GAAAATTGCGCCGTTCGATAGACCATATGCGACTTTCTATTGGTCCGCCATTGTAAATATAGCTCTATCTTGTACCATTTTCGTGTTATTTGACGTTGAATAATATCGTGACCTTGAAATCGGGGTTGGAGGTCACTCAAGGTCATTGAAGTTGGTGCCATTCGAAAGCTTTGGGGCGGTTTCCTGTTCGCCTTCTATAGTAACGATGGTCGTAGCTGTAGCCGTTTGTGAGATATTTAGCGTCAAAGAGTGGTGTGACCTTGAAAACGGGGTTAGGGTTGGTTCAAGGTCATTGGAAATGGCACCATTTGATAGATCGCATACAAGTTTCTATTCACCTTCGTAGTAACTAATGGCGATATTTTGTATCGTTTGCGAGATATAGCGACTTATTGGTAGAAAATCGCGAATTGTTTCTACCCCATTTGTATTTAGCGCCCCGCAGAGGGTGACCCCGTCGGTGTTTTGTGAAAATGTTTAATGCTGGTAAAACTAGAATGATTGGGCGACCGTATGGTGAAAAAACCATGACGATATGTTAAGCCATTTTCATCTGGTACCGGAACGTAACGGACAGACGGACGGACGGACACACAGATTTGCTATATCAATATCGCGCGTCAGTATGCTGACGCGCGATAAAAACTAACCGATGAACTGAAAAGCAACAGTATATACAGTACAGAAATGAAATAATTTAGGCCTATTACTGTTGTTGATTCGTTTTGGTTCCATCGATCAAACATTGCCGGTATAGCACTGCACTGACACCGTACCCCGATTTATTGGGCGTAGGTAAGACGGTCCGCACCATGAACCCACAAAATTGCTAAGTGACTCAAGTTCGTTCAAGGTCATTGAAAATGGCGGCATTCGATAGACCATATATGACTTACTATCAGTCTGCCGTTGTAACTATAGCTCTATCTTGTATCATTTTCGAGATAAAGCGAGATATTGGCCGAAAATCACGATTTTTTCGTATCCTTGCATTCGACACTCCCGTCAGGGGATCATCGCCGGAACTATACTGCCATACGGTTTGCTGTGGAGAAACTAGAATGGTGTGGCTACCAGACAGGCGAACAGACAGAGGGACGGACGGACATCTTACGACAGCATATATTCCGCGCTATGCATAGCATCGCGCGGTAAAAAAAACTGAAAATTGACCTTTGCTGATAAATGCGCCGGTTCTTTTATTGAGTTAAGGGCTTAGGCTTAACTCATGTTTTGTTTAGGTGCATATACTAGGAACTTCACTCTTGCGTTGCATACTGCTATAGGCCTATAATTGTGCTTCTGAATCCATGAAGCAAGAATAAGATTAATAAACATCCGACCAAGGAATTCGACTGTCAGATGAAAATTTTGGTTAGTTTAATGATATGATAACTTAAGTTAATAGTTGAACCAGTGTTCTCAGATAAAGTCTCCGAACTAGCTCAAATTCTTGGATAAACGACTGCAAGCCTCGGAAGCATAATAGCAACATTTGTGGTGAGATTGCACTAGAATACATGCAGATGCACTGTGTTTTAATTACAATAAGACTGTCATTGTCGCGCGTCATAGAGCACACTGACGCGCGATATTGATATAGCGATTATGTCTGCCTGCCCATCCTCGTCTGTCTGTCCGTCCGTCCGTCCGTCACGTACCGGTATTCTATCAAAGCGGCTTAACACAATATTTTTCTTCACCACACAATAGCCCAATCATTCTAGTTTTATAAGTATCAAACACCTTCACGATATTCCGACGGGGTCACCCCTGCGTGTCGGCTATGACCTTAAACAACCCCTAACCCAATTTTTAAGGTCACACTGTTCTTTCCGCTGAATATCGCGTAAACGGTTAAAGATACGGCCATAGTTACTATAGAAGGCGAATAGGAAACAACACGCAAGCTTTCGAATGGTACCAGTTTGGATGACCTTCAGTAATCTATAACCCAGATTTCACGGTCACGATTATTCAACGTCAAGTAACTCGAAAATGGTACAACATAGAGCTATGCTTAAAATGGCCGACCAATAGAAAGTGGTATATATGATCTATCGAATGGCACCATTTTCAATGATCTTGAACGATCTTTACCCCGGTTTCAAGGTCACAACATTTTTGGCGCTTAATGTCCCAGAAACGGTACGATATACACACATAGTTTCAATGGAATACTAATAGGGACTTACACACGCTCTACTCAACAGTGTCGTTTCGAATGATCTTAAGTGATCTTGAGTGACTTAGCAAAAATATTCAATGACAAGAAGCGTTGCGCGGTCTCTTTGCGATAGCTGAGCTTCTTGTTATACCATCCGCTGCAATCGATGTTTCAATTACTGAGTTCCCTCTGGGAATATAGCTATAACGTTTGGTATAGAAAATAGAATGGAGTGGCGCTACTCGAGGACGAAATAACAGGACCATTGTTATTTATTGAAGAGATTTACAGTCACAGAATGAAAACAGTAAGTAATGAATATAAAAATGAACAAGAGGTCAAAGTAATTTGACAAAAAGCGCCTCACGGGGGGCCGATTCCCCGGTTAGGGGTCACCCCAGGGGGTCGAAAGTTGTACCATTAAATTCCTGGGGTAGGGTTTCCTATTAGTGTTCCATAGTAACTATAGGCCTAGGATGCACCGTTTGGCCACAGTGCACAATTTTAATATGATGCGACAAACGCACATCAACAATAGAAAGAATAATCAGCACATGGAAAAAAGTCCACTCTTTGAAAGAAAATTCTGTTAGTGGCTATTGTCGTCGTTGTACAGACCTAGGCCCTTTAGCCTAATAGGCCTATTTGAGAACGATGGATAAGCGATCGCACAGATAAAGAACTGTTGGTCTCTGCATTTGCGGCTATGCATCTGTCGGCGTTCAATGGCATGCAACGTATGTATAGGCAGTACATGTAGAAGCGTGAGCGCACAGGCTATAGGCGATCTGATTGAATCATGCAGTTACGTAACTGACATTCTGCCACGGCTGGGCTATATTGTGACTGCTCGTGCTCGTGTATTGCGGCCTCTTACACTTACATGTACGTGCTTGCGTTCATGTATTTCAACAGTGAAGCACTGAAGCTCTGATCCAACCGCGACAGTGGTTAGATCAGATATGAAACGTCTAAACATCTAAAAACGACAAAAAGATTCATTTAATCCCATCTCTCATCCATCATATTGTGGCCTGTTATCCTCTTCAACTATAGACGTTAACATGTGCTGTAGGATACACAGTATCTTAATGGCAAGGATGACTGACATTCCGAGACACTTTACGGAACTACGACACGTGCTAGAAATTCTTTTCACGCTTACATCAAGCCCACCTGTAACATATATTTTAAAATATTTCGCTCTGCCAATGTCTCTATACAGTGAATTAAAAAATCTAAAGGATATAGAGACAATCAAACTGAAATTTCTGTGCATGTGTACAATTTTGTGACAAATTGTAGAGTACTTTTTAATTAGGACCTTTTAGAAGTCTGGTCCAAAACTGAATATTTTTGCCGCGCTCATTTATACAGAGCGTGATAGGCATAGATGGTTATGTCCGTCTGTCGGTCTGCTGTCCGTCACATTGTCTTAAAACTAATGATGGCAATATATCACGCATTTTTTACCGCGCGATGCTACGCATAAGCACGGTATTTGCCGTCACCCCGCGTGTCCGTCTGTCCGTCCGTCCGTCGTGAGTTGCGCCAAAACGACTAAAGATATCTTCGAAATTTTTTCACCGTCGGGTAACCAAGCCATTCTAGTTTTTCCATACCAAACGGGGTGGCGCTATTCCGACGGGAAACCCCTAACGGAGGCGTCGAATGTAATGGGGTATGAAAAAATGACGATTTTCGACCAATATCTCGCTCTATCTCAGAAACGGTTATAGTTAGATGGGCACATGCAGCGAGACAATTTGTAAGCATCGAATTCTCTTTCCATCCATACAACATTCAGCGTGATTGCCCGAGGGGCGTCACCAGGGGAAACCAAAATGTGGTAAAAATAGCGATTTTTGGACTTACGCATTGACTTAAGCATCGTATAACTCGGAAACTATTGAAGATAGATAGGTACATGCTGCGAGGGGTTTGACAAGCATTGAATTGTCTTTCCATCCCTGCAACATACTACGTGATAATCGCAGGGGCGTCTCCAGGGGAAACAAAAATGTGGGCTGCGGTACGTAAAAACGGCGATTTTTTGCACTTGCGGTTCGAATAACTGGGAAACTGTTCAAGATGCTGCAAGGGGTTTGGCAACCACTGAATTGTCTTTTCATTCATGCAACGTTTTGCGTGATTGCCACAGGGGCGACCCCAGGGCAAACAAAAAATGAAGGCCGGGGCACGTAAAAATGACGATTTGTTGACATTGTGCTTCGAATAACTGGGAAACTGTTGTAGATAGACAGCTGACACACTAAATGCGCCGTATCTTCCGAACGTGAAGGCCTACGAACTTCAAACTTGGTAGACGGACGGAGCCTATAGATTTGCAAAAGTCACCGTATTAATCTTTCTACTTAGAGCAGCCTTCAGCGACTAACCAAAGTACTCAACAACACGAGGCAAGCGCGGCCTCTCTGCGATAGCTAAGCTTCTTGACACCACCGGGTAGCACAAAGAGTCTCATTTCTGATACTATAGGTCTCAGGGCATCCGGACATTTCGCCTGGACATATTCCTCGGATATTGCCTTATTCCGAACAATTCTCCTCTCTTTTTACATGGTGTAGGACATTTCCCCCTTCCACCACCACCATCCGCCCATCTACAATATAATATTAAAAACTTCCATGGAAGTTTAATTTCTGTTGTAGGGGGTCAGAATGACACCTCTAAAACATCAAATATCAACTGATACCATTTTCAATAAAAGGTGATAATATTTAGCAGCAAATCGCCGAAATATCGATTGCTGCAATAGTATACCAGTAATCACCTTTTTTTATTGAATATAGTATCAGATCAGTTGACATTTGCTGTTTTAAAGAGTGCCATTCTGAGCCCTTATTTCACAGAAGTTGAACTTCCATGGAAGTTTTAACACTAATTTTTGCTGTTTTATTACTATTTTGGAGTTAGTTGACCACGTGTTCTCGCCAACTTTGTCACTGTTACATAATTAGCACTTCGCCATCGTGAGGCGGTCGGTCGTTAACTTGCTACCCTACATGTAGATTGTCTAGGCCTACTCATCCACCAGCGTACCAAATTTCAATTCCTTGCTCGATTAATTTCGTGATATGGGAGTTCAAAAATTAAAAAGTGGGGTTGCTTATACTGTAGATACCCACAGCAGACAAATTTATACATGTAGCCCTAGAATCTGTAAATGCCAACCAGCACACCAAATCTCAACTTCCTAGGTTGATTAGCTTCGGATTTACATAGGGGTGTTCCAAAATAAAAGTGGGGCTGTTGATCTCCCCAAACGCCGTATTTTTAAACGCCTCACTTTACTTTAGTAAAAGAGGCGCTTATTGAGATAGGCTGTGTCGTGACGTCGTTGGTCGTTGGTTGGTTGGTTGTCACGCGCGTGCACTGTGGCCAAACGGTGCATCCTAGGCCTATAATTACTATGGAACACTAATAGGAACCCCTACCCCAGGAATTCAATGGTACAAATTTCGACCCCCTGGGGTGACCCCTAACCGGGGAATAGGCCCCCCGTGAGGCGCATTTTGTCAAATTACTTTGACCTCTTGTTACATAGAGCCATAGTACGCGCAAATGCGAAATGCCTACCAGCGCACCATATTTCAACTCCTAGCTCCATTAGTTTAGGAGATATGAAGGGGTCCCTAAATAAAATTTTTGGGGCTGCATATCTCTCAGACACTCCTTAGCAAACAAAATTTTGCATGGAGCCATAGTACATGAAAATGCTTACCATTGTACCATATTTCAACTTCCTAGCTCGATTAGTCTCGGATATATGGACGGGGGCAAAATAAAAATTGGAGACTGCTGATCTCCCCAGAACCCCCCTAGCGGACAATTTTTACACGGAGCTATGGCACTTGCAAATGCCTAGCAGCACACCAAATTCTAGCTCTGTTAGTTTCCGAGATAAAGATGGGGTCCCGAAATTTAATGTGGGGCTACTAGCCCCTTGGCGTACCCCGTACGCTGAAACGTTTATGTCTGCTCCAAGTAATTGGCAAGATCAAACAGCCTGCAAATTTCAGCTTCGTATCTCCATGCATTATGCAGTTATGCGGATATGTATTTCCCAAAGGCTTTCCATTATACCGGGTGGCGCTAAAAACGTCCCGAACTTTGCGCAACTATAACGGCGCGTATACTTTATGGTACTTTATGGAGAGAAATTTTCTTTTGCGCATTTGTAGATCAGTATGTACTGTTACTTACTTATAAATTTCAGTGACGCCATGACGTCACTGAACGCCGCTTACTGACGTAAGGCGAGTTAAAAATCGATTTATGTAAGTAACGTATTTGTAGATTAGATTGAAAATGGTTTTTTGAGGAGACGATTTGGCGGTTATTGTTACGTGTTTCACTGAAAAAGGATGAACTGGTACTCGGATTGCTAGATTACTCAGTTTGTGATATCTTGCAAGAACTTGTCTATGAAGGAAGGCGTGAACCGTTTGCGAACCTCAAAGATCTTCAGAATGTTATCAAAGATAAATGGCATGATGTCGACGATCAGACAGTCAGAAAAGCTATATTGCTGTGGAAAAGGCGTTTAGCAGCAGTGGCAAAATTTAAAGCAGAATGGAGGACCTATTCAGCACATTTTCTGCTGACCAGTTGACTGATGATTACTGTGACGTTCTGGTGTAGCCTGCGTACGAGCGACAACATAAATGATGAACCGCTTGCAAACATTGTTTTATGACGTGTAACACTATTTCGTTTGTATCACGGCTTTTGTGCGAGAATTCCTAGACATAATCGAAGATGTTTGCTCATTACACACGTGCTTTTCTGCTGATTCATTTCGACTACTCTGTTGCATAACGCCATGCGAATGTTCGAGACGTTTTTTTGCGCCACCCGGTATGTACCCATAAATGGGTTTTGGGCGGTTTTGAGGGCGAAAGTATGAAAATACTGTGTTCTAACCCCCAATAGACACTACCCTGCATGAATGCGCGTCTGTTGGTGTATCGCATGTCAAAATCGGTTCAACGGCCTGGGTCCGTGAAAAGATTTTGCGTACATACAAACAAACAAAAATTGAGTGGCAAACTTTGGCTATACGGGGAGAAGTAACCACTGGGGCGATCTTGACCAATTTAATGTGGCATGTGGGCAGATATGGTGGACATAATGCGTATGCAATATTTGGTGACTGTCGGTTAAGGGGTGTGGGTGTGGTGAGAGGAGTAATTTTGCCTTCTCCCATTGATTTGAGGTATCGCCTTTACAACACTGGTCACACTACCGTGTGACCGCGTGATAAAGCAATTTGCCGTTAACGTGTACGACATTAATAGCGGTTAGGGTTTAGTGTCAGTTTTCTAAAAATTATCCGCCATGGGCCGGTTAGGGCCAGGACCCCACGCCGTGGGTCAGTTATATGGGCCATGAATGCGGGTTAGTGCTAGTTTTCACATAATTCCCCGCCCTGCGGGTCGGTTAGGGTTAGGGTAAGCACCCAACGACGTGGGTCGGTTAGAGTCAGCTCTCAGGACCGCAAGTCCTGGGACGGTTTGGTTAGTGCCAGTTTTCAAATTTTCGCTTTATCAGCCAGTGAAAGATGTCCTAGGTGGTGAGAGAAATTGTCCGTCCGTGGAATATTTCTGAGGGATGAATTTAATGTCCAGGCAGTAACGTGCGGCTCTCTCTGGCTTTGATCATTTTATTTGATTTAGCCTAGCTCTCTATCTTTCTATCGCCATGGGTATTTTTAGCTACAGTTTTTTCGTACCTTTTATTAGAATGACTGTTATTTACTGTTATTACGTTTTTACCGCACGACCCATATGCATAGCGCGGACTATACCGTGTCAAGATGTCTCTCCGTATTACCGTCCGTCTCTCTGTCCGTCCGTTTGTCCGTCACACCCAGGTATTCTAGTTTTACCGCACCAAACGTAATGGCAATATTTCGACGGGAACCCCTGAACCGATGGCGGTTTGGCTTAGTGGTAACGCGTTGGTCTCGATCAACGTAGTTACTCTACGCCGGGCCCGGTTAATACCTGGATGGGTGACCGTCTTCGGGCGGTAAACTATCTCGGTCAACTCAGCCTGGCCATCCCTCCGTGGGTAGGCGCGTTGGGTACCGGCTTCGGCTGGGAAGGTAACCGTAGGTCTGGCGTCGCACTGGCCATGCATGCGTCACAGACAATACTGGTTTATCCACCTATGGGCTCAACAACCCGTAAAAGGGATATGAGCACCCCGCCTACGCTCCTTCTGCAGTATGGCTCTCCTTTACCATACCTTTACCCTCTGAACGGGAGCGTCGAATGCAAGGCGGTTTGAAAACATCACCATTTTTGACCAATATCTCGCTTTATATCGGAAGTGATATAAGATAGAGTCAGATTTACGATGGAGGGCGAATAGGAAACCGTACACAAGCTTTCAAATGGCACCAATTTCAATCACCTTGAGAAACCTCTGACCCACATTTCAAGGTCACGATAATATTCAACGTTAAATAGCTCAAGTAATAGTACGCCGTGCATGATCTACCCAATGGTTCTGTTTCCACTGACCTTGAGTGCATGACCCTTAACCTAGATTTCAAGGTCACGGGTTATCATTGATGCCGTCGATGTATTGTGTGCGCAGCGGACGCGCGATCTGTTTGCAATCTAAGTTCTTGTATTCATACTCAAGCGTTTCGCTTTAAAATGTCTCGTCTGATAACCTCTTTAACTTTCATAGTTTCAAACAAGAACTTAGCTATCGCAAACAGATCGCGCGTTAGCTGAGCACACAATACGTCGAGGGCATCTATGATAACCCCGTGACCTTGAAATCTAGGTTAAGGGTTACTCACGGTCACTGGAAACGGAACCATCGGGTACATCATTCACGACTTACTATTAGTCTAGTTATTTGACCTTGAATATTATCGTGACCTTGGAATGTGGGTGAGAGTTCACTCAAAGTCACTGAAAATGGTATCATGTGAAAGCTTGGGCACAGTTTCCCATTCGCCTTCCATGGCCGTACCTTTAGCCATTTCGGAGATATTCAGCCTCAAAGAATGATCTGACCTTGAAATCTGGGTTTGGGTCAAGGTCATTGAAAATGGCGCGGTTTGATAGACCATGTATGACTTTCTATTGGTCCACATTGTAACTATAGCTCTATATTGTACCGTATTCGAGTTATTTGACGTTGAATAATACCGTGACCTTGAAATCTGGCTTAGAAGTCACTCAAAATCATTGAATTTGGTGCCATTCGAAAGCTTGAATGCGGTTTCCTATTCGCCTTCTGTAGTAACTATGGCCGTATCTGTAGCCGTCTGTACGTGAGATAGTCAGTGTCAAAGAATGGCGTGACCTTGAAAACCAGGTTAGGGGGCGTTCAAGGTCATTGAAAATGGCGCCGTTCAATAGACCGTGTACGACTTTCTGTTGGTCGACCATTGTAATTATAGCTCTATCTTGTACCATTTTCGAGCTTGAGTTCACTCAAAGTTACTGAAGCTGGTGCCATTCAAAAGCTTGGGTGCGGTTTCCTATTCGCCTTCTATAGTATCTATGGCAGTATCCTGTATCGTCTGCGAGATATAAAGTCAAGTCAAGTCAAGTAGCCTTTAATGCAGTATGTCAGGCGCACACTGTTACAATGAAATGTAAATGAGCTTAAAAAGCTATAAAAACACATAAAACATTAAAATAGTTCAAAACACACTATGATCTAAACTTAAACAGGCATAGCGACTTATTGGTAGAAAATCGCGAAATTTTTTCACCCACCTGTATTTAGCGCCTCCGCAGTGTGTGAACCCGTCGGAATTTTGTGATGATGTTTGACGCTGGTAAAACTAGAATGATTGGGCTACCGTGTGGTGAAAAAAACTATGACAATATGTTAAGGCGTTTTCATTTTATACCGGAACGTCACTGACAGACAGACGAACGGTCAGAGTCAGACATAATTGCTATATTAATAGCTCCATTGGCTCAGTGTGCCGCAGCGGGTCAAGTTCAAGCTCGGCACCATGATGCACCGTTGTCTACACAACTCTGCTCCCCGGTACCTCTGTGACTACTGCATCCCGGTCGCGAATGTTGCCGCTCGCAGTCAACTACGATCCGCCAGCCGCCATCAAGTTGTCGTTCCCCGCTACAACACGAGCACGTTCGGCCGTCGGGCCTTTTCTGTCGCTGGCCCAACGGTCTGGAACTCACTGCCAGACAAGCTCCGCGACCCATCGCTATCGATTGACAGTTTCCGTCGCCAGCTTAAAACATTCTTGTTTATAGACTAGGAGTAGTGTACACAGCGCATTAGAGATTTTTTTGTTGATGCGCTATATAAATCTATTTACTTACTACTTACTATTAATGTCGCGCGTCAGTGTGCTCACGCACGATAAAAACCGTATCTCAGTAGGATACAAAGTGACAACTATTGTACTTAGGCCTGGTCTTCTTCTCGTATACGTTTCATGAGCCATAACTGGTCAGCCACGAAACAGCGTCTTCATCCGCAGAGTGTAGCCGAGATAAGCCGCCATTCAGTTTTGTCAGGGGACAGGATTCGACAATGTGAGTCATCGTCTGGGTCTCGCCACAAGGACACAGATCAATGTCTGTAAGTCGCCATTTCCTTCTGCAGGCACCGCAGTGTCCTTGTTCAGCAGAGACCACTGTTGCCGAGGGAGGTCGAAACCCGGTTGCCGGATTGTGAGGTCACACACTGGGTGAGAATTGACCACCTGAGCCGACTTCAGTTATGCCTCCATCGACCTTTGATGTTAACTGGTTGCAAATCTAGCCACAACGGCTTCCTGTATGTCAGTCGTAGCAATGGTTGGCTAAGGATATCAGGTTGGATTGGCCAACTGTCATGTTTGACGATTTTCTCCACCAGCTTGTCAGTGGCAGCCTTCCTTCGTATTACATTACATTACATAAAATCGTATTTAGAGTGCCCAAAATCATTAAGGACCGCTAGAACACTATATTAGATTATAGGAGTGATGTGGGAGTACAGTTATGTGGGAAAACATTTTTTAGAGAATAGATAAGTTTTAAACGGTTACAGAAAACAGGCAGAGTTTGTGCGGATCTAATGTCAGGTGGCAGACTGTTCCAGAGTCGGCTGCCAGCAGCGGTGAAAGCACGATCGCCAACAGTCACCAGTCTGGTTGTCGGAATGATGACGTCATCAGACGACGACGATCGTAGGCGACGACGGTCCAACTCAGCTACACGACGGACGCTCTGAGCGAGGTAACTCGGTGCCAGGCCATGAAGGCACGGGTAGAATGTCACTGCCAACTTATAAGCAACTCGCTCCGACGACTTCAACCAGTGCAGTTCCGTAAGAGCGACGTGACATGGTCGAAACGTCGACGTCGGTAGATTAGCCTTGCTGCAGCATTAAGTACCGACTGCAGCCGGCGATATTGATAAGCTGGCAGGCCAGTAAGCGTCGCGTTGCCGTAGTCTGACTTTGTCAGTACCAATGACACAACCAGTGACTGAAGCACCGGATCTGGTACCGAGCGGCGGATGCTGCAAAGCTGGCGTAACACAGCAAAGCAGCCTGCAACCGTCCGTGTAACCTGGGTTCTCATGGAGAGATCACTGTCAATGTAGATGCCCAGATCACGGACAGAAGTCGTTGGAGCAACTGTGTCGGCACCGACACGGACACGGACAGCGGTTGTCGGTATCTGGTGTTGTCGACGTGATGTCGCGCACCACAGGATTTCCGTCTTTGACGTATTGAGCTGTAGCCGGTTGGCGCGCATCCACTCACATACAGCATCCAGACAGGTCGACAGGGTCAGCTGTAGCTGGTGAAAGGAGTCAGAGTGACAAGAGCCTTGAATCTGTGAATCATCAGCATAGAGATATGGTCGGAAACCGAAACTTTCAACTAAACGGATCAGGCCGGCAGTGTACAGTATGACTGGCAGTTCAATGTTGGAGAGCACTGGAAGCCATGTGAGAAGTGTACAACGGAGTGTACAACATTCCTATTGTTAAGCGATTTTTAGGCAAAAATTTTCTTAAGTCCCGTCAAAAATGGTCCCTAAAATGGTGCTAATTCGTGGAAATGGGGGTCTAGATGTTAGATTAGATTTTATGTTCGCGACCCCGAAAAGGCACATCTTTGGGCGGAACGGCGTGTTTTGGCGTATTTTGCGTCAAAATCCGCCCAGGGCCCTTGGCTGTAGCGAGTTGCAAGAACCAAAAAAACTAACACGTTTTTGGTGCGCAAAGTCACGCATGCGCAGAAGCGAAACGCCTGCGCGGATCGTGACAAACTTTTGCACAGATGTAGGGGTCCTGGGGTCCACGACGTAATCACATGTCCCCATTTGTATTGCGATCGCATACGGGGTTTGGGCGTGGTGGGGGGTCAAATTTTGGCTTTCTTCATTTACTTGCTTCGTCGCCCTTACAACGATCTCGCACTACCGTGCGAGTGTGTGATATTTATTCACCACGCGCGACGGTAGACAGATAATGTCAATATAAATAAAATGTCAGTAATGAAAGATAAGCAAAGCAAAGCGACAAGTAAAACAGGCTGATATGCCTCCATACACATAATACACCAAACGTACATGTAAGTATAAGTATGCATTTTTAGACAAAATGTTAGCTGTATACAAATACACAACGTTAAACCCCAGACAGTAGCAGGGAATTTAGTGAATTTTGAAAGAACAATTATTGTCCGTCTTGATATAATGCAAAACTGCCATAGGCATTGAAACGGTCAGCTAGGGCTTCAGGTGCGCGTCTCGGTTCGCGTTAGTACAGTAAGCGAGCCGAACTAGCTGCAGCTGACCGGCGGTAGTGCCCATTGTTTGCTTGCAGCCAGGCGGCCCAGGCCGCGTGCCGCATTATGCACGTGCCACGCAACCATTACAAGAAGCTTAGCTGTCGCAGAGAGAACGCTCGAAACGCGTCGTGTCTTGAATACCGGGTGGCTCATAAAAAATGTGGCTCAACTTGACGTGGCTTATATTGATATTAAGTCAGCATTTGATTCAGTTGACAGGGTAGCACTATGGAAGGCACTACGAGGATCTGGCATGCCACCATTCCTTCTCCAACTCATACGTGACTTGCAC
>Ga0209637_1000449_pt1 | contig 13304 bp, 6 predicted proteins | sample OlaalgELextract3_2_FD_187379 | JGI IMG/M metagenome (GOLD analysis project Ga0209637, IMG submission 187379) | Olavius algarvensis symbiont microbial communities from Tuscany, Italy - Type G ELBA extract 3 (SPAdes) (version 2) | ecosystem: Host-associated > Annelida > Digestive system >... | reverse complement strand
AGTGGATTTCGTCAAGCAATTTCGACACATTTAGAAACTACGACGGGTATGTTTACGTTTTTGAGCTTTAATTAGTGTTGTGTGTGTGCAGCGTCTGGATTGTCTACTTTTCATACTGATCGATGGTGGACCGCCGTAAGCAAATGCATGTCCGCCATATGTAGCAAGTCTGACACGAGGGAAGTCCAGGTGACCTCGGTCAGCTGATCGCAGGTGGTGGCAAAAAGGAACACCAGAAACCCGTTGGCAGAGAGTGGACAGGTATCCAGCAGCCATGTTGTGCAGATACCTGAACGAACACGTGAACGCAGGCTCTGAACCAAACCTTGTTAACAATGTCTAGCCAGTGTAGCTTACTTCGCCGGAAATGAGTGAGTCTCTGACGAACTTGCACGTATTCGAGATGATTCGTGCTGCAGAGTTAAGGACACGTAGTCGTCTTCTTCTGCTGATTTAGAATTTGATCGCCAAAAATTCGATGAAACATCAACATTAGCATTTCCTTGCAGTACCTCCTCCTCATCTGTTGTCATTCTTTCTCGCCTACCAACTGTCTGCTTATTGAAATCACAGATTGCACATTTTAATATGCATCAGCTCGTCTTTGGAATTAACTTCCAGATTCATTTCGTCAGCCTCGCCAGACTTGTCTCTATTCACCTCCTCATTTACTTGTCAACTCATCTTTGTCATCATCACCACTCTCGGCATCCGTTACTCACTCTCAGCATCCGTTACTCCTTCACTTTTTCACTCCAGGCTAAAAAACCAACCTTTTCAACAAATCCTTACCACCTTAATAGACTTCTGGTACCCCGGATTATTGGACTGGACCGGACTTGTCATGCTCATCGGTATATTTTTAGTTGTTTTTTCCTTTAAATTTTCTGTTTGATTCCATGTAGTATACTGAGCTGCCACCTGTCAGTTATTGACTGTACGTTGAATACACGGTATCATATGGTATTAAATGTACGAGTTAGTGTATGCGGCATGTTGTTTGGTGGTAGCGACCTTGAAGGTGTGATCGAGGAGATCCGCAAGGACGTCGTCGGCCGCCGATGCCGTGTCAACATCACGGAGGTAGAGAAGCTTGCACTGGCACTGAGTCATCTCAGCCGCTCTCTTGCCAGTCTCAAAGGTTTGTCTTTTGTGCCCTTCTGTTGTATTGTGTATTCGTCAACTAGGAACATTTTCATTGCATTCTGTCTGCCAGGTTTATGAGTTAAAGGGCACACCAGCCAAAAAATGAATTAGCGAAAACTATACTTGCCGTGTAGTGTATATGTGTGCATTCATATAAAAATGTACCATAAGTCGGAAATTTAAATATTACATGAAAATGTACCATAAGTCATAAATTACGACTTATGGTACATTTCATGTACATTTAAATTTCCGACTTATGGTACATTTTCATATGAATGCACACATATATACAGACATGTCATTTTAGATAGTTAAATTAAATTTACTCGTTGTGTCGAGAAAACAATTTTCAAAGTTTTTATTGTAGAACATGCTGATTTACTGTATGACTCTATGTTGTACTCATCCATAAAGTTCTTTATACAACAAGGACGACGATGTATTTAAACAAAACTAAAGCATGCCGCATTATTGTGCTGCAGTTAATTGCAGCAGTAAACGCAATTCATGTATTTTGTCATTTTTTGCTTCCTGCTTTTCACTTCGTGTTCAGTGCTTTCCATTATTGTCAGTAATGTCCGTTTTACTGTAACAGTTGATTACCATCAAACCAGAAACATGTTGAAATTGATAAGACGATCTGCTCTTTCAGCTTAGTCGTTATATTTATAGCACAAAATACTGAAATAATGTAGTTCATTATTTATAAAAACTGCTTTATTTTTAAACAAATATTTACAGTTTTCGTAATGCATGTACATAAGTCATTCATTTATAGAAATAAAAAAAGTTCATTGGAGTACGACTTTAAGTCACCTGTCGCTTGATTTTCTAGTGCTGCTATCAGCTCAGTTCTCGCATGGGAGTAACAAAAAACGCGGCCGTTTGTATAGCGCATCCTCACAAACACGCCTCTAATGCGCTTCCGCTTCCCGTAAGTCGGCGCTGATCTTCCCAGCCAGTCTCTTCAGCCAGGCAATCAGCAAACACTGCGGGACCACGGATACGGGCTGGTGTATCACGCGATATGCCTGTTTCCTCCCCCAGCTGTCGCCAGGTACTCATCCCAGCCTGCACAGAGGGCAGGCTCAGGCTGAGTAGGCCTGGGTGCCTGGTTGTGCCTTGAGGTGGTTTACCCGTCCAAAGACGGTCACCCACCCAGGCACTAACCTGGCCTAGCGTAGAGTAACTACATTTATCAACCGGAACATGTTACCGGTACACTAAACTGGCAACCAGTACCTTTACTTCGTTTACTCTGGCAAGGCTGTAGGTGTAACCTTGTGTGCACAGGTTTTACTGTGTGAATATAACACTACTTGCTATGAACATTTGCTCTATGCAAGCAGCATGTTTCCGATGTCAGTACACTTGCTGTCATCCGGCTCCTTGGCTTTTTATGTTCTGAGACTGTTGGCGGGGCAGCAGGAAGAACATCCAGCCGGTAAAAATGCTGATTGAGCATCTGCTGATGTTTCTTTCTGAGATCTTTTGGGACAACTGGCTGCTCTGCACTGCATTGTGTTGTGCGAGAACTATTAAGTCGGTGCATTTCGATGGAATCCTTCACATATGCAGGTGAACAAACCCTAACCCAAGTTAAGCTGGAAAACAGTTGTGTATCTGAGAATTTGTATTAATTGATAAAATGTGGGTTGCAGGCAGTTTTCCTCCGCTGCAGGCGAGGATGAAGACGATAATGTCACGGGAGATGGAAGTCGTCGTGAAAGAAGAAAAGTAAGTTTGCAATGTCAGTTGATAAATAATATTTTTGCCCATTTTTCTTCATTTTTGTACATTTTTGTGATATATTGATTTTATTATTTTTAAATGTATTGCAGTAACTGGTTTGATGTCTTGTGACAGATTCGTAAAAGAGGAACCGGCGCGGATCGACGATGCTCTGCGACGTTCTAAGAAGCTGATGGGAACGTTGGTGACACTGAAGAAGTAATGATGATTGACTGTCTCTTGATACACCTACTCTGTGACACTGGTCTTGTGTTTGTGCTTAGTGGCTCCGTGATTAAGGCGTCAGAGTTGCAATCATGGGGCTGTCTACGTAACACTCTTGGGCAAGATATTACAGAGTTCAAATAATGCATAGGTAGCAAAAGTATGATAAAATATCCAGAAATTACCGATATTTCACTTGTCTCTGATATGATATCGATATATCAAAAAAATCAATCTCTAAAGTCAAATACGATACGATACTGATAATGTCGATATTGGCAATATATTGCGATATTTGTGATATATCAACCCAACTGTAATAAACTGACATATTGACCAGTAAATTGATTGACAAGAAGGATTAATTGCTGTAGGTTAGCAGCGATACAAGACAAACGTCCTGTGAGCATCCCGTTGGTGAGCAGTAAACACGAAGTGAGCGAGGATGATCGACGGTCACTCATGATGAACATCACAGCTCTGCTGCCGGACCACAACGCTCGATTGCGGGCACTACAGGTCGGTCATTCTTCATCTTTTTCCTAGTTATTCCCTCAAGGCTGATGGAATAATGTGATCATTCGTTCTGTCTGTCTGTCTGTCTGTCTGTCATTCGTTCAGCAGGATAACTCACGAAAGCGGAAACAGATGTCGACCAAACATTGTAGGCATGGGCAAGGGGTGAACCTGTAGAAGTGAGTAACTAAAGATGTTGATCCGGTTTTGCATGTGGATTCTGGATCGCTTTTCCATTTTTTTCGTCATTGCTGAATAGGGGATTTTAGGAGATTTCTTACATTTTCTCTGCCACTGTCCAATTTTTGTCGCGCGATGCTATGCAAGCGCGGCCTATGTCGTCATGCGGTGTCTGTCTCTGTGTGTGTGTCTGTCACATTCGTGCATTCTGTCAAAACGAATAAAAATATCTTCGAAATTTTTTCACCATCGGGTAGCCACGCTATTCTAGTTTTTCCATACCAGATGGCATGGCATTTTGTATGGGAACCCCCCTAACAGGGGCGTCGAATGCAGATGGGGTAGGCAGAAATTGCGATTCTGAGCCTATATCTGGCTTAACTGCCTGTTGTTAATGCTGCAACAGGCCAGGTGTTGTAAACACGGTCGCCGGTGGACCACAGCCACCGTCCTGCAAGTGGAGTGTGGCACATCGCTGGTAGTAAGCAGCGGTGTTGATTGTGGGAGATGATGAAATGTTTATGACAAGAAGCCTCAACGTTACGCCAAAGACAACAGAACAGCACATTTAACTGCACGCAGTGACAAATTTGTAGCCTACGTAACTAACAATAAAAGTCTCTACTCGATGTTTTGTACTGTTGAAGCTAACTACTGACAGACATGAAACATTTTCGGCCTCTTTGCGACAGCAGATCTACTTGTTACGAAACTCGGCAAAATGACTGGTGCCGACAATGCAATGAATCCACAGCATTATGGGAGTGATTCAACAGACATCCGGATCCAGGTCGGGATTAATTTGGAAATCCGGATTAGAATCCTGGATTGCTTTTGGTTGACATTTTGGCCTTGACGGAGTTTGCGCTCTCTGAGTGCTCTTGTTATAAATGTCTTGATGTTTGTTACAGTATTTGTTGATTAAAATAGCTGAATATCTCAGAAACTGTGCAAGATAGAGACCTAGTTATAATGCATACTAATAGGGACTTACACATGCCCCACTCAAGGGTGTCATTTCGAGTGATCTTGAGTCACTTAGCGAAATATTCTACGACACAAAGCATCGCACAGCCTTTCTGCGACAGCTGAGCTTCTTATTATAACAAGATGTTTGGACAACCAAGGCTAACGTGTTGATGAAGGAGCGTGGAACAGCCTACCATCTGACATTCGAACATCTACACCATCATTCGACACGTTTAAGAAACATCTGAAATCCTACCTCTTTCAACTGTCTTTTTCCAGCCTGTAGAGCTTGTGACTACGTGTACATTGACTATGTTAGGCGCTCTAGAAGTAGTTCGTGCCGCTTACTGCGCCCTATAAATTGTCAAACTTACATTACATTACATTACTGTCCAGTTGTTACAGAAGTTGAGCTTTAGTTTGTAATCGTGCATTCTTTGACTCCACATAGAAGTTACAAGCTGCTCTGTTGACTTTGTCATTGTCATCATTGTGATAATGTGATCTCTTTGCTCCAGTTGTTAATGGACGTCTTGAACGTGCTGCAGTTGGCTGGCGAGGCTCGAGAACGCAAGAAGAAATTTTCCGGCAGCGTCGAGGTGTTGAGGTTCGAGAGAACGTTGGAGTTGACAAGACGTCAACTGCGCAAGACCGACAACATCGCTCGTAATGACGCCCGTCTTCGGTCAACCATGACACTGATGTTTCATGAGACAAAGAACAGCCCGAGGTCGACGTGGGGTCACAACGTCGAGAGTTGTGAGCCTGCTGTGACTACGGCTGATCTTGGTGATCCGGCAGACTTGAAAGCCACGTTGCCTGAGACAAGTCAGTGTTGTGTTTCGCAAGAGCTAGTGGAGAAGTGTGCAACACGTGATGTCAGGGACGCTGGTTGTGTGATCTCATCCGTTGCCGTGACAACAGCATCCGCAACAAATGCAACATCCAGCCTGGTTGCCATGACATCCATTGCCGAGGTGACTGCATCCGTGACGAGGATCCCATCTGTTGTGACAACCTCCGTTCCGAAAATGACGGCGTCTGTAATGTCCGTGGCATCCATGACAACAACGTCCTTCGCTGTTGCTGAAGCAAGCAGTGTGTCTTCATCACTGAGTGCCAACTCTGCTACTGGCTCTGAAGCTCACAGTGATGTAGTGAAGCTAACCTCCAGCAGACTCACAGCAACACATCCATCCTTGCTTTCATCCACAGTTGCTACAAAATCATCCCCTACTGCAGCTGTGCAATCCAGCGTTCCTTTCTCAGGCACGACCAACACATCCTCAGATTCTCTTACTAGATCTGCCGATGCTGTTACGGTGAAATTAATTGATTCTGTTGCAGAAAAATCTACCAATTATGCTGATCCCACAACATTTACTGTGGGTAAATCTGTCCATTCTGTTGCTGTATTAGCTGATGCTGCCACAGTGAAATCAGTTGATTCTGTGTCGTCAACGTCTGCGAAATCGATTGAGGCCATTACAGTTATGGTTGGTAAATCAGCTGATGCCACAGCTAGATCAGCCGATGAAGTGACGATGATATCTCCAGTTCCTGTCGTGGCAACTTCATTTCAGTCGTTACCGATCTTGTCGCCGGTTCCGCTGTCGAATGTCAAGAGTCTTTCCACCCCCCAGTCACCTTCACCATCGCCCAAAGGTCACGTGACATTCAGCGATCACGTGACGGAGATCCATCCCAGTGTCGATGGTGGTGGTGCAGGCGTGAATGGTAAACCGCGGCGCATACCACCAGCGCCGCCGCCCCGCAGAGCTATCAAGAACGTTGGTACAATCGTTTGTCCTGCTTCGCCTGGCAAACCACGAGATCGTCCCTCCAGTGCTGTGGAACCCCTAGCTACTACCAGTGTCGACGGCAGGCTGGGATTCCCCGATGGCAGGCCGGGATTTCCCACAGTGAACGGAATTGGCCGAGTCCGACCTTATTCGATGGCTCCACTCGCAACAGTGGATAGTGACTCAGACAGTTCAGTCGGCACCGAGTCCCAGACTGGTACCATAAGACGAAACACGTCCCAGTCTAGCGACAAGAGAAACCTGGCTGTGGAACTGCGGAATGGTGCCAGGGGCCGAACTCCTCCTCCAGTCCCAACACGCAAGACAAGCTCTCTTTCCTCTTCTTTTTCATCAGCAACAACAGATGTACAGTACTCTAATCTGCACGATGTTCGTGAGGAATGTGCCAGGCTTGAACTTGCCTCCGGACCGCAGGATGGTAGACTGAATGGTACGAAGAATGAACGTGTGACTAAGTGCGAGGAGACGGAGATTTACTGAAGGTCTTTGTAGTCGACCTCGTGTTGGCATCAGGTATAGTGAAACTGTGATGATATAACGATGACGGTTTGGATTTTATATAACACGTGATGTAGCTATGTGCGACAGTATTGTGCGAACAGTTCTACCATCTCCTCTCTGTGATTTGACTTCGTTATTTATCTTTCACTCTGTGTGTTATCTCTCTGCACATTTTATTACTTCGATGCATCTGTGGGCTAGTAAGATTTTTTACACTGTTTTTGCCGAGTGATAACAAAAATGTTGGTTTATTGCTGATGTATGCTTAACAACCAGCACAGTTCCCATGCTCCATAGAAAGACATTCAAACGGCTAGATTTTTGTTCTTCAGTTTTCGTGGCCATGAAAAGTCCACTAAATGGTTTTGTTCATGGAAAATCCTGGAAATCTGTGTAAAATGAAGGGAGAGCACTTGGTTCCATTCCTTTTCTGTGCATAGTTGGTATGCATTTAGAACAGAAATGCTTCTACTAGTACTTCGGCTTTTATTTCTACTTTTTGGATTTTTGCTCTTTCATCACTGAACAGAATTGTTACCCACCTTCAAAAATACCACGAACAAAAGATGTCTCGTAAAAGTTGTAGAATTTTGCAAGACTGAAGCAGTGGGAATGGTGCATAACAGTGCTGGGGGGTACACACGTAATGTCACTGCTACTTGACGACTTGACGTTAACGTATTTAATAATTTCATATGTCATAGCTCATTGCTAGCCGTGGCAGGTTTATGCAGTGGCTAGTGTAATGACGTTAAAGCCTAATGCACAGCAGAAAGCTCTCGTGCAAGTGTGATCTTAGTTGAGTTGAATTGAGTTGCATTTTTGCCGCATGATGCTGTGCATAAGTGAGGCCTATGACGTCATGCGGTGTCTGTCCGTCTGTCTTGCTGTCTGTCACATGTAGCTATGTGCATCAGTATTGTACAAACAGTGGAAAGTCCGTTCAAAACAAGTAATCATATCTTCAAAAATTTTTCACCACCTGGTAGCCACACCATTCCAGTTTTTTTGTACCAAACCGTATAGTTCCAATGGGGGCCACCTACTGGGGCAAAAATCGTGATTTTTTGAATATCTGGCTTTGGGATGAGTGGTGGACATTCGTCAACAGTTTCGATCATGGAGTAATTTCTAGCACAAAACGTCGACATCCATTTATCGCACAGACCGTAACGCATCAGTGAATCTTGTTTGTGACAGCAAGCATTGACAGGTGCGACAAAGAGAACAGAACAGAATTTAATTATGTACAGTGGTGAATCTGAAGCCGAAGTAACTAATAACAAAAGACTGTGCTGGAGGTATTGTACTGTTGAAGCTAACCACAGAGAGGCACAAAGCATCGTGCAGCCTCTCTGCCAACAGCAGAGCTTCTTATCTGCTGTGTATTGAACTGCTGACTACTACTGTCAGTAAGGGCCGACGATTTACTGTCGCCAAGTGTCGGCGATTTTTATGCGATGCAGTGGACGGTGAGTTTTCCACTGTGCTTAGAGCCCGGTACACACTGGCGACTAAGTTGAGTTCAACACACTCGACTTTGTTGAAAGTCGACTGTTGCCAAAACCGGCAAAAATCAGCAACAAAGTCGACTGTTGCCGTATATGTTCGACTTTGTTGCCGATACGTTCACCTTTGTTGCCAGTTTTGGCAACAAATCATGAACAACGTGAATTTGACAGCTTGTCACGGTCGACTTTGTTGCCGATGCGGTCGACTTTGTTGCTAGTGTGTACGGGGCCAAAGCAACATGGTCGACTTTGTCGACTTTCAACAAAGTTGTGGACTGTGTTGAATTAACTTTGTCACCGGGCTTTAGAATACTTGTCTGTTTTATCGCATGTAGTCTGTAAATCTGCAGAAAGTTACATTTTATTAATGGCAACAACTGCGTTTTGTATGTCTATGTGTTTCTGTGTGACATGTGCTTATTTGTTCTACCTCTTTAATATGATGTGACAGCTGCCATTTTCACAGCTTGATGTGTGCTTTAATCTAGTCCAGTCATCTAAACTTCTGGTCAGTTTTCATCGCAATTATTGTCTATTGTCTAGTTCATTACTGTAAAACATTAAATTTTTGCGTGTTTTATATTCGCGAGTTTGTTAAGGCCACACTTGCAAATGTGTGGGATTTATGCGACGATGCTGACCATCTGTTTGTGTGTTCGGTTGTTAGTCTGTCTCATGCGACTTTAGATATTTGTTAAATCATTTGCCAGGTGGCAGCACCTGACAGCTAGCAGGGGCTTAAAGTATCGAGTCTGTTACACTTGTGAAATTTGCAAAATTAAATACTCCCACATCTCGACAGTATTTGAATAGTCAACTCTCCTGTAACTGATGAACAAAAATCTGCTAGATTTAAATGCAGCAAAATTAAAGTGTTTTGCAGTGTATACATTTCATTGAGCTTCGTTTTTTATCACGTGTTCTTCCGTTTCTAAACTAGATAAGTTTCTTTTAGTGTTAATTGTACTGTTCGCATGTGCTAGTGTTTCTGTTTTGCTGTTGCAGTCAACATCTATTTACAGCGTGTGAATATTTGCCGTTAGATACAAGCCTAGACTACCTGTCACATGATGTGATGGGATGTATGATGGAGAAAGCGTTCTGACAAAACTATTTGTGTTTGCAGATTTTGTGATTTTGATTAGAAATTGTTGAAATTAGTGTAGTACAAGATTGGCTCCTTGTAGTTGCTGTTCTGAATGGGCTCTATTTTGCGGTATACAAAATATGATACAGCAAATGTTTTAACTTATAAATATTAACTCTCTATAGTTCGCTACAACATGCTGGATGACCGTGCCTCCCTGGTTTCATTTGTACACGTTTTTGCTGATGTCTGTCGTTGCATGTTGTTATGTGTGACGTATGCTGTGCTGATGTTCGACTGATGTGTGGTAAGCAATAGGTAAGTCGTCAACAAAGAAAACTGTTAGGCGATGACGCCGACTGTACCAGGGCAACGAGGAAACTCCTCCAGTAATTTGTTGGAGATCAACTCCGCCCCCCAGACAAAAACTTATCCCCCATTTTTTTCTGTCATGGGACACAACTGGGAGGGGATTTTTTTTAACTAGCACCAACCCGTACTCTTGAATTGACCCTATCCAACCCACGAGGCTGGAAAGAAGCTAGGGAGTTATGACCTCGGTGGTTTGGTCTGAGGATTTTAGTTGGTGACCCCAGTGCCAGTAATTATGAGGGTACCGGGGTAAACGGGGTGTTTGGCCACGGTAGCTGTTGGGTATTAGGCTCACTTAACTAGCAACATCATCTCAGTTCACGGCGGCATTGTCGTGTCCGCCCAAACTACTTGAACGTGACACAGAATGCACTTCTTTTCAAGTAATTTTCAAAAAAATTGGGGGTTGGTACCCACACTCTTCTCATTGGAGGGGACAGCCGTCTTCCGCAGCAACTCCCGCAATTTAACCGTGCGCGGGAGGCTTTGCCCCGATGTTCGACCAGAAATTTTTGCCCGGTGCTAAAAAGACAAAAAGTGGTGTTAAGTTACTCTGGTGTTAAGTACTGTTTACACTAGTTTTCTGACGCCCGCGTGGGTCCCGGGCACTGTTGTTATAGAACAGGCCCAATGCGTTTCATGGCCGGGTGGCGTAAAAGGCACCTGAACCAGGGCTAGTTTGGTTTCGTATAGGTTTAGTTGTTTAGGTTTTCTTTTGTGTTTGTATTATTTCTGTTAGCCTAGTTTGTCTTGACTACTTTGCCAAGTAATTGGCTAGCCAGGCCGTATCCAATGATGAATTTTGTCGAGGAGTACATCTCCACAAAGACCAGTTGCATGTGGGTCCGTTAACCTTTAAACAAAACAGTTCATGTGAACTGTTTTGATGTTTTTTTCATTATAGTTTTAGTTACTGTTATTTTTTAGTTGTTCGTCTCCATCGTCATCATCTTGTCACAACTTTGAGCTCTCTCATATTTTAACTAATACCCTAAACAACGTATTTTAACTTCGTATCTGAAATTAATATCTTTAACAAACTTCTAATTTTCGCATGGCACGATATAGCCTTTTTGTGCTGAAAATGCTGTTAAACACCAACCAACTTCTAGTCTTCTGACTGTGATTACAGTTACGGGTCGTTTATCCGTCGAGTAAGCATGCAGTTGAATATAGAGCGTTGGATAAATGTCAAGTCACAGTATATTTACCGAAAGGTTAGTGATGAAAGCCGCTATCAGGATCGAACAAATTATAGAAGTGGATCGGCTAGCCTAACCTAACCCTAGCCTTAACGTTAACCCTAACCATAACACTAGCCCTAATCATAACTCTGAACTTTACCTCTAACTCTAAAACTTACCTACAACTATCATTTTTTGTATCGGTATAGGCCTACATTGGTAAATTTTGTATGGGTACGCTTTTAGTGGTAGATACGATCGGCTATAATCGTTGTTACCGAAATTATTCGATTATACGATATGAGTTCTTAACTAACATTCACTGAAAAGCTGACTTATTACGAACTCGGTCGGCCACAGCGATAGAACTAAAAGTTGATGAAACGTGTGCACTTGCCTGAACATGACAGTGCCATGAGATGACGCGTTGTCACTGCGTGCGGTTCTTGTAAGTGCGCAATGTTGTCCGGACTGAATTCGTTTTATGCTCATCGTGCGTGTACATAGCAGTTTGATACGTGATAGTTCCTGATGATCGATCGAACTGAACACATTGCATTCTCGTGTGGGGATCACGTAGCATCTGTTGCAGCAGAATCTCATCTCACAGTTACATTCCATCAGTGACTTCCGTTGGCCACTTGCATGCTTGCTTGCTTGGCAGTTTTCTACGCTATGATATTGGTGAAGAAGTGATGTATAATTGCGTGTCTATATCTATGAGTTACCGGTACCTATTGACATCCTGGTGTAGTAATATAGGTACGGTACCTATATTACTACACCAGGATGTCAGAAACTTCTGGAAATCCTGGAGATACTGGAAATAAATTTGAAATCCCTTCTGGAAATACTGGAAATCCCTGGAATTTAATTGCTCATCCTAGAAATTGATACACTTGGTTTCAAAAACGTATGACACTAATAAGTTTGTCGGACGACGTCTCGAATCAACAGTTGAACGTTGTTCCATTCCGTCTTTGTTCTTCCTATGCTGTACGTCGTATATTGTCCACATATTTAAGTAAAATCATTAGTGTGGTATTTTTCTAGCAGGTCACATAAGATCTCGCATTTAATTTTAGTTAAACGTAATAATTATCACGTTTAACGTGAAAATTTGGTAACATTTTGGAGTTTCGAATTTCACAAGGTAGTGTAGCAGCATATTGAAGGTGAGGTGGGAATCTTTGTGGTATATACAATAGAATTTTCCTACGAATCAACTGGTGAAAGAAGTTTGAAAATCGGTAAACATTTGCCAAAGTTATTAACAAATATCAGTTGGCATACTTTTTGAGACAGTCTTATTATGACATATCGATGATTGACAAGAATGACATCCAGTCATAAAGTTAAGCTGCGGTCCAGTTATTGGGAAACTGGCTAACCCAGTTTATTAACTTTTATGCTAGCTACATTTACTGGGTAAACAGGATCACTGTCATATAATAAACAGCAAGCTGAAATCGTGTAACAATTACTGAAATTTTGTTAAAATATGCCCTAGAATCTGGTGCAAATCTACTGGAAATTTGTTTCGTTGGATTTGTAGACACCCTGTAATATTATTGAAATATTCGACGGCGATGTGTTACGTGCGGTTGTAGGCGCCCTGCAAGTCTAATTTTTATACATGTCAAGTGGGACAAATTTCTCTTACGTGGATGGCTGGAAAGGAGACAAAAACTACGGCTACACCCCATTAAAATTTTTAATCTACACTGAGGCAAAAAACACCATTTTTATTTCTGCAATAACTTTGTCAAACCGCGTTGTATTTTGATAATTTTTAGCAAACGGATACTGACGTAAATTCGCAACAAAAGTGCAACATAATCGCCCACCTCTGCTGCTGGATGTTTATACCCTACCTTGTGAAATATAGTATGTCCTTTTGACAATATGTCATTCTGTTAGTAACCACAGCTCATCAACGATGTTTGACATCCCTTGCTGAATTCCTAAATGACTCAGTAATCTGTAGTCTACAGGACTGAGGTCTGGTCTGTTGGGAGGCCACATGTCTGGTGTGAAGTTCGGAGTTTTGTGTCGC
>Ga0209637_1000445_pt1 | contig 13348 bp, 5 predicted proteins | sample OlaalgELextract3_2_FD_187379 | JGI IMG/M metagenome (GOLD analysis project Ga0209637, IMG submission 187379) | Olavius algarvensis symbiont microbial communities from Tuscany, Italy - Type G ELBA extract 3 (SPAdes) (version 2) | ecosystem: Host-associated > Annelida > Digestive system >... | reverse complement strand
TTTGTTAGAAATGCCTACCAGTAATAATACAGTGCGTCATTGTTGACATGGACCTTGAGTGAACTTAGGAATTGCTAAGAAAATGTTCTAAGAGTTGACTTAAGAATTTTCTTAAGTATTCTTAGGAATTTTTAACTCCCTGACTTAGGAAGAACTTAAGAAAATTTTAGGAACTTTTGAGAATCAGGCCCCTGAATTTTAAACTTGGTGGAAACATGGAGCATCTAGAGCACTATAGGCAGTAAACTTTGGCTTGCAGCTCAAGAACAAAGTGATGTTGAAAGTTCACATTCATGATACCGTTTTGAGGGCAAAGGTCAAGATGATCAAGCCTCACAAAGGCCGGGCACTGTAACTTATGAACGGATGGTTTACCATCTTTAAACTTGCTGGTATATTGTAGCAGCACATATCAAAAACTTACACAGCTAACAAGTCAGACGTAATGATGTCAGCATATCAGATTATAGGCAGATGTATCAGAGGAGCTGATGGGCAGCTGCATGATCTTGAGACTTGGTGAGGATGTTAATCTCAACTAACTGTGATAAGATTGTGAAGTTAAACAGTCACTGTCGAGAAATTCTAGCGGATGAATGCAGTTTTGAAATTGCAGAGAGGACCACATATCGTCTCAGCCATCGAGGCCACATATCTTCTTACTATAGCATGTATTGTTATTAATGCAATTGTAGTGCTTTGAACTCGTACATTATTGTTAATTAACGTCTTGTGTTTTATATACATTGCATATGCAAGCAGTTGATGAACTCTGCAATTTATGTTAGCGTCTACTAATTTGATCCGCATTATGTTGCGCTGTGGTTTCATTCGTTATTTTGCCGTAACAGCCGCGCAGATTATTTTACAGTTTTTTTCTACTTTTTTATTATGTGTTATAGGACAAGCACTAGTAATTGGTGCGTATTTGATGGAGAGTATTTATTTTTGTGTTATGGTGTTTTGTTGGACTGCTTGGTCTGTGCTGTACAGCTGTGCTTGCTGTTGCTGCTGATGTGTCTCTGTTCATGCACATCAGCAGTGGTCTAAACGTGATTGCATTGTTGTTGCATGTGCATGTGCTTGTGTGTCGTAGTTTGGTCTCGTTTCTACGAGACAGTTTCAATGTACTGTAACAACATTTCTAAAGTTTGCACAGCTCCTGTGATCTGCGGCCATATGCTTTCTGCATTTTTTGTTCGTCTTGCTTCTGTGTGCTGGTTTATGTTGCTGCTTTGTAGCATTTGCTTGATTTAATCATCTTTTTTTACTTGTCGTCTATTTAGTAATAATGAACTAGTATCATGCCTAACTGTACATCTCGGTGACAAATCAAAGATGAGTATGTAGCTTTTTGTACAGTACTGGTGTGATGGTATCATATTAATATCTCTCATATTTACCTCTTTCAAAGAGATGATGACTTGGTCTCGTTTTTTGGTAGCAGAATTACTGAAAAAGTGATGGATGAATTTTCAGGAAATTCTGAGAAGGGGTAGGCATTGAGGTAAAGAATTTTGGTAGTGATCTGGATCCGAGTCTGGAAATGTTTTCCCAGTGTCTAACATTGCAGAACTGTGAGAGTGCAACGTCTAACAGTGGCTGTGCTGGGGGAGTTCGTCATCACAGCCAGTTTCTAAATGGAAATATCTAATGGCGTCATGCAAATTAGGTATATGGTTTTCTCATGGGTGATTTACATTACTGGTATTTTTACGTCGCTGAAAAAGTTTAATGAAAGTTTGGGAAGTTTAGCTATAAATAATTAGACTTTTGGGTTGATATGAATCCAGGAATTTTTAATCATTTTTACATACTTCGCAGGATGAAAGCTTTGGGCTATGCTGGACTATTATTGTTGCACTCAGCTACGATAGAGAGCAACTTAGCTACAAGAGGCGTGTCTATCTATCACATGCTGTAATGCATCAAAAGTACTGATATAGGTTCACGTGCATTTCACCATTGGGTAGCCCAGCGACTCTAGGTAGACGAACCCTAACCCTAACTGTAGGTTCACGTGCATTTCACCATTGGGTAGCCCAGCGACTCTAGGTAGACGAACCCTAACCCTAACTGTCGGTCCTGAAATTGTGTTGCAGGACAGTCCTGCCATGGAAAAACCCAGTGTAAGCATGCACCGTGTAGTGCGTAGGCTACTATGTGTATGGCAGGTGACATCAGTGTGCTATTTTTAGCAATGATGCATTGCATGGTACCTGCTAAATTGTTTATTACCCAAACTGCTAAAGTTGCATAAAATGTGTATATCATTGATATATTTTTTTAGCGTTTGTGTTATCAGTGTCGAGAAAATGGAACATGCAGTTTTCACCGTCGGGTAGCCACAGGGACTGTCTGGTTTTATACTGAATTTCACATGGCAGTTCAAAGAGGATCAGTCTGAGCAAGACCCTTAAATGAGACTGGAGTCGGTAAAGGGTGAAAAATGCATATTTTCAACCTTTGAGTCGCAATACCTCTGAAACGGTGGGAGATAGGACTTCTGTTACTACTGACCACTAGTAGCAAATTGCATACGGGCTTTGGTTGGTTCCTTGGCTCAGCGGTAGAAGGTTGGTCTTTTACTGGCGAGCTTTCGCTGTCCTGCATTCGACCTACAGCTGATGGGTGACCACTTGTGTAGGTAAACCGTCTGCTATGGGTAAGCCAACTAGGCCAACTCAGCCTTGTGGGGTCGATGAATAAGTAGTAAGCTACAATTAGGTGTTGTCACCACAGTCCGTGGCGGCACCATCTGGTGAATGCGAACGAAGGCTAAAGGCATGGTGTTGTTTGCAGGTTAAACTGTGTGATCCATGTCTGAGTGCCTTGAGGATGAGATGCTTGTCATCTAGGGTGCTATATAAATCCTCGTACCTTTACCTTACCTTTTGATTGGTACCAGTTTCAACGACCTTAACGCACCTTTAACTCACTATCTTTACAATATGTCGCGTCTTCAGGATCCTGCTGTTTAAAGATGAATGAAGGTAGACCCGTACTATCAGTGACAAAAAGATAGCCACATGTCTAGATTTTGGTGATGTGAAGAGTGTGCATTTATGCACAAACGTCCTCGTGTGGTGCAGGGCAGTTAAATGATAGCAGGATGTGCGAAGTCCGTGATTTTTCTTATTCAAAAACGGTGCACAATATGACCAAAGTTACTATTGTCCGGTAAAAGTATATTGCGTACCTGTCTCTTACATGATGTTGAGAGCATTGTCTGTTAGCAATAGCTAAGTTTCTTGTGTACTTTATTCTCTGTTGTAAGTAAGGAAACGATCATGTATAAGTTAATTAATTTTCATTACTGTCCAGGAATTTTTTTCAGTCTTGGCAATTGTTTACACTTTCTGTGTGCTTTCTTGTCTGAGATTGTTAATCTTTTATCGGCACATTAAAACTGCAGAGCAACGGACCATTATACAGCAATACGGTGATTGGTACACTGGCCGTCGATGGGTGGGCTGTCACATTTGGTACAGCAAGGAGGGGCTTGGGCGGGCTGCGGCCCCATCCAGTCCCCTCCTCGCTATACCAAATGTAACAGCCCACCCACCAGTGTACCAACTTTATATTATTTAGCGTGGCACTATAATTGCCTCTGTAGTTTGTACTCTAAAGGGTTATCAATTTTTTGTCAATGTGTTATGCCTTGCTGATAAATTTTGAAGTGTAGCTGTCAAAGCATGCAGTGATTATTATATTTGTGCAATTACCAGTCTCTGTCGATGTGAGTGTTGGAAACTTTATATGTTTAATGCATTGTTCATCATTAGCGCATTAGGGGTGTCTTAACGCATTAGGGGTGTCTCACATAATGCGCTATATAAATGCACGATACTTACTTACTTACTATTTGTGCCATGCAGCAACTGTTGAGGTTGAGTAATGTGACGTGTTGCCATGTTAGCTACCCAGCATCAGACGTTATGAAGGACGAGTGGCTGTTCAAAGCTGATGTGATTGGTGAAGCTTTATCCAGCACTGGACATGATGTGTCGCGGCTGTCAACTCCATTTGTAGCACGACTGTCAGCTCTTGGTAACCGTATATTTCCTAATATTTTGACTCTGGTTTTAGTCTGCAAATTGTTGGCTATTCACTGACAGTTTGATATTAGTCAGATTAACAGATAGGAGAATAATGGGTTCAACCATTTGCTTCTGCTAACTAGTGTTGTACTGTGCATGTCACAAAATAGTGCTGCTCTAATGTCAGACTTCTGCTGCAACTTCCAGAGAATTGATCTTCATAGTCTGTATTGCTTAACTGGTTTATAATTTATCCAGTCCTTCTTTCTTTCTTCCGACTGATAGACATGACAAAAATGTACGGTACATTACCTAAACAGTAGCTTTCATAAACGATGCCATAAATCTCTGTTTTATGTGCTGTTGTGATATATTGCCAGCATAGCAGGCATTTTTAACTTCTATGTTTTATGTCTTTCGTGTCCAGAATCTAATGATCACACTAGTAAGTAGTTCAAGTAGAGGAGTTAATGTCTCTGGTTTTCTGGTCGTTATTTTTCAATTTCTTGTTTCGTGTTTATTCTGCGTAATCTGTGACTCTGTATTTCTCCTGTTGGAACTAGTTAATGTGACACATCTTCTGTTGTTATGACGGTATTCAGCGGACAAGAGTTTTCACAAGCTTTATGCATGACTGTTGGCCTGCTGCTTTGTAGTTTTTATCGCGCGTCAGCATACTGACGCATGATATTGATATGTCTGTCTGTCTGTACGTTGCATTCCGGTATTCTATGGAAAGAGCTAAACATGTTGTTATCATTTCTTCACCACACTGTAGCCTAATCATTTTAGTTTTATGAGTATCAGACATCTTCGCGAAATTCCGACAGGTCACCCCCTGTGGGGCGCTAAATACAGGTGAGGTATAAAAATTTCACAATTTTCGACCAATGAGTTGCTATATCTCACAAATGATACAAGTTGACGCCATTAGTGTGGTATGCTAATAGGAACTCCTATGCGATCTATCAGCGGTGCCATTTCCAGTGACTTTGAACGAACCGTAACCATGTTTTCAAGGTCACACCATTCTTTGACGCTGGATATCTCAGATACGGCCATTGTTACTACAGAACGCGAATAGGAAACCACACCCCAGCTTTCGAATGGCATCAGTTTCAATGATCTTGAGTGACCTCTAAGCCGGATTTCAAGGTCACGATAATATTCAATGTCAAATAACTCTTAAATGGTACAAGATGAGAGCTGTAGTTACAATGGCAGACCAATAGAAAGTCATACATGGTCTATTGAACTGTGCAGTTTCTAATGAACTTGAGTGACCTCTGAGCCACATTTCAAAGTTATTTGACGTTGAATATTAATTCAACGTCAAATAACTTGAGTAATAGTAAGTCGTATATGATCTATCCAATGGTTCTATTTCCACTGACCTTGAGTGACCCTTTACATAGATTTCAAGGTCACAGGGTTATTATAGGTGCCATCGATGTATTGTGTGCACAGCTGACACGCAATCTTTTGCAATAGCTGAGCTAGTGTCATATTCACAAGTTTTATATACCTGCTAGTCTGCGTGTGTATCTTAATAACCTTCAAGCCACATAACATTAGACTGTGAATGTCAGCATCTGCTTCATTGAAATCGTGGTGTTTGACTGAAGTCGACATACTTCTATTGACCTGTAATGTGTTGACTGTGACGTTAAACCCTACTATGCCATACCATACTTTTATTGCATTTGATTCGAAACAGCTGCTCTCCGTTTCTTGAACTTCACTTTACTTTGGCCCAGTTGCACCAAATCTGGATTATTCTCAGTTAACTAACGTCTGATTGTTTACTGATGAAAGGTTAAATTGTTTTGCTTTGCATGAAGTGAACTAGTTCTTCAATAAACTAAAAATAGCTGACCCAAAATCATAAAAATAATGATTTGTTGCTGAAGTGGCAGGTAACTCTAGTAGCAGATGGGCTGCTAATGGGCAAAGCAATATGTTAAGTAAGTAAGTAAGAGTATTTCTAAGGCGCAAAATAAGAAAACAGTCACAATGCGCCGTGGTTGACTAACTCCCGAATAGAAATGTTTCCAGTTGACGCTTGAAACGCGCAAAGTTCATGTCTCGTCGCAGGCCTAATGCAGGGCTATTTGGCTTGCCACGTCACAGTTACATCACAGCTGCCGTGCATGGTAAACAAGTTTATGCTTGCATACATAATATTGTTTAAACACATTGATTTTTGGCAGTCTTGACGTGACTTGACTTGAGCTTAAATTGTGTTTACCACAGTAGTCACTCAAAAAATCAGTGCACAATAACAAGTTGCTTTCGTCAGCCATCTTCAGCATCTCACAAGTGATTAACTGGAGCTGAACTGGAGAATGACGGTTGGTTAAAGTTAACTGAGGTTAACTAAAGGTTTGTGTGTAACTGGCAATGGTGCAACGTGATTTTAGTTAAACTTTGGTTACACTGAGAAATAACACTAGATCATTGTTAACCAAACTTGGTGCAAGCGAGATATTTATCTGCTGGCTTGTCGTCTAAATTAGATGCTACCAGTCTTCTTAACATGTTGATGACTGCACTCATTTCTGAGTTGAACTTGTCGTTATCTTCTGTGTGTTAATACAGTGTTAACCAATCTTTGCAGTGTTAATGTTTAACATTTTTTCAGTGTTGATGTTGGTGCACAGTTAATAAGCTGTTTAGTCATCTGTAGCTGCTTGCAACATATGGGACTAATTAAATTAATTTTGACTGATTGACGATTGATTGATTGATTGATTGATTGATGAGAAGTTGCTCAGTGAATGTCTCTCTCTTCAGCTGGTTGATATATTGTGTCAGGATATCAGCCACAGATTTACATTGCAGAAATGCTTAACCTCAAGTGAAACTTGATAAAAATTACTGAATTTTCAGAGATGTTGACAGGTATTATATTAGACTTTGACACTTGTGTTTGGCAGTGTTCACTGGTCAATTTGAGTTTTATTGATTTGCAAATATTTTGGCTTGCATGTGATGTTGAACAGTGAAACTGAGTTGCTTCATGTATTTTGCATACGAGCTCTGGGATTAGAGATATTGCAGACATTGATGAGTTGCTGTACTGTTAAGCTGCAGCTGCTGCTGTGAATGATGGTGATGTATAGATACAGTCGACGTGAGTCACAGTCACAGCATCAGTGATATTCAGTCTCTGAGCCTCGACACTGAGAGTGCATCATCGACGCCGACGACTGGCAGAGTAATGCGACTTGCTACTAGTTCTACTGCTATCTGACACACTTGTTGTATATTGCATCTCGGAACGTCATAAATGTGAAATATGTGTTTTGTTGGTATTTATGTTGATATAGTCACGTTGTGTGATGGAATTTGTCTAATTTTAAATTTGAATTTTAGTTTTACGTAACTTATCTACACACTTTGCGTATTGTTAGTGTGTGTGTGATATGTATTTTGAAATAATTCATATATAGCTATAACGTGCCCCACACTGAATGAATGAGCATGAATGAATGCATGCGTGCATGAATGAATGCATGAATGAATGCATGCATGAATGAATGCATGCATGCATGAATGCATGCGTGCATGAATGAATGCATGCATGCATGAATGCACGCATGCATGAATGAATGCATGCATGCATGAATGCATGCGTGCATGAATGAATGCATGCGTGCATGAATGAATGCATGCGTGCATGAATGAATGCATGCATGAATGAATGCATGCGTGCATGAATGAATGCATGCGTGCATGAATGAATGCGTGCGTGCATGAATGCGTGCATGCATGAATGCATGCATGAATGAATGCATGCATGAATGAATGCATGCATGAATGAATGCATGAATGCAATAAATTCTTTAATACACACTTGGTGACACATTGGTCCGCCTCTGTGTGGATCGTCATTGTCATTTATTTGTACAGAATAATACAATATAAAAGAGCAGTAATATGTGCAATTACTCAGGCAACATGACGTTGCTCATCTAAGTTGTATCAAACGAAAATGTATGTCATTTGTGAGACAAGCAGGTTCAGCAGCAGAATCTGAATCGTTTTTAGTAGTTTTTAACAGCACATATTGTCTAGTTTAGCATGGTACTAGGTCTGTTGTGATATATTAACTCTTAATTGCCACATTAAAACTGTAGCGCAGCGGACCATCGTATAGCAATACAGTGATTGGCCATCCCGCCCAGGCCCCTCCTTGCTGTACCAAACCCATCAATGGCCAGTGTACTGTACGAACTTCGTATTATTCGATGTGGCACTGTAGTTGCCTTTGGAGTCTAAAGGGTGAATGACAGTATGTGTCTGTCTGTATTAGAGAAGCCAAGCTGAAGAAGTAACGTTTGAGTCACTGAAGAGAGCACTTGGTCTGTTTCTGTCGTCTTTAAGCTAAATTTACATTTCTGGGCATGGTTACATATATATAATTATAATTTTCTTCTGTTAATTTGTATGTTTAATTTTACTTTTGTGTACTGTTGTTTTGTCTGGCTGGTCTGATTAATTATAAGCTTGGCATAAAACTTTAATTCAGTGTGACAGTATTTATGTTATATCTCACAGCAATATTACATCATTAAGTAATGGCATATTATGAACGTAGTTGGTTGCAACTAAATGCAGCATACTTGAGGAAAAACCATAGTTCTCAAATATTATTTGTGGTCATATTTTTGGAAATTGTCTTTCAAGTTTAATGGGCTTATTCTTGAGATGTGGTCTTTGGTGTTGTCACTAACACTAGCCCTGTGTGGGCCCTGGGAGCTGTGGAATATGCCCAGTCCATTTCCTGGCTGGATGGCGTAAAGACAACCTGAACCAGGCTTTTGTTAGACATGCATATGTTAGCAATTTGGTTGTGGTTGCACTTGTTTTGCTAATCAGCCAAATGATTAGTTAAGAATACTGCATTTAGCAGCAGTGAAGTAGCTGGCCGGGAACGTCTCTGAAGTGACGTATGGTGCATCGAGTGCGACATTAAATCCTACTGTACCATACCATTAACAGTGATGTCGTGATGTGTCTAGAAATCGACCCTAAAGCTGAAGACCAAGAAAAGAAACATCAGCAATGCATCTACGAGTCGTTTCGGTCTCGGCCGTTTGAAGAAATTGTTGCACGCTCTGAAGCTAATGTAATATATGGTCATTTCTGTTTCTATGTTGTAACAACTCTTCGTATCATTTTGTTTGTACATGTACAGCCTGGGTGGCTGATGTCGATTTTCAATCAGCTTTTGATTCAGTTGACAGTCACTCCTTGTGACTTCTTCTCCGATCCAAAGGCATCCAAGTGAAAATACTAAACCTACTTGAAGACCTCTACAGCAATACCATGAACTGCATGAGAGTTGACAGTTTGAGATCTCCTCTGGAGTTTGCCAGGGTAGTGTTTAGCCCCTGAACTCTCTTACACCCCTATGGACTAGCTCTTGGACCATTCACAGAGGATATCTTAGCCTTACAGTGTGTGAAGAGGTCTTTACTTGCTGATGATGTCTCTATATTAGCTAGTATGCTGGAAATCCTGGTGCTCGTCCTTGAGATATTATTACATGATGAATCTTCACAGCTTGGATTGGAAGTCAACTGGTCTGAAATAAAGTTGCAAGTTTTTGACGACAGTGTAAGCCTCCATCTACGTTGTCTGTACATGGCCATAATGTTGAGGCCATGTATCGGATATGCAGTATACAGCACAGGCACCAGTATCTAAGGCATCAATATGCTGGTGGCTGTTGTGATATTGCAGTCTCCACATGTTTGCACTGTATAGAAAGACTGGGAGTATGTATACATTGTAATCAGATTGGTCTGTGAACTGATGGAGGATCGCAAGATGTTGCAGTATAATGCTTTCATGCATGTGAGTGTTAAATCGATCCTCCTGTGAACATGAGGCTCACTGTATCCGACTGTATCAGTGTAGGACCCAAGACAGATGAAGGAGCTGACAACCTCAACATCATGGCCATGCACAGACAACGTGGATGGGGGGGGGGAGGCTTATACTGTTGTCAAAAACTTACAATTTTATCTCAGACCAGTTGACTTCCAATCCAAGTTGTGAAGATTCGTCATGTAATAATATCTCAAGGGTGTTAATTGATATGTCAACATATTGATGGGATTTTTAGCATTAAATGAAATTGCTGTAATTAATTAATTAAGTGATTTTACATGTTTAGTTTAACAGTTGTCGTTGATGTGTTGTGACATAGTCACAGAGGTTTCACAACCAGCTCAATGAGATACTTGACCGCATCTCGACGCCGTGTGATGACGTTGAACTAACAGCGTGCAACAGTGATGAAGATGAAGGTTTGTCGACGTCGACGCAGCTGACCGCAGCGAGGCAGCAGCCGTTGAGCTCTACGTCTACCACAACAGACTCTGTTAATGTCTATGACATGCAGTTTCCTCAGCTTTTTGTGCAGTAGTCCGTCAATTAAGTTATACTTTTGATACGTTGTTGCAATCATTGTCATGTACAGTAACATTGTATCAGGTTGTTGTGAGTGACCGTTGTCGAAGCATCAAACAGTTGCTTCGCCGCCGCCGTAGTTGAAACGAGAAACGCCGTGTCAGTGTACAGTGGAGAAGTTGTTTGTTGTCTGTTTTACAGCAATGATCTGTAGTTAGCACGTCGTCACGTTATCTGTTGTAGAATTGACAGTTAGTTAACTCCGCTTAGTGTAACTTTGACTATTTAACATGAATGCTGATATCAGGCCCGTAGCCAAGGGGAGGTCGGAGCGGTCAGACAACCCCCCCCCCTCCCCGCACCACCGGCACTAAAAGGTCACTTCTCCGCTGACTGTTCGAACGCTAACATCTTGAATATCGTCCGTCTATGAAATAGAATTAATAAAATCGAGTAGACGTACCATGTAGATTCAAGCTTTGACTACGTAGTAACATTATCAATCATTATTATTTCGAAAATCAAGGATAGCGACTGGGAACTCCAATTCTCAAACCCTAAAAGAGGTCTAAAATCTGAGGAAAACGACCCCCATTATTAGAAGGCTGGCTACGGGCCTGCTGATATTGAACTCGTATGTATATGTAGTTGTTTGTGACTGAGACATTGCTGTGTATAACGAGAGTGGAGCTTGAGTGGCACGTGTTACCTAGTGGTATGCTTATCTAACTGTCTCCCGAGACATCAAGCTACATATTACAAACTAAAAGAACGTGTACCAACACTTTTTGCTGTAGTTAATATGTTGCATAAATTGTAAGAAAAACATAGCATTGTGGCTATTGTATGGAGTACATTAGTACACAACGGTCATACTGGTTAATGTAACTTTTCGAGTTTTCATGTAAAGTTGTTTGTATAAAAAGTTTAATAAGTTGGGTGGGTCATAGCTGACCTGGGTGGGTCATAGCTGACCTGGGTGGGTCATAGCTGACCTGGGTGGGTCATAGCTGACTGCATTGTAACCTACTGATTGTAGCTCATAGGTTAGTCAGCCGAAGTTCAGAGCCCAATGAACTGTCAGACAGTATATTTGCCAGTTGTGTGGGCGTGGTCTATACGTGACTGTTAATTCTGACAATCAGTAACATTGGCACAGTTCATAATGTGACAGTTCATGCTATATGTATGTAACTAGTCCAACTGTTGTGTGATAGTCATCAATTTCCACACATGATAATGTTTCGTTGCAGTGGCATAACAGGTTAAGATGATATGGACATGTTTTGAGAAAGTCTAACAGTTATTGGGCGAAAAGATGTGTGGCTTATGTTATGAGGCAGGAAGTGGTTGTGAGTGATGTGAAGAATTTGTATTTGAACCAAGTCTGACAATATGGACTGTAAGAAATGGAAAGAAATTAATAAGAGGCAGACAGGTTAGTGTTGGTGAAAGTCAAAACAGTGGGTGATGTGTATTTTGATTGATCTGGTGCTGCCGCACCTGTCACCTGGGTTGTCGTGGAGAAAGGGTGATTAAAGGAGTGTTTTGTATTTTTTACAGTATTGCAGTTTTATTTTGTATATCTCAAGCCACTGTTTGTACATTTCATCATGGTTTATGTATTGCTGTTTTAGTCAATATGTGGTGTTATGTATGTTGTTTGCATTGTACTGCGAACAAAACATATGAATGCATGTCACAAGTTGAATTGGGTTCAGTCATCTCTGTGTGACATTTTTGCGCTGCATTTCGCAAGTATACAGTCTGCCAATATATAATGTTAGTGTGATGCATTATTTTGTGCTTCCTGCAGCCAAAAGCCAGCAGTGTATTTGCTGCTCTAAACGATGAGTACTGAGTAGCTTACTACTACTGATGAGATGATGTATGGATGTATGATTGTTGTACATTGTCGAGTCTACTCAGAAGATGAAGAAACAGCTTTGAACTCGAGCTGTATGACTGTCTGATGCTTGTTGTCTAGTAATGCTGGACGGCCTATCAGGCACATTAACCCTTTAATCTCCACATTAAAACTGCAGAGCAACGGCTGTCATATAGCAGTACAGTGATTAGTACACTGGCCGTTGATGGGTGGGCTGTTACATTTGGTACAGCAAGGAGGGGACTGGGTGGGGCCTCAGCCTGCCCAGGCTGTACCGAATGTAGCAGCCCACCCACCAACAACCAGTGTGCCAACTTCATATTATTTGATGTGGCACTATAATTGCCTTTGGAGTCTAAAGGGTTAAATTGCTTTCACATCATGCCACATTGAGTTACTACAGTCATGTTATGACTGACAACTACAAAGTATCATGTTGCTTGGAATTTAAAACATGACAGAGAATTACATGGCATTGTCATGGTTGATGTTAAAGAACCACAAAACACTGTCTTACTGCAGACACATGAATGAAGGCAGGCTAGTTACCGGTCCACATAAGTATGGTAGGCATGTCATTTGATGAAGTGGTCGTGTGCAGAAATGATTTACGTGAAGTGACTGGTGAGTTGATAATAAGAAAACACGTGCATTAATATTTCAATTGTGTTAAAATTTGTAATTGCAATTAAATTTTGCATTATTATGTTCAGTTAGCGTGATTATTGGGCAGATGCTAGTTTTTTGGCTGTTTTTGTATGATGACCAACCCTGCAATGTCTTTGACGTGATAGTGTCACCTTAATCAGTACCTTGTTACTTACTTACATTGTAGCTGATAACCGTGGCAAACATTTCGTAGCAGATGTCATATTCTCATTCTCATTTAATTTGCTCAGATAAGACAAGCAATAGCAGTGACAATGACAGTTGAGCAGGACATGCCAGGCTCAAATATGAGCGCTTACGGCAGCCCATAACTAACTAAAGTAACACTAGA
>Ga0209637_1000442_pt1 | contig 13390 bp, 14 predicted proteins | sample OlaalgELextract3_2_FD_187379 | JGI IMG/M metagenome (GOLD analysis project Ga0209637, IMG submission 187379) | Olavius algarvensis symbiont microbial communities from Tuscany, Italy - Type G ELBA extract 3 (SPAdes) (version 2) | ecosystem: Host-associated > Annelida > Digestive system >... | reverse complement strand
CATGTAAGGAGACTGAAAACTTGCGGCTGAATGTTAAGATACGATACAATAAAGCTATTTTTGCGCGCACTCAAATACTCTCAAGCAACAGCGTGATTTACCGCGCGAGCCAAAATCTGAACCTTAACCCTTTATAGCGCCACATGGAATAATATGAAGTTGATACGCCCAGGCCCCTCTTCGCTGTACCAAATGTAACAGCAGCTCACCCATTAACGATCACTGTATGCCTACCAATCACTATTATTGCCGTATATAGTCCGCTGCTCTGTGGTTTTAATGTGCCTGTTAAATGGTCAACGAAAGAACCAAAAACGAGAAACCAATGAGCTTAGAAAACAGGGAAGTGGTCATGGAATATTGACCCAGGCATGACTTCCTTTTGTGATTAGCTTCTTACGTGATGACACATTTTCCAGATATTCACCGTGAGTAAGTAAAGGTAGCTGCAATGCCTTTTAAAGATCACTGAATGTCATCAGCAAGGACACGGTTCGATGTCAGTTCTTGTTAAAGTTTTATACTATGTAGGGTAGCTAGGCTACATATCGTGTATCATTTCTGAGGCACAGCAAATCTGCCCCGCGGGGTGCTGCGAATTTACTAGCATAATCCCATCTTGAAGCCACTGGTCGTATGTTTTGAAAGTTTCAAGGCGATATCTGTAGCCTATTTCCCGGAAAGATTGCAATAAAAATAGTAGGCCCTACATGCAATCCAACGAATATATACAGTTATGTGAACGCTGTGATATCATGCAGTGCACAACAGACCATTACGTCTATAAGGTAAACTCATCGAACACGCGAGACTGAAAACCTCGATCCTGCTATCCGGAGCGAGATAATACGCTTCTATTTCTATACCTAAATGATAATCGCAGATATTAACAATTAGAACAGAATCTGCCACTGATAACACAGACTGCCTATTACTGCATTAAATAAATGAGAGTAGGCCAGGCCTACTAAACAACTTTACCATTACACAAACAAATATACCATGCAATGTTTAGCATGGGCGTGTATTGCTAAGCATCGCGTTTAACACAATGCGAAAACAGTGCACGCGTGGTTTAACACAGAAGGTATAAATTGTAGGCCTAAATATTTACAAATTCTATCTCTGCCCATCACCGGATTCGAATTTGACGTGCGACCTATCTGCAAGTTGTAACGACACTACCAATTACTCCTTGGTAATCCAAAACATCATCATCATTATCATCATCATCATCATCATCATCGGTTCTCTGCGACAGCTGAGTTTGTTTTGTTTTGTCAGATTCGCGGATTTAGGCTACATTTTGCAGTGTCGCATATGTGACTGATAATGAACATGCTAGTTGAATAAATGCTAAATATAGACATCCAACGTAACAGCGATTGCAGAATGCAGTCTTATTTGAAGTTAAACCGAACGTACTTAGTACTTACTTACTGGTGTCGTCTGTGATGCTACTATGTTTCAAGACCTACTTGACTGTCATACAAGTGTCTGGCAGTTTTCAACAATTTCTGAGCTCCACTGGCGACGATATTTACTACTGAGTTTATGTGCCTACTCTGGAAGTCACTACTGGTGATTATAACCTAAAACGACAAGGTGATTTGCGGAAGACAACAACAACAACAACAACGAGGGAAATGTTTGCGATGTATTTTAGGTCGGTTTTTCTTTAATTATTTTTTTGTCCCGTGTGGTGGACTAACCTGGCTATACGTCAGCTTTTTACTTCACGTTAAATACTCAATATCTTATCGTATTCGTATCGTACAAAAAATAATTTTGCGCAGCACCATTTTCACGCACCTGCTGCCATAGAAACAGATAGCAACATAGAGTGCAGGGAGATAGATTTATGTTGGATGCAAATCTTCTCATTATAACGAATTTATAAAGTATTATGGAAAACACATACGATCATTGTTGCGAGATACTAACCGAGAATCATAAAACAATTACTGGTTTACATTCGAATCAGTTTGCATTCCGTTTCCGTGCTGAGCAGAAGCGTGCGTTGCAACACGACCAGCTAGTTTCGGCTCTAGCTGTGTCCGATACGGTCGATTTCGAAGAGATTGCAGCTGATGTGGCCGTCTCTTTTTGCAGAAAAAATCCCGTCAGTGTACTGATGGAACATGCCCAGTACACCCGGTCAAAAGTGAATTTTGTTGAGGTTGGAGAGCCTGATGGTCCCCAGCACAAGCCCATGTTTGTTGCTTTGCGAATTTGAGATGTGTGATACTGTGACGTTTTTCTTGCTAGTGATCCACATTTTGAAAGATTACAGTTTGCTCACAGTAAACCAAACTAGTGATGTCATGCTGAGTGTCCAGTCACAAGGCTCACTTGTGGTTTGTCTTGAACGAAGTGTCTAGAGTACGGGCACAGTACCTGAAACAAGTAGTGCATTGAGTGCAGGCAGGATAGAAGTCCCACTCTTACTGGATATAATTGTGAGATCACATGAAGACCTATGGCGGGATAGAAATACGTATATTATTATTATTATTATGATGAGAGACCAAGAATGAACGAGATTGATTATTTATTATGTCATCTTAGGGCCAATTTGAACCATCATTACTTGAATCACCACTTAGCTGAATATCACAAATTAAAGTGATATCTAAATCCTCACTTATCAGGATGTCGTTGTGCATGACAAAATTATGTGCTACTTACTTAATTGTGTTTAGTGCAGCGTGATTATTGCTAAGTACAGGGTGACCACTTGTCTGGAAAACCTGGAAATGTCAGGGAATTTGACAGTCATCAGGGAAATGTCAGGGATTTTACTAAAAATCAGGGAATTGTCAGGGAATAAATCTTGTCAGGGAAGAGTTACCTAAAACTGTTTATTGTAAACTGCACTGTTGTGTCTTAAATGTTAAGTATGTGGTTTTGGATCATGTACTGTTGCATTCCTACCCCCACCACTGAGAGTAACACTAGTATGGGCATTATATGAGTAACACTTAACATGCCGAGTGCCGCAGAGGAGTGCCATGAACCGTCAGGGAAATATCCAGGAATCGTCTGGGAATTTCACATTGTCTGGAGAGTGGTCACCCTGTAAGTAGAGATTAATGTCAGAGTTAATCTCTACTTAAAGATCAGTATTGTTGCTGCAGTTGGCAGTGCTTGAGTGGAATAATTGCATACATTCTTTGAAGATGAAAATCACTTTGAGTTGTAGACACTGTTGATTTATTTAGATAGATGCATCAAGAAGTTAAATATGACCACACTGCTGAATTGACTGGAACCGGAGACCAATCAGTATTTGAATGGAAACGAAGTTTGACTTTTTTATTGAAGTCACATCAGTGACATAGACATGGAGACACACAGTAGTGCCTGCATCTGTCACCATCATCTTTTTGATAGACTGATTGCTCTGTTTGTGAGATCGGAGTTTGCTTATGTATAGGTTTACAGTGGTCGCTGTGGTTGATGGATGTCCATATACGAGAGTGAGAGCTGGGTGTAAAAGAGACTGTAGATCTGGAGCAGCATATTTAGCGTGGAAGGCTATTATTCGCCAGCAGCAAGAGCAGGCTAGTGACCTACTGTTGCTGTACAGAAATCAGATATTGTTGTCAGTTCTCTCTTTCTCTCTTTGCATTTTCAACATTGTGTACAGATACTTTTTTGTTCATGGCCTCACGCATGCCAACCTGTAAGATGGGACTCTTTCTGAAGCAGTTGCACCATTTTGATCAGATCCCTACTGTCAAAATCATTTTCGTGTAATAATAAGTAAGTAAGTCAGTGAAATCACTTGTATCTGGGGCTACAATCGGTATAAAGTCACAGCAGCTCCAGCCACTGGTTGCCACTGTTCAAGAGTGAACAGATGCATCTATAGAGTGCGCTTCAAACCTGCCAGTGAAATGTATATACTTGCATAGCTGTTCATAACAGTTCTGGCCAAGTGCCATTCCAAACACCACCAATGATCTTTCACGTATGATTGTGAATTGGAACGTTATTGCAACTTGTTGCAGTGACAGTGCATCACTGTAAGCACTGAGCCAAAATGGCTGCTACTAAGATATATATTTTGTCATGACTATGATGCATTATATTATGTATTGTGTCTATTATGAGTCGTGTGTTAATGGCTACATCTTCCATAAGTTGTTTTTTATTCACATAGGTATTTTTAGGTTTTTCCATACCATATTTTACTTGGAAATGCCTGCAGGAATACAATATGTGTCTGTCTCGTGATGTCTTCGTGCACACAGTTGCATTAGTATTACTATGCCTTTGTGTTTCTGGGCAGCGATATTTCTAGTCAGTCTGATATCAGGGCACTGTCAAGAGAATATTTTTATTGTTACAGTACCAAAGGATGCTGTTTGAAACGTCAACTACAGAGCATGACAAGATGGCAGCCTTGTCATATCACGAATATTTGCTTCAAGTGGAAAGAAATCCGACAGCGTTCTCTGGCCGCCGAGTCCTGGCAGCTGTTCTGATGAAAACTCCTGGCAGAGATGTCACTGTTTTGAGTTTAGGAACAGGTGAGAATTAACCTGAGACTGATAACTATGGATGTTAAGTTAGGAAATTTTTACAAATTGAAGCTTTGTTTACATGAATTTGGATTAAATTTGAGCTTTGCTTTGTCAACAGAATACTTATTAAGTCATGCAGAATAGTGCAGTAGACGCTGTTAGCACTAATGCTACCAGCAGTGATCAGAAGAAATTACTGCTGCTTCTGTCCTGTCGTGACCCTGTGCTGTATGTCAGAATGTGGTGTTGGTCTGTTGGAGCAGGGGATGTGGAAGTAGTGATTAATGTGAAGTAATAACTCTAGTCGATAGTGTGTTGTGTTTGACAGGCAGTCGCTGCATTCTAAGTGCATATTTGAACCTCGACGGGACAGCAGTGAATGACTCTCATGCTGAGGTTATTGCAAGAAGGGCTTTTATCAAGTATGATTTCCTGATGTTATTTCAGCTGCTAGTGACTGAAGGCAAAAATGATGTGTATGCATGTGTTATGGCATTCTCAGTCTTCATTTCCAGTGTGCAGGCTGGGATCGTGAGAAGTCTCCAAAGAGTACTTCTGCATACTACTGGAATGGCATGTGCATATGAGATGACCTCTCTGATGTCAACTAACAATGCCATAGCACTGGTGTTATAGACATAGAAGTGATATGAATGACAGAAGTGACTTTTACAGAAATATTTGATGATGGTGTATAAAAATGCTAGATAGATTATATGACTTGCTTAATGATAGATGTAGAAAGATATTAATTGGAGTATACTTCAGGGACAACATGTTGTTACTAAACTTAATGTATTCATTAAAATGTAGTAATATTCTAATTTACCAGTACTGACATTTTATTGTCATATCTATGTAGTTACTGCTAGTTAATGTTATTAAGACCTCACCACGAAAGCTTTACACGATGGTGATGTAGATCTGTTTGTCTGTTCATTTGTTTGTTTGTTTGTTTGTCTGTCTGTCGCCTGCAATGTTACTGCTGCTGGCGGTGGGAGCTTATCACATCAGCCATTCGGGCTGCACTGACTTGTTATATCTATTGGTGATGGTTACTACTGCTTTTTCTGCAGCTGTTAATATAGTTCTAAACGATAGTTTTTTTTTGCACATTGTACATTGTATGTTAACGTACCCAGTATATACGTGTAATGTGTATTTTGAAGGATTATGAATGTCTGCACTTGCTACTATGTTTTTTGTGCTGTTAGATATTTGTACCATGAGATAATTGCATTCCAAGCTGGTGACAGCAGTTGTATTTTGGAGCATTCAGCGAGCAGTGTAAATACTTTATTGCGTGTTAAAGTTGGTACCACATTCCACCTATACGTGTCGGCACCTCCCTGTGGAGATGCTTCACTGTTTTCTCGGTAAGTTTTCGGCATTGTTTCTCGAGATAAAGGTGTTTGCATTTGCTACAGTGAAATGTGAGTCGGGATACTAATGGCTGTACCCTGCTCTGTGCCGTCTTATTTTGAATTGTGGCCTAGTGCAACATGCAACAGTCTTGTAAATGTCCATGAACTTGGATTTTATTTTCTTTTTTGTTGCTTCTGTACCTGTTTGATAATTAAGTATTCATATATCATGGCCTCCAAATATGGTTTGATTCTTAAAAAGTTACTGTAAAAATGTTGTTTGGCAAAATCTTATGAAAGACTGTGATTTTAGTCTTTTTACGATGCAACACATATGCATATCGTGGACTATGCCGTAGCAATATGCCTGTCCGTCTCTCACATGCCGGTATACTGTTGAAATGGCTAAACATATTATCAAAGTCTTTTCACCATCAGACCATTTTAGTTTTTCCATACTGAACGGGATGGCAATACTCCGACAGGGACCCCATAACAGGGGCATCGAATGCAATGGGATATGAAAAAATAACGATTTTCGACTATATCTGGCTTTGTCTCGGAAATGACGCAAGATAGAGCCATAGTTACTATGGAAGGTGAATAGGAAACCGTACCCAAGCTTTCGAATGGTACCAGTTTGAATAACCTTGAGTGACCTCTAACCGAGATTTCAAGGTCAGTATTATTCAACATCAAATAACTCAAAAACGGTACAAGATAGAGCTATATTTGCAATGGCGGCCCATTAGAAAGTTATATATGGTTTATTGAATGGTGCCATTTTTAATGTCCTTGAACGACCCCTAACCCGAGTTTCAAGGTCACGACATTCTTTGATGCTGAATATCTCAGAAACAATACAAGATACAGATATAGTTTCAGTGGAATACTAATAGGGACTTATACACACCCTACTGAACAGTGTCATTTGGAATGACCTTGAGTGACTTAGCAAAATGTTCAGTGACACAGAGCGTTGCACGGTCTCTCTGTGACAGCTGAGCTTCTTGTAGTAATCATGATGTGCATGATGCATATGTGCTGCCTTTTGGCTTATTAAATGATGATGATTATTAAGTTTTTTTTGTTATAAATTATTTGGTGACATCTGAATATGGAAACGACTGTAGCTAGCCGTTGATTTGTAGCTTGTCCAGTTTATTTTAAATCTCAGGTATTGTGTTTATGTTGTAGTGAATTTGATAAGATCTCTGAAAATTTGCAGTCTGCAGATAGTGAAATTGATTGGTTAAGGAAAGAATTGAAACCGATCTACAGCAGCAATGTACAAGGGCTGCTGCGCACTAAGATTGAAGCAGGTGAAGACAATTGTTGGCTCCCATATTCTTATTTTTTGAATTTCCTGAGAAATTTTTTGTTTTTATTTTATGCAGCAAAATTTTAGCATATTATTTCATACTTGGTCTTCATCTTGATGTGATTGCCATCTGTGTGTTATGTTCCTTTCTCAGTTACAATGCTGTTTGTAAGGTGATATGAACCGTACATAAATTGTAACCTAGGATAACTTGGGGGGAATAAGCTGGTTTCACTTAAGTTACTCAACATAGTAATAGTAGCAGTAATGTTACATTGTGTGAAGTCAAACAAATGATTTGACATGCACATATTCGGACAAATTGTAAGTAAGTAAGTAAGTAACCTTTTATCTGAACCAGGACAGTTGCACTCGCTGGGCTGTAAACAGAGAAATAAACAGTAATGCATAGACTGTGTGCAGTATAAGAGATAATAGAACATATGACGTCAAGCATATTAACAGTGTTCGAGTGTGCAATGTTGTTGTCAGGCGAAGGGTCGATACCAGCGGAGCAGAACAAGTTTCAGACGTGGATTGGTCTGCAGTTTGGCAATCGACTGCGAACAATGTGCTGCAGTGACAAGATACTGAAGTGGAATGTTGTTGGTCTTCAGGGAGCTCTCCTGTCACATCTCGTTGAACCGATCTATCTGTCTTCCATTTCTGTTGGTATGAATAACTGAATGTGATATGCATTCAGTAGTCGTTTGTGCACATCTTTTTACACACATTATAGCAGCATGATCAGTATAACTACTTTGCTGATATTTTGATGTGTTTTTTATCATGTGTTTTATTATTATTATTATGTTATGAAAAATGAAAATTACTGATTAGAGTGATGCATTTGTTTCTTTATCTGTCTAAATCAGCCATTGGCTGCCAGAAGCCTAATAAACGTGTTGTGTGCTATCATGAAAATGCCAAGTGGACACTTTACACGCTGTACTGGCTCTTTCTGCAGCTGTTAATATAGTTTCCACCTGATTTATGTTAACCTGGTGTATATTTGTATGGTTTCAATTACATATATTGCATTGCCAGTAAAGTGCTGGGCTGATGCAGTATCTTGGTGCATTAGCTCTTTTATTGACATAGGGCAACCATATATCTGTAATTGGAGTTGGAGTTACTTGCTGGTGATTTCATAGTTGTGCATGCATCCTTGTGCTGACCCATGTAAGCATTGTTGTGAGCCAGATGACCAAAATGGCTGGATAAGACATATCTCAGCTGTAATACTGAAACGTTTTTGTGCCCAGTGTTCCATATGCATCACAGCAAGCTGTATTTTACAGCACATATTGATTTGTTATAATGCAGGAGATCCATTTGTCCGTGGCCACATTGCCCGTGCTCTGTACGATCGTCTCCATGTGAATGATACAAATCCACTTGTGTTGCCGAAGGGCTTCCACATCAACTACCCTGTGATAGGACACACGACCGTTGGCCGACTGGTTCAGGAGACGGAGAAGTCGACTGCTGTGACCATGTCGTGGTTCCGCGGTGCTCCGCGTGTTGATGTTATCGACGGCACCGCTGGTCACCTTCTGGATGAACATATGTACGTGTGTTGCTTTTCGTGGCACTTGCAGCAAAAATAACCTTAGTATGGAAATCTTCAAAAAAATTTATTGCAAAAGTATTTGAGAAGTGATCGTAGCTAATTTTGGCATGCTGAAGTCAGTTTTTCTTTTATCAATCAGGACTTTTTGCAGTAATCACTAAATAAAATAAACATTTAGATATAGGTGTACAAATTTGATAACATAGTTGCATCAAATTTGCATTTTTTATTGAATTTGCAGCTGCTAATATTATTCAACAAAGAAACTTTTGTGAAGCCTGTGCTGTATTGAACGTGAGTTGGTGATAATGCTTGCTTTTTGTCCAGTATAGTTTGTCACATACAGTGCACCAGCAGAAATCTGTCATCATTGCATTTTTGCCGTCTTAGATTGTTTTTCGTCCTGCTGATATCCTGATGAAATATCACGAACAAAGTTTTGTATCTGTGTTGGTAATGTAGGCAAGACTCCGGGAGAAGTTCAGTGTTGCCACTGGTCTGCAAGAAGTCGCTGTACGCAGACTTTAAACAGCTTCATCACGAGTCACATCATGTTGTGGGTACAACCTACTACGAGGCAAAGCAGTCGGCTCGCTGGTACCAGGAAGCAAAGACCACGCTGTATCAGATTATTTCGGCACAAGGTTATGGCGACTGGATTAAAAAGCCGGTTGAAATTGATTACTTTTACTAGCTCACTTTTAATGTTCACTTACAAAGTGCTGCAGCTTATTGGTTTTTGTGTTTGTTATCGTTGCAGTTTGTTACGTCACACATCAATCAAAGTAGACACGTACAATAATCGATTTGGACTTATTGTTAAATGTGATCAGAGTGGACCAAATGAATGACTCAGAACCGTCGAAGCGATTTGCTTGCCTGTCCTGGTGGCTTAGCAGTAACATAGACAGTATGTGCTGTGCTGGAACAGTTACCGGCTTGGCCTGCGTTAAAATTTCAGGTCTGGTATTGTAAGATAATTTTTCTGGTATTGTAAGATAATTTTTGTAAGAATTGAGTGATTGAGTAGTTTCTTAACGGCACATCAGCACAAAAAAAAGCTATTTAGTGCCATTTTGTAAGAATTACTAGTGTGCATGCTTTGAGATTAATTTTTACTCAAGTAGGAGGTTCGCCCACGTCCTCTATAGTCTGTGGCCGTGGGTGGCATTTAATTACTAAATTAGTGGGGTTTAAATGTCACTGGGCTGGCTGCCATCTAAAACCAAACCTGAAGTCATGTAGCTGTGAAGCTCAGTAAAGCCTTATGGGCCAGTGCTGTGGGCTGAACTAAGCAGCTGATGATATATAGAGCTGAGCTTTGCCTTGATGGTCCATGGTGGAGGCCGCGTGAGGAGGCTGTTCATTTCAGTCCCTGTACCATCTACACCGCGGACATATGTAACACGACAGTTATGGCTGGCTGTCTTGTCTTGAGACGTTCTCGAGACACTATTTTCACAGTCTTGGTTTTGAGGTTAATGTCTTAGTCTTGGTGATCACTGTCTTGGTCTTGGTCTTGCCCTTACTGTCTTAGTCTTGTGTCTCTAGACTAGACAGTTCAAGACATCTGACAAGACGATCACTCAAGACTCATTGTCATCACCAGTTGGTTGACGGGACCAGTGATTTTGTCACGTAATTTGCCTTTCATTTTGGTCACATAGTTCGTTCAGTGCTTGCCCCTGATCTAAACGGATTAAACATAATTGTGACGTCATTTTTTTGCCAACCACGACAGCAAAAGCTGGTACTGTTTTCAACGTGTCTGTCTGCATGTTTGTGTCTGATAAATCTGAGTAGCGTGATAGTGTTGGAACCATTAGTGGTGCAGACGTGTGGCAGCGTCGTGGCTGGTGTGATTCCATTGCAGACGTCTTCATGCTTCTTGTGGTTTCTGTCAAAGGGATTTGATACCATCTGTGATTCTGTGGTTAAAGTGATGGGAAGTCTTGAGACACTGTCTCTTCTTGAGATAGTATTTTCACTGTCTCTTGGTCTTGTCTTCATCGTGGCAGTTACAGTCTTGGTTTTGTTCTTGGTCTTACACGTACTGTCTTGGTCCCATCGCTGCTTATAGGCCTGAGTGAGTCACAGTGGGAGGCCATATTATTATTTTACAAACATTTACGAGGTGCACAATGATTTACTCAGACAAATCCACTCAGATCACATTTTAGAATGTTCCTATTATGACTTGTGCATAATGCGTTCAGTAAAGTGTGTGATCTGTAAAATGTTTTGTTTTGTTATGTGGCACATTAATCAAAGTTGACAGTACCGGTAATTAAATTATGACGTGCGTGTATTGCGTGTTCAATGTACTTTATGATGTTTTTGTTGTACTTTTATGTTTTATTTGTTTTACTATGTATTTGTAGTTGTTAGGTCTTTATCAACTTTTTGCACTTTCTTGCTTTGAAGCACATTCGTATTTTTGGTGCTGTATTAACAACAGTATTAATTGTAATTATTGCACATTATACATTGTCGTCTATTTTTTGGTCAAGGGTGTAGGCAGAGGGGTCTTGGCCAATGGTGCACACTAATTTATGTAAGTATCCTGAGCCCGATGTTGTTTTGTGCATGCTTGTATTGCAGCTGTGATGTCATAACGACTACTTGACTGGCTCTGCTATGGTGCTGTTCTAATATTACAGTCGCTGTTTAGGCCTAGATACAAGAATAAAGTTGTTTTTAGCTAGTACATGCGCAACGGCTAGTTTATAATGAGTTCTTTACTAATGCTGCATGCTGCCAAATGACCAGATAGTCGTACCAGTACGACCGTTCTCAATGCACTTGACAATTAACTGTCGTAAAAGGCAGTCATATTTGCGACATTTTAGCGTCGACGTGCACCAAAGTACGTTTTTGGTTGGGGTCCTTCTAGACCTGCTGGTAAAGCTTACAACTTTCTAGCTTCGACCTTCTAGCTAGATTTTGATGGTTGGACGGAAAGGGAGGAGGGCAGGGTAAGGGAAAGGAGGAAGTTTGGTCCCTCCTATGAAAATTTCTGCATACACCCTTGTTTTAAGTGTTGTTTCTCAGCTTCAGATGACAGATATACATGTATAGTTTTTTGCTAATTGGTCAGTATTTTGAGATTTTTATTGCTTTATGTTGATGTTTTATACCTGTTAAGATACGTGAATGAGTGTGATTTAATGTCAGTTGTTTTTGTGAATAAAAAGATTAGAAGTTGTTCAGTTGTTTTTCTGAAAAAAAAGATTAGAAGTTGTTCAGTGATCTCATTCCTGTAACTTATCGTGTATGGACCATAATTTTGGATTTACATATGTTTATCTTCTCGTTGCAAGTACTAAGTACTTAATTTGTGTGTTGCGTTTTCTGTTTTCTAAGTATAGTCTGTCTGCCCCATGCGGGGCCCAGGAGCTCTAAAATAGGCCGATCCGTTTACTTACTGTATAGCATAAAAGGCAAACCGAACCAGGCTTTTAGTTTAGTGTTAAAAGTTGTTTTGCTTATGTTAGTGGTTTTCGTTATTGTTTAGGTTTTTATGTTGTCATTTGTTTGTAGTTAGGCTATATTTGTTTCGCTAGTACCACCAATTTTTTAAGGAAGAGTGGTTTTTTCACCAGTCATGTGATTGGCTGGGAGATCGTCTCTGAAATGACCTATAGTGTGTCAAGTGGTGGTCATCAGATGCTTCAGGTGTTATGATCATTGTGGCGCATTTCCGTACCGGACGAAAAAAATTGGCTGGCTGCTGCATTAGCAGTTGGTGTAGTTAAAGAATATGGCGGCTTATGGCTTAAAATTTCTCACAGTCACAACTGCTGATATAACGTGTTAACAGACCATTGGACCCGCAGTGCAGCTAACAGACGTACCACTACCCCGTTCAGCCTTCACCCGTAGCCCACACCAGAGCTTGCCGTCCCACTGAAGGTTATAGGCTACGTTAGCAAATTACTCCCGGTCGCTTGCAATGGACCGGGGAGCGTGGAACCTGTGGCCTTTTAGTTACGAGTGCGATACTTCAAATAACTAGACTGCTGTAGCACAGCGAAATGCGCATTGGCAGAATGCTGTCGTAAAAGGCTATGAAATATACAAGATCGGTTCTGTATCGCACACATCATGGGCGAGTCGTTCGAAGGAGAAATGGACCGCGGCGCGTGCTTGGGGGTACGGTAAATGTAAAGCAATTCTGTTCAACTATGACAGCCGCAGTTGACAGCCGTGAGCCGAACACTACGCCGGGGCCTGTATAGATGTAAACAGTGCTGGTAAGCGGCATGCAGGCGGTGAAATCATCAAGCGTGACGTAATCCTATATAGGCCTACGATGATAGTTCGATGTTACGACGAAGCTGCGAGCTGAAAATCAGGAGAATAGGTATAAGCTTGTCCTGTCATCGTCGTCGTTGGCATTAATGGTTTCGGTGAGAAGTCTTGACCGTTTAACGCTGTTTATTATGTGTAGTTAATTATTTAAGAATTTAACAACAATGCACATAGGCCTAATAGTTGTTATAGGCCTACAAACGAAGTTTTCTTGTACACAAAGACAAAAAATACCTGATATCATCGACTGCCCCGTTCGATGGTGCTCACCTAATAAGGTCGGAATTGTTTG
>Ga0209637_1000439_pt1 | contig 13419 bp, 14 predicted proteins | sample OlaalgELextract3_2_FD_187379 | JGI IMG/M metagenome (GOLD analysis project Ga0209637, IMG submission 187379) | Olavius algarvensis symbiont microbial communities from Tuscany, Italy - Type G ELBA extract 3 (SPAdes) (version 2) | ecosystem: Host-associated > Annelida > Digestive system >... | reverse complement strand
GTCCGCCGCCGATAAAAATGTAGCCGTAGCCGATTGTAAGACGGCCAAACGCCGCTGCCGAGTGCACGCCGTGCACGGTGAGCCCTCAAGCCGTCCGTTGTCAGTACGGTTGCTTACTTATTTTTATGTATGCTCGTTTGAGGTCGAGAAATTGCGATATTTCATAATAGCGCGATTTTGTGTTTGTAAATAAACAAGATTATATAAAACGATCGTATGAAAAGTCGCCAGAGGTAAACACTGAGTAGCTTCCAGAGTTGAAAAGTGGCTTAACAATCAGTCAATCAACGAAGTGACGGATGCATTCACTGAAGTGTCTCTGTATCCGTATCTTAAATGTAAACACAACTTTTAACTCAGGCCGGGGGTATAATGCGGATGTGCGGGTCTGCGGATGTTACAACGTGTAAAGTGCGGATGTTGATGCGGATGAAAATCCGCATTTTACCCACGCGCGTTTGATCGAAGCACAAATTTGACTTAGATTCAGCACTGAAATTGCCGGTTTTGCTATGGTTGTCGAACGAATTGCATTAAAGTTGTTTTTTTGCATTAAATGTAATGTATGAGTGTCGTGTGTTTACACTTCATCTGATTTGATTCTCGCACACATACGACGACGGCCTACGACGCGAAACATCCCAATTTTACTTCGCTTTTCTTCCTCCCCTCCCCTTTCTACCCCTTTGTCACGAAGCGGCCCCCGTCCCCTCCCTCCCCTTCCTTTATTCCCGTCTCTTTCCTCTCCTTTACACCCCCTTGCTGCTCCCCCTGTCCTCTCCCTCGCCTTTCTTTATTCCCATCCCTTCCCTCCCCTTTCCAACCCCTTGCCGCAAAGCAGCCCCCGTCCTCTCCCTCCCTTTCCTTTATTCCCGTCCCTTCCCTCCCTTTCCTTCCCTCCCTTTTCCACTCCCTTGCCACAAAGCGGCCCCCCATCCCCTCCTTTCCTTCCTTTATTCCAGTCCCTTCCTTCCCCTCTCTCCCCTTCCTTCCCTGCCCTTTCCACCCCCTTCCGCAAAGTTCAGTTTCAGTTGCTTTTGTCCAATTTGGAGGTGGCAACAATGTTGTAAATTTTTACCGACTGTTCATTATTCATTATATTTTATTTGCATACGTATAGGCCTATATATCTATTTACAAGAAAAAGAAATGTATTTTTATACAAAGAATGAAAGATTTTTCGATTTGTACTGCTGGAAGTTAGGCATGTGGACTGGAGCCTTTATCAAGATACTGAAGAAGAAGAAAGCGTTATTACATATCCACACCTCCGCATTTTACCCATCACATCCGCAGATAATGCCCGCAATATTTCTCCGCAGTTTACCCGTTTAAACATCCGCAGCTCCGCACATCCGCAAATTAGGCAAAGAATATTTAACTGCACTGACATGCTAATTATGCATTTCATTCTAGACAAAATTCTGAAACTTTTGACGTATTATACACCTTTCTGTCATTAGTCATTGCAAAGTTATCTGATCTCAAATACAGTTTGGTTGTTTTGGCCCACCCTGTATATGTATTAGCTCCATGCACTATAGACGGTTATGCATAAATAGTACTAGACGGTCGTGTAGCAGGCAGTCTGCAAAACCATCTAGACGGTTGGCATCGGTTTGGATGGAAAACTGTGGTTTTGGTTTTGGTTTAAAGAACCGTAACAGGACTAGTTTTTTCTAACTTGTAGCATCTGTATGTGTGCCGTGGTAGAGAAGTTAAAGGCTGATCAAGAAACAATGGTGTTGGTCAGTGATCAGCAGCAGCAAGGCATGTCAACAATGAGAAGCATTTTTGTAGACTGTCAGAGTGGCTATCACAGTCACGAGTCACTGATAAAGACATTGACAAAAGTCTACAACAATGTGAGTGGTAAAGCTTTCTTTTTTATGTGTGCTGTCTTCATAGCATAACTACTTGCAGCAATGAAATGTTGCCAGGAGGACTGTGTAGATGTGTGAAGATAAAACTGATAACAGATGTTTGAGTGCTACTGAGATAAACAGAAATATTTACAGTTTAAGGATAAAATAAATCAATTACGTTAAACAGATCATCATGTTACAACATAGTACTTCAGTTTTAAGTGTATGACATATTATATGTTTAATTCGGTCAGCTCATAAATTACTTATAAGCTACATTTTGTGAAAATTAATTTACAGTAAAATAAATGAATGAAGTGCTGGTGACTGAATGGATATTTTTGTTTTTATATTTCAGGTCACGGTAAAATTTGTTTCATCGAATTTAATGTTTTATGTTGTACGTGAAACTTGTCATTTTAAAACTGCCATTGTTAAATGGTTTATTTTTATGTACATGTATTCGTGATGTTTATACCTTTGTGCAGTGAGTGAAAGCTGGTTTTGTTTGTATGACGACAGGTGGAAAATGAGATTTTCTTCAACGAATTTGTGTACCACGTCAAACACTTTCTGATCATGTTCAAGCGTGAACCATCAGTTGAGCGAGGAATTGAGTTTATTGCCAAATTCGGAACAGCACTACAGACTTCGTCTGTACAGTCATTGGACGACCAGGCTAGCGAAGTGACAGACACCTCTACTCAAGATGACATGCATCCTTTTTTGCTCCAGCTTTTCAAGTTTTTGCTTAAGGTCAATCCCCATCTCATTTTGTTGGCATTGTGACTGCAGTTATGTTGCAAGATTTCCGTTGTTTTTATGTGGTTTGACATGATACTTTGTAAATGTAACATGCGAGGTTGCTAACTTGCAAGAAAATAGGTTATTTTATGTTTTACATTTGTGGCAAGCTTTTGGTCTTGTCTCTACTCCTTGTTTTCATGGCAGCTTAGCTACATACGTATGTTGCATTCTGTCTACTTAGTGTCATATATTATTTTCATTTGTTAAAATAAGGGCTTCTTATTTATTAGAACATCATTGTAGTGTTGTGTTATTACAGAGTCATAAAGCTCGTGACAAAGCCGTCCGTTTCCGTGTCTGCCAACTTATTAATCGTCTTTTCCAAAACCTTGGTGATGATGCAGCAATTGATGACTCTCTGTACGAGGAAGTGTATTCAGCGATGCAGATACGTCTTCGTGACAAGTTTCCTGTTGTCCGCGTACATGCTGTACTTGCATTGGCTCGACTGCAAGATCCGTCGGATCCCAGCTGTCCAATTGTAGCCGGTCTGATTTTTAGCAATGTTCTCCGTATGTATGAGATATGGTCTGTCGATAACTCATAGTGCCTTGAGCAGTTAATTTGTAGGGAAGTTATCTGGCAAAATTACCCAGGTGCAACCAGGGAACATGGCTGCAGCAGTTAGTTTATTTTGCAGTCTTTGTCTGTTGTTCTCGGTTGATTGTTACATTTTTTTGTTTTTCTTTGATGGTCATGTGTAGAATTGAGTGAATGAATGCATGTAGTTAGGAAGACCTTCCCCACTTTGCCACGTTTATCTCTTTATCTATATACATGCGATGTTTATGCCTTTAAGATTTTACGTCATACCATGTGCTTCGTAAATTTACTACTTGATTTGCTTTTACTTTGGACACCGTGGGACAGTTGCACCAATGCTACTTAAATCGCCAATTAGGTATTAGTTAATCTCTTATTAACTTTAAGCAGAGATTAAATTGTCAATATCTTGCGTTCATTGGTTCGTTGCAACAATGCAAATTAATGATTGATTAGTGAAGTGGAGTTTTAAGCAGGCCGTCAATGTAATGACGTTTCCTATTGGCTGCTCAGATGTAAACAACTTGTAGATAGTGCGAGCATACAGCGTATGGCAGCCCATAGCCTAGGCTTCCATGGCCTTGACCTATAAGCCTGTCGCCTAGTTTACACAACTCGTGACATCGATAATCAGCAATGGTTATAAAAAAAGCAGACGCTGGGACACTGCTGTTGTAATGAGAGTGTAAAATGTATGTCAAACAAATCTTTCCTCCGTCAAATGGTAGGTGGTTTTTTTGTCAGAATGTTGTAAAAATTCCAGAAACAACATAGAATCCATTTTTAAAAATCACTGCTTAACTTCTAAGTGGCTGATATTGGCTGCTTAACTTTAATTGGAATTTAATTGGAGACAACTGCTTAAGTATGCTTGGTACAATGCAATCAGGGTTAATCTGCCCTTAACAGCTTACTTAAGAAGCTCTTACTTAAGTAGCATGAATTTTTTGGTTCCGGCCCTATGTGTTTTATGTTGTTACTACATTACATTTGTGAGAGTCCATTTGCTTTCAACTGCAGCATTCAAGTACATGTTGGAGTATGATCTGAGCGCCGATGTACGCCGGGCTGTCCTCTCGTCAGTTGCAGCAACGACACGTACGGTGGCCGTCATTCTGGAACGCACGCGTGACGTGAAAGATGTCGTTCGACGTTTGGCGTACAAAGTAATCGCGGAGAAAATTCACGTCCGTGCTCTGACAATTGCACAGCGTGTCCATCTCCTGCGACAGGGCCTTAATGATCGAACTGGTAGAACATTTCTCTGTCGCGCTGTAGGTTTAGTCTTTGCTCTTTATCATACTTAACTTCATGTTTTGTGTGGTTGCGGTTAGTACTGCCATCATGTTACCTCCACTTGGCCACATCTGAGATGTGATGGTATTGGTGAAGTGGAATATTAATGGAACTGTCTCTGTGTGTGCTACAGTATTGTGTACCTTTATAATACTGGTGCACATTGGTACATGCAGTTTGTGCAGGTCAATCAAATTTATTGGGCTTTGATCTTGCTCGAGTTAGATCTGTATCTTTCGAGCACCTCTGTATAGTCTGTCTTCTAGTGCTATACAGGGTGAGGCAAAATAAAATATCACAACGCGAAAAGCGCAATATCTATATAATGCAATAACATTTTTCACACAATTTCCCACATTTATTTATCACCTATGTCTTCATAAGTCAGTTTAATTTTACTCAGTTAACTTGATAGATAGATAGATAGATAGATTGATAAAGTCGATTTATATAGCACATCGTCATAGAAAAACCTCTAGTGCGCTGGACACACTAGTTCATAGCGAACAAGAATGTTTTCAATGAACGTCTGAAAGACTCGTCACTACACGTCAGATCACGGAGGTCAGCCGACAGCAAATTCCAAGTCATTGGTCCAGCGACAGCGAAGGACCGACGACCAAGTGAGCTGAGTTGGTAACGCGGCACAAGAAGTTGGTGACGACTGGCAGAGCGTAGTCGATGTCTGCGGCTGGCGTAACACAATCAATCAGATACTGCGGAGCCTTGTGTTGCTGACACCGGCGCACTGTTACGCCGAGCTTGTACTGCACACGTTCTGGAACGTCCAGCCAGTGCAAGTCAGTGTGCAGCAGACGTGACAGACCACAATTGAATTTGCAGGTACCACTGATTGATATTTGGTGAAGTGGCGCAGCATCAAAGTCAATGTTTGATTTTCGCTAATCAACAGCTTAAGATATCTAACATTTTCCTCTGTTCGTGCTGTTTTCGGCCAACCGCTACCTGGCTTTTGTTCCGTTGCTGACCCACGCTCATCAACCTGTTTACAGATTGTTTTTACTGAGCAAAGCTTCCAATCCTTTACCAGAAATTTTGCAATAATAAATTGTTTGGTATCCATAACCAAGTTTCCGCAATGTTTCGATCCGAGCTTTATCTTTGTACGATATTTTACCTATAACCAAAGTTATAGGCCTAACTGCGATTATGACTTGAAATATTGAAGAATTTAGGGCTTATTACAATGCTGTGTTGTGCGTAAACAAAACTAATGACGTCACAACAAAGGTGGTACTTGTTGCTCAGTTACTTTAATAATGAAATCAACTTTTTGTTCAGTTGTGAAATTTGTTCTTGAAGTTTGCGTTTCCGTCAATTTTACATATGTCAAGTAAATACAGCACAAAGCAACACATTAGTGCACAGTATTGTGTCAAACAAATGAGCGAATTTTGGTGTAAAAATATTCAGGCATTTCTGAGATATAGCAATTTTCGTGTTGGGATATTTTATTTTGCTTCACCCTCAATGTGTTTAAAACTTTTTTGTTGCATTCTGAACTGTACTTTTTAGTGAGCTGAGCCTGGTGGGATTGGCCTTTGACCAGGTTGACTAACCATTGTCCTTCAGTGCTATGACGCTGTTGATTGTGTTATGTGACCCGTAAAATCGTCCCCCAAAATGATCTATAATGTGTCGAGTGGGATGTTAAACCCTACTATACCTATACTAATGAATCAAGTGTTGTGAGGACCGATGATTGAAATATTTTATGGTGATTGGAGCAGCATACAGCTATTCTGGAGAAATATTACCGTAAGAGCATGCTGTAGAATATTAAATTTGTCACTGTCGTTGTTATTGTTGCAGCTGATACTTGTGTGTTATTACTGTTAATTAAATTTTCAGTATAGTGGTAAGAAATGCTGTCATTGTCGTCAAAGTCATAATCTAGTATGTAAAGTTTGACTTTTCTGGAGTACTGGCACAAGTTCGGTTGATGCCGTTCCCGACCGGAGACTAGACAAATATTGCTCTCAGCAGGTGTAGAGTGCTATCCCTATCGGACTGTATTTACAGCCTTTATCCACTTAATCAAACCCGGATTGATTAGGTAGGATGAGATCGAATTCGGCCGGTGTTCAAACTGAGTTGAGTGATTATGCATGGCAACTATTAAGCATAGAATTCCATACAAAATATAGACTCGAGCCATAAGCAATGCACGCAAGTGATGGATGGATCAATAGCCTATAGTCGTCGTCGACTTCCACCGGTTCACAGATTGCGACCCAGAGGTTATCTTTGACGTGAACAATTGTCGTGACTTCAACTGTGATCTTCTTTCATTGTCGACGGGAAAGACGTTCGTCTGACTACCGGCAATTCTTCTCCGAACCCGGTTCAGCACGATATACTCTTCCACACCATCACTCTCGACTGTCTGATCTAACTATCAGACTACATTCGACGACTTATTCGAAGTCTATTTCACTAAAATGGTGACTTTATCACAGAATGTTCAAACCGACTTTTTAGTTCTGTTCAACACTGTAGATTAAATCACGTGATCAGTCATTCTTCGCTCTGATTGTCGTCAGTAGCCTCACAGCTGACCAAAACCGTTACTAGGACCATAAGTATGTAAATAAATACAGACACCGGTTTTTCATCTTCAGTAAATCAATAATGGATAATCGATTACAGAGACTGTCCTTTAACGCAAAGCTAGCATGCGGCAAAAAGGCCTCCTATTAGTGCCAGCAGTTAAAGGAGATGTCAAATTAATATACGTTCTATCTAGGCAGCCTGTGATAACTAAAATAATATAATGAAAATATTGGTGGGCAACACTACATCTTTACAGCAGGAATAGGTCCGGGCTCCGGAGTTACCCAGATGAGAGTCCAAGACCTTAACCGCAAAGCTGCAGCTGCATCATGCAGCAGTAGAATAATGAGCCATTTGTATTGCTACCAACTGCATGAAGTTGCAGTGCATTTAAGCAGTGTCTCGTGTTTGAACAACATCATGATGGAGGTTTTTATGTTTAGAGTCAGTACGCGAATCTTGCGTTACACAGCTGGTTGAAGCATGGCTGCGGACGTACAATGGAGACCATCTTGCTCTACTGGCTCTGCTCGACATTGAGAACTCAGCTGATGTCTGTCAAACGTTGCTGCAAGTACTGTTCAAGAAGTCGACACCACAGGCACTCACTGAAGACTTGAAATTTCTTAACGAAGAGTTCGTATCCATGTCATAGTAGCGATTGAGATATATTGTTGTCTTATAAAGTTTACATTATTTTTGTTTTCAGTTTGTTTTTTTTAAGACAGATACATTTTTTCTGTGTGTGCGTGGAACTGTTATTCATTGCATGCTTGCTTCTGAGCTGTTGTATTGTGTGCATCATTACGAGACACTGCATAGGGTTTAATACAAGTAAATGCAGATATTTATATTTTAAGTGGTCATTATTGGTCACTATGTTTGCCTGACAGTGTTTCAAGCCGATGATTGAACGTGAGCATCAGGCTGTGCATCTGATCTGACCTGTGAACTGTACTGCTTAAGCCACTCCAGTGGTGCCTCGGAGACCTTTGTGGAGCCACTAGCTGGAAAGTGACCGTTAAATAAAAAGGTAAAAGGTAAAGGAAGGCCATACTCCAGAAGGAGCGTAGGCAGGGTGCTCATCTCCCTTACATAGGCCATTGAGCTCGTAGGTGGATAAACCACTATTGTCTGTACGATGCCAGATCGACAGTTACCTTCCCAGCCTAAGCTGATACTCATTGCACCTACCTACTCACTGAGGCTGATTTGACCTGGGTGACACCGCGATAGTTTACCTGCCCAAAGACAGGTCACCCATCCAGGCACTAACCATTAAATAGATAAGTAAGTAATGTGTATTTGCACATATCAAACGTTTGTGTAAATGTTGTTAATATGTGTAATCATGTATGCATGTGCGTGTGTGTGTGAGTGTGTGCTGAAAACTATTATTGTCTTGATTTTTTGGACTTGCACCACTGACGGAAATTTGATAGCTTTTTATCGGCATTTCCTAGCCACCTGGTGAAAGAGTTGAGTGTTGCATTGTGTGTCTGTTCTGCAAGGAACGTGATGGTGGCCGAGAAGCTGAGTTGTGAGAGCGCGTTGTACTGGCGTAGTTTGTGTGAACATCTGAGATCACTCGGCACTGAAGCTGACGAGTTCCTCGACAAAGTTCTGCCAACCGGCATCGTCTACGCCAAGTTCCTGCGTGGGTCTGTATCTGCTGCAGTGCAGGTGGCAGAGTCGAACAGACTAAGAGATTTCATATTCTGCTGCAACTAATGTGTGTTGCAGATAGCCTATTGAAATTTATTGTGGATTTCTGTGTCTTTTGTTTTACTGTTTTTCTCCTGTTTGCATTTTATCTCAGAAGACCACCACTGCTTTGAATTCACTACTTCCTGTAAAAACGTTAATTGAACCGTGTTTGTTTGTTATCAACATGATGGGAAAACAGTTACAACTGGCATCCTGAAACTTTTAGAATATATCGGCAGAGGCACTTAAATCTTATCGTTAAATTTATCAGGTGGCAGCACTCTGCAGTGAGGTGTGGGTAAGCTTTGCTGCAGCCAACACCAGTTGTTACATTTAATTTTGCTGATAATTGAAGTAAGTCCGGTGTAAATGCTGACTGACACTAAGGGCTGATTCTTCTTCTTTTTCTTGTATGCATGTCATGAACCATAACTGATCAGCCACGAAACAGTGTCTTTATCCGCAAAGTGTAGCCGAGATAAGCCGCCATTTAGTTTTGTCAGGGGACAGGATTCGACAATGTGGAACATCATCTGGGTCTCATGACAAGGACACAGATCAGTGTTTGTAAGTCTCCATTTCCTTCTGCAGGCACCGCAGTGTTCCTGTTCTGTGCGAAAATGGTTCAGCAGAGACCACTGTTGCACCAGCCATACTTAACTTTAATAGAGATTAACTCCTATTCATAATCCCGGCGTTAATCTCTGCTTAAAGTTAAGAATAGATGGTGCAATCAGCTCTTTAAGTATAAATTGACATACATGCATCACAGTGTCATTTGTTTTCTGTGTTACTGTTACTGTAACTGTAAATACTTATAATATGTAATGTCCATTTTAAAAATAAATTATGGATAATAATGTTGTTGATGCACGACCATAGTGTTGCTGATCGGCTAAAACATGAGCAGCCGTTGGATGAAAGACTGAAGAGTGATTTCATGCTACAGCAACTGGTCAGCATGATCTCATCACTTGACCTTGCAGACGAACTTGCACGGTTTGTGTTGTCACCGTTACTAGCTTTGCATTGTGCACTTGTCAAATGCTTTAATTAGGTTGCTGCAGATTGGCCGTCCAAACTGTCTATATCCACACACTTTGGTTTATTAAGTACGGTACTGTGGACAAGCGACGACACCATTCCTATGTGGGTTTATTTGGCTTGCACAATGCAATGCACATGTTGAATGTTAATATAGTGCGACAATAATGTCATGTAATACGGCGACAGTCTGGCCAGTCTGCAGCATCTTTGTCACCATAGGACATTTAATATTGCCATAGGATAATATTAAATATTATATTTGTATTTATTTATGTATAAGTTGATAACCCCCCAAAACCTAAGGTAATTTGGTTGCAAGCCATCCTTTATATTTTGACTATTAAGGGAGGCACAAACACTATTTGTGAGGCACAAATACCTCGACATGAGTATAAATGGTGACACTTTGTCATACAGTTCCTTTATTCATAGTTCACAGTGGCTGTCAAGGACCAGTAGACTAGTTGTGACTTATCTTCTAAGGGGCACAGGTGTCTTAAACCAATGTCATAAAATATTGAAGAGTATAGTCAGTGCCCATTGTTGTAGTTGTGTGTGCTAAGTGTCTTGTTGATGGATCTTTTACTGCTGATTGTTGTTGAATCTACCACCGTCAGGTTTGCGGGTTTCCCACTGACCTGGAAAGTCTGTGAATGTCGGGAATTTCGCTGGTGGTCAGAGAAAAATGGTGTGTATCCTCCAAGTTGTGGGACTGTTGTGATGTAACGTTTCAACCCAGAAGTTTGATCGTCGAAATGAACAAAAGAGAAGGAAAAATACAAAATTGGAAATGCTCACATATTCAATGCATGTGCAGAACTATTGTGATGGAAAGGAGTCGGTGTAGGGGAGGAGGAGCTGATCAGAAGTTACAAGTTGCATCTGAGATGGGTCATGGAATAATTTTGATCATGGTCAGGTTAAGTCAGGGAATAATTTCTAACATGGTCAGAATTTCATTTGTGACACTGAGTGTTAACCCTGCTTTGGTCAGTGGCCAAGATTTGATGACATGCAACACAGTTTTGAGATTTTCTAGTCTACTTTTACACATCATTGACCCATTTCTTACAGCAGGTGCCTTGAAGGCTGTCCGTCAAAGCTGGGTCCGTCAAAAGCTGGGAAACGTAACTAATTGCTTGTGATGGGAGCCGTGTCTGTTGTAGGAAGCATGTGATTCAGGTGCTGCGTGAGCTACTGTTGTCGGACTCAGTGATGCACACGATAGTCAGCACCGTTCTTGCCAGATACTGCCAGCTCCACGTTGACGGCGATGCCTTCGTTGCATCGATTGCTGAGATCATATCTGACATCCGTGAACCAATCGCGGTTCAGCAGCAGGAAATGGGGCGGGAAGAACGTAGACAGCTTGATCTTAAGGTCAGCCAATAAACATCCTGATTTACTTTCAGCTGAAAATTGCCCAGTCTGCCGTCTTCTAAAACCCTAATTACAATTCCAGCCTTGCACCTCTGTATGGCAGTGTTAATTTTTGTGGAAGATATATCTTTTTTATTGTGATGGTGTAAATATCATCAATAAGGTTAATGTCATAAACATTAATGTTTAGAATTATGGAAGACGTTTGTTTGCAGCTTCTAACAGTGGGCTTCAGTTGTGGTCAGTCGGTCATTGAGTGTGAAATTGCAACTGATTTCCAACACTGTATTTTGATTTGTGGTTAGATTTGTTGTTAGCATTATTTTTGTATATGTGCTACATGTACATTCGTAGCATGTAAACAGAACACTGCAACATCAGCTCTAGAACATCAGTATAACCACACATGTTGCTAGTCGGCACGCTTGCCATCGACGTTGCAAAGCGCTGTTATCTGCGTGTTGTATTTTGTGATGTGAAGCTGGCCGGGATGCGAGTGAAGCTGGTTGAGCTGAAAGACGAGATGGACGACTGCGTTCAGAGGCAGGATTTCCAGCGAGCGGCGGAACTGAAACTGAACATCACGGAGCTGGAAGTCAGTCGTCAGTCACTGCTGAGCGAGACTGAACCAAAGACGACTGAAGTTAGAACCGAGAAGGTCAGTGTTATCGTTACTGGTGTTGTCAGTCTAGTTGCTGCTGTGGTCATTTTGATGTTAGTACAGAGTTGAAGTCTTATATTGATTATTGTTATTGATGTTGGATTCCTTATTTGCCAAAACTTTTATGTTTTGATGTCGTTCAGCAAGTCTTAGAAACATATACAATATCTGCATCTTTTAGCAAATCATTTGTCGTAGACTGTTCCTTATCACATCTTACAGCATACATTTTGTATGACAGCAGTACTGCTATTTTAACATTGGAAATTCAATCATCTACGAGGCGAATGATGGTGACAGTGACAGTAGTGAGAGTGGAAACCAGCACACAGTGTGGAGTTGTAGTTCGTTACATTGAAATACAGTGTGTCTCAAAAAAACCAGACCGGTACGATTAATATGACATGACTTCACCAATTCACAACATTTACTGATTATTTTTGGTGGGGATAAACCTTATTCAATTCTCAGGTGACTACATTAATAAGTTTTTAAATTGTCTTAGAATCAGCCACTCAGTTTCCATAACAACAGTAGCCACTTGACGGAATGTATCAGAAAAAAACGGACCGCTGGGAATACTATATTTTGGCATAACTTGATAAAACATTTTTTAATTTAAATAAAATGTCACAGTTATTCTGTGTTTGGTATTCTTAATTAAACGTCAATATTAGAAGACAGTTGTTCTTACAGCAGTCTACCATCTGAAGCGGTTACCATAGCAATCTTCAAGTACACATCATTCTACAGTCGATGCTGTCTTATGAACAGAAAAGTTAAATCTTTCAAACAAACACTGTTTCTATCGGAAAAGTGTGCGATGCGTAGCCAGAAGTTACAACAAGTGTTTGAAGTTCAGTCTTTCGGTCTTGACAGAGGCCCACAATCGTTTTCTCACTCGTTTAGTGCCCTGTCGATAATATGCTGTTCAAAGTCAGCCCAGAAATTTGCTGTTCGGGTGTCTCAAGTCACTACAGTTGCTATGGCAACCACGCAGCTGGTTCTAAACCAATTAAAAAAGTTTTATTGTATCAATTGAAAATTGAATAAGGTCTCTCTCTACCAAAAATACTTATTGAACGTTGTGAATTGGTGAAGTTATGCCATATTAACTGTAGTGGTCCGTTTTTTGCCGCGCGATGCTATGCATAAGCGCGGCCTATTCCGTCGTGAGGTGCCTGTGTGTCTGTCTGTCTGTCTGTCTGTCACGTTTGTGAGTTGTGTCAAAACGAATAAACTATCATCAACTTTCACTGTTGGATAGCCACACCGTGCTAGTTTTTCTATGCCAAACGGCATAGCAATACTATGATGGGAAGCCCCCTAATAGGGGCATCGAATGCAGGTGGGGTAGGCAGAAATCGCGATTCTGAGCCTATATCTGGCTTTAGTGCCTGCTGTTATTGCTGCAACATGCCAGGTGTGGTAAACACGGGTCGCCAGTAGACCATGGCCTCCATCTCGCAACTTATGACACATCGCTGGAGTGGCAGTGTTGATTGCTGGAGAAGACGATGAAATGTTTATGACAAGAAG
>Ga0209637_1000438_pt1 | contig 13516 bp, 10 predicted proteins | sample OlaalgELextract3_2_FD_187379 | JGI IMG/M metagenome (GOLD analysis project Ga0209637, IMG submission 187379) | Olavius algarvensis symbiont microbial communities from Tuscany, Italy - Type G ELBA extract 3 (SPAdes) (version 2) | ecosystem: Host-associated > Annelida > Digestive system >... | reverse complement strand
GCACAATCAATGCCACAGGCTTCACGGCTTTATTTGCTCCTTCATTGGGATTTTGGTCAGTAATATCATCATTGCTTATGCACTAATTGATACGAGTGTTGATTTCGCTACTGTACAAAAATTGCCTAGATTTTAACAATGCGTATTTTTGCTGTTGGAACCAAAATATTTGGGGGGTCTGTCCAACATTTGGGGGGCCTGTGCCCCCCTGGCCCCAACGTAGAACCGCCCCTGTTTACGTGGAGTTAAATTTCTTTTTCCAAAGTCGGGTCAAGTCATTCTGGTACCCATTTTGGTACTTTACGTCGACTTTGTTAAGAGTCAACGTCATATTGGCTAATCAAAGTAACTTGCAGGTCTGTATGGACATGACACTGATCGGCATGTCACACCTGTTTGTTGAAGAACACTGCTCAACACTGAACACTAAACACTGCCCACTTTTCAAGAACAATTTATTAACAGCAACGCATCAGCATTAGAGACTAATGAGCTAAAACTATACTGCTCAGTTATCTGAGTAGGTTTCCATTCTGGCTACGCCTAAGGACCTAGTTCACTGTGTTATCTAACACTGCAGCTGTAGATCTATATAGAGTAGACATATGTACAGCATCAACTACCCACAGTACGTTATTACATACCTGTGCACTGTATACTGTACAGAGGAACAACAGGTATAGTTATCCCTATGTGTGCTTTGTTGTCTGTATGTAAGGTAAGTTCACCAACGCGGTGATGGACGTTGACCACACTTGGTAGGCACGGCAAGGGATGACCCTTGAAGCGATTACATTTTGGTGTTGATCCAATTTTGGATGTGGATCCAGATCTTTTTTCCACTTTCCTTAACATTACGAGATACGGTATTTCACGATATACAGCGATGATATGCGGCGCACAGGTTTGTGTCGCCCACTCACGGACAGTTTAATTAAAATCGATGTACTAAGCTACCCATGAACACATTCTATGTGGTAATAACACCCAGTGTCACTCAGAGTCATCATCAGATGAAGACAGCCTACGACTATGCAGCCACGGACCCAGCGAATGCTCAAGGCGATCAGCCAGCAGCGTAACGCGTTCATTCAACATTTCAATGATGTCAATCAGGGAAACTGGATCCACTGCATCATCATCGTCATCATCATCGTCACCGCCAGCATCACTGTAGTCGACATGCTCAGGCCTGTGGCGACCAGAATGCTGTCGTCGTCGCACTGGTCTTGGACTTGCGACACGACCGTCTGGATAAGCATGTAGGTAGAAACATTTCTCGTTGAATGGACATTTACCTTTGCCACGATTGAAGTGTTTACAGTGCTTTTTACTGAACATACACACACACAGTGGTAATACAATTAAAATGTGACTCGATTATTTCACTGTTAGAACACAGCAAATGAAGCTAAACTTACTGAGCCAGTAAGGCTCAACGTCCCATTCAACACATCATAGTTATTTAAGACGGATGCAATTTCAAATTCAACAAAGTAATTATTAGTTCTTAAATGGCAAATTAATGATGTAATTCAATTGACTTGTACAGTCATTAACTTATTTTCAGTTTTCACATTAGCATAAAGGTAGTAAACATTCGAGTGTGATGTAAATAATGAAGTCACTTGTAAGTCTGCTTTTGCGGTGCTAAACAGTTATGTTTTCGCTGCCACGCAAACGGCTGAAACAAAGCAAGTTGTGCTTCTTTCAGCAGAAACGAGGAAGCACTGTTTATCAGATACTTCAATCCAACCAATCACCACACTTATAGCCCACCAGACGTCCGTAAATGGTAAACCACTGTTTTACTGATGTTGAACTCAATAAGAAAGTACTTTCTTTATGCAATAGTGTTGAATTGTCTGTTATTCATCTCAATGTACACAGCTTAAATTGTAACCAGCATCATGTGTGTCAGTACATACTTAGATTTACTGATACTTTAGTTTTATGTACTATTGTCTGAAATATGGTTAACTAATATTTTTATCGTAACATCTTTATACTTTTCATTATAATCTTCCCAATAACTCATAAGCAGGTGCATTTTATTAGCAATACTATTTCCTAATATGAACCAACAGAATACGAGACATCTAATTCTGCTACGAACTACATGGGTGACTAAAGCATTAAAAAGTGCAGTAGTGTCAAAAATTCATTATATAAGAAAGAAGTTGATTAAAACTCGTCAACTATAAATGAATCCATAAGTATAAACAGACAGCTAAAGACTGCACAAAGAATGAAAGTGAGAAGTTTGCTGAAAAGATGCTACTCATTGCAACAACATGGCGATAACTGTTGCTAACGCCAGTTTCATACACAGAACTGTGCAGTGACACAGTGTCCTCCTGTATATGACTGTCAAGTATCAAAAACAATGTACAGCAGTTGCAAACTGTGCACTCACCTCAACTCACTCTGGTAAACAGCTATCAGTCTGTTCTTGCTTTCTTCATCTTCAACCCAGTAACGACTAGGAACGACAAAGTTGGATACAACGCGGCACTCAGGACAACTCCTGTATGAACAATCATCCCAGTCAATTCTCATCAAAATATCAAATATTTCTGTCGTTCTATAAATTATAAGCATATAACTTATACACTGTGTCTCAAAAAAAGGGTGCCACTTTTATTTTTGCAATAATTACGGCAAATGTAGACCAATTTTAATAATTCTTTCACTGTCGTATTCTCAGGTATAGTATGGTATAGTAGAGTTCAACGTCCCACTCAACACATTATAGGTCATTTCGGACACGGTTTTACGGGTCACATGACCCAACCAACAGTGTCATACCAACAGTGTCATAGCACTGAAGGACGATGGTTAGTCAACCACGTCATGGGCCAATGCCACCAGGCTCATCTCACTAAAAGGTAAAGAGAAGGATGTAAGCAGAAAGAAATTTTAGTATCTATATAGCACCATTAAGACCGAAGACGCAGAGGCGCTTGGAAGATAGATATGGTGCAATAGCATTTAATTTCAATAAATGTCTACCACGAATGTTATCTGATTGTTTGTATGTCTATGCAGAGATAAATTTACAGCATGTGTTCAAAATGTCCACCTCCCGAAAGCACGCATGCTTTGAGTCGCACACGCCACTGGTCAATGGATGCGTCGATGACGTCTTGTTCAATGCTGCTCCAAACATTCAGCAGACGCTGTTGCAGTTCAACATTTCGAATCTTTGTCAGGTAGATGAGCTGCTACATTGTAGCGCAGATTTTGTAATCCACCGGGTTAAGATCTGGACTGTTCGGTGGCCACTGTTCCGGTGAAATAAAGTCTGGCACCTCTCTCGATGTAGGAGCTCAAGTGTCTCACGAGCACGGTGTGCTTGAGCACTGTCCTGCTGAAACACGAACTAATTCCCTGACATCTGCCTAATGACTGGCAATCAATTCTGCGTTAGCAGCATGTCGTGGTAATAAGCACTTGCTGGACATCGGAAATGTATGCAAGAGACATTCCGATGCATGCACACGTTCGGGAGGCGGACATTTTGAACACATGCTGTAAATTTATCTGCATAGACATACGAACAAGCAGATAACATTCCTGGTAGATATTTATTGAAACTGAACGTTATTGTACCATATTCAGTTTAATAACTTGCTTGTAAAGTTGTACAGTTGCACATTCAAGTTTTGCAATGTAGTGCGGCAACAGACTTGAGGTGAGGTGGTCGTTTTAACCTTCCTCAGCAGTAGATCTGAGAATACAACAGTGAAAGAATTTTTACAATCGGTCTACATTTGCCAAAGTTATTGCTAAAAATAAAAGTGGAACCCTTTTTTGAGACACATATACAAGCATTACATCTTTAATTCATTGTTATCACATTTCTATTTTACAGCATTCATCTAATGTAATATCAGAATAATAACAGCTCGAGAGATTTTCTTACTTGACGGTCTTCTTGTCAAACTGCTGTGCAGCTCGCCAGCGTCGAATGCAAGACAAACAGAAGATGTGACCACAGTTAGACAGTATACCAAACCGTGCTTCTTTCTCTGGGTCTTTTTCCCATACCACTTCCATACATATTCCACAAACTTTCTCAGCACTACGTTGTATGGCAAACGACAGCTCCATCTCTTCTTCATGCTGCTTAATGCACTCCTGCACAAGTAATATTAGTGGCAAAGATAACATTTAATTATACGGTATAATTAAATGTTATCTTTGCCGCTAATTATTTTTACGTTAATATATATGACTGCAGTCCATCATATTAGAATTCCTTGGGTTTTGATTTTGACAATATCACAATAATTAGCATGTTATTCTGCATCAGGCTGCCAAATTTCATTCACATCGGATCATCTTATGTGCAGTTATGATGTCATATCGACTTTCAAGTTCACGCTGGATGCAGGAGCATGTACACAGGACACCTGTTCATAATAATGATGACTTGAAGCAGCAGCTCGTTCAGACTTTGGGCAGTTTTCCACAGAGTGTCATCGACAAAGCCGCTGATCAGTGGCGAATACAGCTGCACGCATGTGTAAAGGCAATCAAAAGGAGGCCATCACTTTGAACAGTTCCTACGAGTACGTTCACACCTGTCCGTGCAACTGGCTCTTTTCAGAGCCAGCCATGCACACAGAGAGGACGACAGCATAACCTATCGGCTGTAAGTGTACTCTCAAATAGTACAGGAGCATACCAAGGTGCAGTAGGAAATCATGCATCGGCTTAGTAGTCAAATGTATCAGGATGCTGTATGTCAAATTTGATTGCATCTGGCTTACAACTGTATTAGATATTGAAGACTGCAAAGTGTATATTGCTCAAAAATCGCAATTTTTTTATTCAATAGCCCCATTCAGGGGGACCTTGTAGGAATTTTGCCCTGCTCTATACATGTGGGAAAATTACAGTCATAGGCTACTAAGTAATGAAAACATTGTGACGATATATTAAGCCGCTTTTACAGAATACCAGCTTGTGACAGACACATGTTCAGGAAGAAGTCCAGACGACGGACGGATTTTGTATAGCAGAGACACTGTCTGCATTAGCTGAGTTGCATTCTATTTCTATGCTCAAAGATGCTTTCAACTAACTTGACGTGCATTTGACTACTGTAAGGGAATGATTTACTGAACCACAAAATCGGAAGTAGACAGCAAATTGTTACTGGTGGCACGGAAGTAAATTTACCAGGTTTAATTTTATGTTAGCAGATGGCGATGTCATGCAGTTACACTGTAACTGGCATACTGTACCTGACTGTGTTTCTGTCTGAGGCGCTCATCAGTGAGTGGCGGCAGCAGATGACCACACATGTCACAGATGTCAGTCATGCCTTCAGTGACAGCATGCGGGAAATCAGACGACAGCTGAAATGCACCGTCATCTACACCAGCTGCAAAGTATGCGGCGGCTGCATCTTCACAGTAACCACCGACAGCATATTCACAGCTGTCCAGTGAGTTGCTGTCAGCTACAGACACAACAAATATCAACAATTGCCTTCAAACAGAAAAAAACACATCATTACACGCTGTACTGCAAACCAGACCTACACTTTTGTAATTAAATGCTCATAACACATAAAGAATTATAAATGTTGCCACTATCAGAAAGTGTATCTTTCGTGACGTATATCAAACCACAGCATATAGACAGGTCACGCAGCATCAGTTCACATGCTGTGATGAACCAACATGTAAGGTTCTACATTTGTCAGTTATACATACTCTTTTAGTATTAATGACACGAGCACTGCCACGTGTTTAACGTGTTGCGCATTTCTAGTACACTTGACAAATCGTGCCTACTTGTCCCTCTGGTAGAAATTTGAGGGGAGATGTTCCCCCAAACAGCTCAATAGTGCCAGTGCCTACGGCTGCAACAGCTTTGCTCAGCAACCACCGTGCAACACGAGTTGATTGGCTGCTGCAACGCAATGAAAACTTATCAAGAAAATCCACCTTTGCCCATCACGACATTATAATACTCAGAGGTGCAACACAGGTATCGATGAAGACTAATTTACAACAGCTACTGCAGCAAGCATGACTGTGATTAGAAACGTCATCAACCTTGCCATATATTCACACACACACACACACTGTGCCGATCACATTGGTTCCAATTTCCGTAGACAGTCACTGTACAGATTGCATGGAGTGCATGCACAGTACCACTGCAGCAGCCTAGATAACAGTACCAGTAAAATGGTTTATAAGCATTTAAAAAATATTTACAAAATACAGTGTCCACAAAGCCAGGGAATTTCTAGCATGATTTTATTTAAGACTGATTAAATTTTTATAAAATTTGGAGGATTTATTCCAGTGTCTACTCAGGACAGCTGCAGTTGCATTTCCAACAAAGCTTGTGTAATACTCTTACCCGAGACGTTTTATTTTAATGACATCTTGCAGAGCTGAAACAGAGGCTGTTAGTCAAAAGGAGAAAGCTGGACCATTCGACTGCTGTTGCAGCAATCAGTCAGTGACATTACTGTCTCTCTGCTTGTGTCAGGGCTCATGGTGGACATTTTGAGCACATTTTGTGGTGTTTTTATGGTTCAATGTGTCAAGTTAATGCTGAGAATTTTTGAATTTTGGGTTTTACTGTCTGAATGTTTTGTTTATTGCCAAAATGTAACTTGTCTGAAACGTTTTACCAGGTATGGGCATTACGCAGGTGAGGTGAAAGACATAATCATAGGTAGACTCGCAGTTGTCTCTTAAATCGCTCTGCCAAAAATTAGCGCGTTTAGTTGCACTTTGAGGATGCTATGCTAAAAAGTAGTTGGCTGTTATTTTTGTGCACACACTGTACATGTAAATGTTTTTTTTCTTTTTCTTTCTCATTTGGGGTGGCACATGCTCCCTTCGCATGCCAGTGCCAAGGCCTGCCTCACAGGCTGGCCCAATGCACAACCCCAGGGAAGGGACTACTAGTGTAGTGTAGCGCGACACCATCAAGTTAACCTGATAGTGTGTATTGTGTAGTTGTTGCACGACCTCCCCTTATTTAGAGAGGTGTGTAGGGCTAAGGAAGGGATCGGGGTGGAGAGACCTTGTGCCACGATATTTACTTTGCATGGTCTATAACCACTGTTTCTCTGGCGGCTTATACCTACTCCTACTACATGATGGACGGCCTTAGCTCTATCACACGTCATTCCGTGGGCCCCCTGGTCCAATATAGCAGTGTGTGTAAACAGAGCCATTGGTGACCGACCAGCGCATACAGCAGGAGGCCATCTGTTATCAGTGGTTCGAGCAGCGACTAACACTGAGCGTCTCTAAACCCAGTATTAGCCAATGGTCACAGATTAAAGAGGACACCATCGAACCCTCTGTGCCTGTTCGAGAATTTAATCTCAAAGCATACGCCGCTATAACCTGACACAATGATCCGGCCAGCCTGGGCCTCGAACCCAGACTCGCCGATTGTAGCCAGGCAGTGCGTACCGCAACACTAGCAACAGTGCCACCGGGACAGGCTACACGTAAATGTTGTTGAAATAACAAAATTTGCCTCAGGATTGTTTTTATTTCACAATCAGTAGTCCTTATAACACCACAAAACGAGCATCAGATTAAACCAGTTGTCTCATGTGAAGCATTGCAAACAGATACACACACAACAGAAATGTTATTATTCACAAAACTAAACACACAACAGAGATATGATAAACATACATTGACTTTGATTGACTGTAGTGTCTAACAAATCTATTTCTTGTTCTTGTACATTACAGGGTGACCACTCTCCAGAGTCCAGACAATGTGAAATTCCCTGACATTTACACGACGTTTCACAGCACTCCTGTGTGGCACTTGGCATGTTAAGTGTTACTCATATCATGCCCGTACTAGTACTGATGCAGTAGTATGGATGCAAATATGCAGTTTATATTTAAGTAGTTTTAGGCAACTATTCCCTCACAAGATTTTTTCCCTGACATTTCCCTGATTATAAGTAAATTCCCCGACATTTCCCTGACAGCTGTCAAATTCCCTCACATTTCCAGGTTTTCCAGACAAGTGGTCACCCTGACATTTATGTATATAAGGAAAATTGCAGTGAGGAACATGTCAATTAAATTTTAACAGTTCACACTCACTTACCCACACTTTGCCACAGCTGTCCAGGAACAAATTCCGCTGCCTTGACCCATGTATCAGCATCAAGGGTGGAGTCTGGAAGGCATGCACTATGAGAACTACTTGCTGTTTCACTCAACGTACTGTCATCACCTTGTTCTGATTCCTGAATGTTTTGGCTTCCATCTTTCTCTACTTGTCCCAGTATCTGTTGCTCCAAACTACTATTATGTGCATTATGATTTGACCTCAACCTGTCCACATGCATATTGAAATCAGAAATGTCAACAAAGCGACTAAACATCACACAGTGCAGGCTACCCTTACATCCGTGATTGGTGAAATTCAGTTCTGGGGCATTTGAGTTATAGGGGGCTGATAAGTTGTGCATTTTAGCCAATGGCCCATCACCACAGCGCTTTATTGGACCGGCAATATCTCAACAATGGCAACACATACAGAATTACCAGTCCCAGTTCGCAGAAAGCATCACGTTTCTGGCGATGTAGCCCTTTTGGGGAGTATTGCCCCCATTTCCTATGGCACCATCTTACAAAGCCATGGAATGTAATGGAGTGGCTTTATCTAGTTTAACATGTCCTCACACAGACCTCGACGGATTTATGTTGGTACTTCACAACACTAAAATCTATAGACTATTAGACTTAGAGCTATTTTTGCTACTGACAGTGAAGGTTTATCTTCACATTTACTTACTTGGCTATGGAAAACACAATATACATGAAAAATGGTGCATTTCAGTCGTTCAAGATCACTGAAATTGGTATCAGTCGAAAGCGCATATGTCATTTCCTCTTCGTGAACAATATTTACTGCTAGTATTTTGAACCATTTACGACATAACTGTATTGCAATGGACAAAAACTGCTGACATCACACACCACAATGCCATTTAACTCTTCGGCATGCCACAACCCCTCTCAATTTATGCACACTCTTTACATCACCGATATCTACAGAATCATGGCTATCTTTTTTGCCGCTGGCAGTACGTGTCTTCTTCATTCACGTTTAAACATGTGGCAACGAGATCAGTGGCAGATTCAGAGGGGGGGAACATGCAGCGTGCACCCTCTCTTTTTTCACAATCCCAACCTGTGTACTGTTCAAAAGTGCACAATTATATTACCGTATTAGATGAGACGTCTTGTGGCAAAAATCCCTTGTGCCGGACAAAAACACAATAAAGAGCATATTAACGTGGCCTTAGCTATATTACTTACTTCCTACTTAAACAACAGTTGGTTGCACGTCATTCATGATGTCTTGGGTCTCCAAAACTGCTGCGTGTCCAACTGCCAACGAGTGTTTGAGTGTTGGCAGAACGCAGTTGTCTGACACGGGCTTCGGCGACGAGCTGACAGTCGTCGGCCAGGTAACCCGAGGCATTTGTACCTGCCATGATCCATCTACGTACCATATTTGAAATGTCTGCCTTCATCCGTTCCACAGACAGGAGGGAGTCCAAAATTGAAAAGGGAGTCACATGACTCTGACCAGTAGATGAGAGCAGTGATCCAATGCTGTCTTAAGCCACTGAAGATCATTTAGTCATCGAAACTGGACCAATCGACGGCCCATATTTTTTGGTATTTTGCACTGTTACTATACTGGTTAATAGTAATCCGAGCTATATGCTCTACCGTTTACAAGATATTGCAATGAAACTCCACAAATCACTGGTTTACCCATCCCAGTCTCTTTTAAGGGCCTCACTTGGAGTGATCCCTGGGAACTGTGGTATTAAATTCCATATTTAAAAAAAAATTAGATTCCATGTGCGACTCGAGGATGAAAACTGCATCCTCCTATATTCAGTTGTCTCATATTAATAGCGCAAAATGCCCATAAATGCCTCATTTCAAGGGCTGACCTGCACACTTATGCACAGTCTGTATATCACAGGAATCTAGAGACCCAGCTATCTTTTTATGCTGACACTATGGCCTTTCTTCATTCACATGTACACATGTACATGGTGAGCTCTGGAAAATGTGAATACAGGAAAAATTGGTGAGTTATGGTCATGCAATGTCATTCAAAAAGCCAATTTATCTTGCTTTGGCTACATAGTATGGTCCACATACGTAACAAATGTGAGGTGTGTAGCTTCATCCATTGCAGAGATAGGAAGGGTTCCCAAATTTAAAAAGTGGGACACTTGATCTTGATCACACCTCCTCACGGACTAATTTATCTTTCTTTCGTTTGTACCTGCCATGATCCACCTACGTACCATATTTGAAATGTCTGCCTTCATCCGTTCCACAGACAGGAGGGAGTCCAAAATTGAAAAGGGAGTCACATGACCCTGACCACATCCCTTTAAGGGCCAATTTATCTTTCTGTGGCTCATACTTGGCACGGTCCACCTATCTACCAAATATGAAGTGTCTATCTTTATCCATTCCAGAGATATCAGTGGGCTGTCAAATTTAAAAAGTGGTTGATGTGACCCTTAAAGGGCAATTTATCTTTTGAACGCTTGTACTTGCCACCGTCCACCTACGTACAAAACTGCAAGTGTCTATCTCCACCCACTGCAGAGATAGAATGGGGGTCTGAAGTTTTTTAAATAGTGGGTCATGTGACCCAGACTACACACCCTTTAGGGGCAATTTAGTTTTCTTTGGCTAGCACTTGCCATGCTCCACCTACTTACCAACTGTCAGATGTCTAGCTGGAAGTACATCAGACCATTTTGGTGAACGGACCGACGGACAGAACCACGGTATGATCCACATCTGTCCCAAAAGAGTACCCACCCACCAGTTGTAACAGGGGGAGGTGAGAGGCAGGTAATAAATGACAAGTACCAATCAGAGCTCGGTTGTGTTTACACTGTATGACTGATCCCTACCACAGCGTATGCCACACAAACTAACTTTTATGTACTTACAAAGTGAGGGGCCGAGATATAACAATTCAGATCACTGGGGCACTGGCTCCTCAGTCTCTTGGTCTGCAGATAGATATCACATGTGCATTCACACAAATATGCTCAACAGTCAACATGGGTGACTACAAACTGGGTATATCAAATATGTCAAATGTAACAGCAGACAAATAGTTATCTACTTATAGAAAATTATTAGCAATACATACAAGTTGGCAGGTGGTGTCACGAAATTCTCGATGTTGTGAGAATACTTGCAATGGTCAGCTTCACGGCATACACCAAGGCGGTAATACCTACAAGCAAACAACACAGCTTAATCAGTGTTTGTCAGCAATGGCACTGTTAGTGCTATTTTTATGAGAAAAAGAAAAATCATGTCTTAGAAGCGGTCTGAAGATCGGGCATTTCTACTACCTTACCCATACTGGATCACGCTTACTCATACCAGTACCCGACCAGACCAAAAATTGCTACCCAACCTGACCTGTGGGTATACCTGTAACTGCTGCTTACCCCAAATGTATGATACCCACACTGCTCCATTAGCTTAACTATGGTTGTTGGCTGGTATTGAGCAGGAGCATGTACAAGTATTTTCCAAAATTCAGTTGAAACACTAGGCAGCTATAAGTTACAAAAGTGGTAGCTTGTAAGCTTATGTTTGCAAACAGAAAAAATAATACTCATTGCAGGACTGTATTACTGCAATGTGCTTTTCGTGTGATAACAATAAAAGTAGGCCTACTACATTTGCTGCAGAGTCAGCCATCTGTTGTGCATTTTTATGCCTATGACCCAGCAGATGCAACAACTCATCTGCTATCATCGATTGGCGAGAATTACCCCATCTGTCTCAATGAAATGAGACAATTAACATTGACAGATTCGAGACGAAAATGGCAAACCTTCTGTACCTGCCTGAAAAATTAATCTCATAAATTATGCCCCAGAAATGTATCAATGACCCACCCGTGAGTCAAAACCCAACTGGTATTATCTGACCAACCTGGCGCATACTGTGGCTTAACCAACTAAGCCACAGAGGCATGGCAATAGCATAAAAGTGAGTCAGAGAACTAAGTATTTTCTCAGTACAGAACCATGAAAAATTTGTCTTCCGTATCAGTAAAACTAGGTACACCCATACCCATGGACTCCCTACCCATAGTCTACAAGACTCATGAGATGCAGACCCATACCTGAACCGACCCACGGGTACGGATTAGGTACAGGTACACCTGCAAGTATGGGTACACCCAAAGGCACCTAGTCCCTAGGCTTGATGCCTTTAGGCATCGTCTTAATTTTACACAGTAAACAAATTTCATTGCATTTCATTTCACAGGAATAACAACCTGTCATCCGCCGACCTTCTACCGTTGTTACAATCTTGATTCCGCCAGGGACACTTGACTGAAACCGCTGTTCTGCGGGTGCTGTCGGACATACACAGGCTGTCGACCGTGGTGATACAGCCGCCATGATCCTTCTGGATTTATCAGCGGCCTTTCACATAATCGACCATGCGATCTTGCTACAGTGGCTGCAGACAACTTTTGGCATTGATGACAGTGCTCATCGGTGGTTTCAGTCCTACCTATCTGGCCAGCATCAGTGCGTATGTTGCGGGTCTACGCAATCAACCATCATTTACCTCATCTGCGGTGTGCCTCAGGGTTCTGTGCTAGGACCAGTTCTGTTCGTCTTGTACACTGTGGAGCTGATCTCGTTCATTAAACACCATGGTCTGTCGCCGCATCTTTACGCCAACCACACCCAGGTATACGGCTCGTATCCTCCTGCTGCTGTGGATGCACTTTCATCGCAGATCATAAGAGTGTGTCGATGCCATTGCGACCTTGATGAAATCAAACAGGTTGCAGCTTAAACCGGACAAAACCGAGGTTCTGTGGTGCACAACAAGCTGACGCCAGTATCTACTGGAATGCTGATTGACGGCATCCGCATCACTCCAGTGAAGGCCGGCCACGATCTCCGCATCTACATAGACGCTGATCTGTCTAGTGTCTATGCGGATGCAAGTACAGAAAACGGTGTCATGTTGCTTTGCCGCTTTCCGCCAACTACGTCAGATCTGCCGATCTGTACCTACTTCCACTTTCCAGAAGCTGGTAGTTGCCCTGGTGCATTCCCGGCTGGACTACGGCAACGGCGTGTTGCTGGATATTCCTGCCCACCTAATGCGTCGACTCCAGTCGGTTCTGAATGCAGCAGCATGGCTGATCTTCAATCGGAAATGTTCCGACCACATCACCAATGCACTCGTCAGTCTTCACTGGCTGTGAGTCCCGGAGGGACACTGCGGTGCCTGCAGAAGGAAATGGTGACTTACAGACACTGATTTGTGTCCTTGTGGCGAGACCCAGACGATGTCTCACATTGTCGAATCCTGTCCCCTGACAAAACTGAATGGCGGCTTATCTTGGCTACACTCTGCGGATGAAGACGCTGTTTTGTGGCTGACCAGTTATGGTTTATGACA
>Ga0209637_1000434_pt1 | contig 13596 bp, 17 predicted proteins | sample OlaalgELextract3_2_FD_187379 | JGI IMG/M metagenome (GOLD analysis project Ga0209637, IMG submission 187379) | Olavius algarvensis symbiont microbial communities from Tuscany, Italy - Type G ELBA extract 3 (SPAdes) (version 2) | ecosystem: Host-associated > Annelida > Digestive system >... | reverse complement strand
GCATGCCCGGCACTCAAGCTAAAAAGAAAACCAAGCACGTCGAAGGTTGGGTAAGTTTTAAGATAGTACAGAACAAAAAACAATTGCTCTGCGTGACTCGAAAAAACGCCTTGCTTTCCGCCGGTAAGGAATACGTTTTATTTCTTTATTTTCATATCGCTCTTCCTGAATTTCATGGTAGGCATCGGAGAAGTACGGCACGAGTGAATTGAATGTTTCTCGGTTCATACCGATGATGGCTCTTATGGTTCGATCTGTCGTGAGTTTTTTGAAATCTTCATAAATCATAAGCTCAAACCTCCTATGAATCACCAATTCTGAATTGGTATTATAAATCTAATAGTATATCAAGCGGAACAACTCTATTACCTACCAAAACCAAATTGCTTTGGAATCCTCAAGATCAGAGTAAAAGCCGATAGAATGGAGTCCAAATCCACCAATCCGTGCATGTACTCTGGCCCAGGCATGCAGGGTCTCGGCCCAAGAGCCAGGGCTGGTCATTCTGTTACCATCCCATAAGTCAATATGATCTCCGCTTCTATTTCTAAAATTCTGTTTCTTCCCGTTAACCGTTCGTTGCCAGTAATCTTTAAAGAAGATTATTCCCTTTTTTTCTCTGAGAACCTCTGGAAACTCAGTAGAAGAAATTTCCTGTATTTTTCCGACACCGGGGACAGGAAAAGATTTTAACCCCCATGCGAGCTCCTCGGCAGCCAAAACATGCCCATCGGATTTATTATGGTGCCCGCAATGACGCACACCAGGAATTTTTGCTGTGTTAACCCCGCAAACGGAAAGGGCAACACCTACTTGAATTGCACATTGATCAGGAAAATTGGGTTTTCCATTCGTGGTACAAGGGTTTTCATTTCCGGTAACCGTGGGATGATTATTCTAGAGCTTTTTAAATGTAACCACGAAGAATGCTTCTCTCCCATCCTAAACCCTATGCCCACGTTTTCGCCTAACGCTTGATCGGGCGCCGCGGGCCCTTGCGGGTACGGGCATTGGTGCGCGTGCGTTGGCCCCGCAACGGAAGGCCGCGGCGGTGACGGATACCCCGGTTGCAGCCCAGGTCCATCAGGCGCTTGATATTCATGGAGATCTCGCGGCGCAGGTCGCCTTCCACCGTATGCTTGGTGACCTCCGCACGCAGCTTGTCGATCTCACCCTCGGAGAGGTCCTTGATCTTGGTATCGGTGGCGACGCCGACGGCATCACAGATTTGCGCCGCCAAGGTACGGCCGACACCGTAGATCGACGTCAAGGCGATCACGGTATGCTTCCGATCGGGAATGTTGACACCGGCGATACGGGCCATGCTTTTCTGCCTCCGAATTCGCTTACGCGCAGCCGACGAAAACGGGATATGTTATCAAAAGTGTACAGATAATCAAGGATTATCACTCGTCGGCTTCCAGCCACCTAGGCCAAGTCAGGCGCAGGTACAGGGGGCGTCGCCGTGGACAGGATGGACACAGTGGACGACATGGACGGAGGTTACCCCTCCCACCACCGGGTCCACCTCGTTCACTCGGGTCCACAGCATCGGCCCGGCCCCCTGACCTGCCGCCTACCGATGGTCCGGTTTCAACCCTGGCGCTGCTTGTGGCGCGGGTCCTTACAGATCACGCGCACCACGCCGTTACGGCGGATGATCTTGCAGTTACGGCATACCTTCTTTACCGAAGCCCTGACTTTCATTTCTTCACTCCAAACCGTTCGTGTGGCGTACCGGACATATCAAGGGCACCTTGAAAAATTCAAGGTACCCTGCGGGGCTAAGGATGCACCGCCATTTTCATGCACGGCAAGGGCTACGAAAATGAAGGAATTCGCTCATCGCAATGAGCAAATTCCGTCTTGAAAAATTCCAGGGATGGAATTCTTCAAGGTGCCCTCAACGGATCATGCCGCCACCGGGCGCCTTGAGATTAGCCTTTTTCATCAGACCCTCGTACTGGTGCGACACCAGGTGGGCCTGCATCTGGGCCATGAAATCCATCACGACCACCACCACGATCAGCAACGAGGTACCACCAAAGTAGAAGGGTACGTTCCAACCCACGATCAGGAACTCCGGCAGCAGGCATACGGAGGTGATGTAGATGGCGCCGGCCGCGGTCAGTCGTGTCATCACGGTATCGATATAGCGTGCCGTCTGTTCGCCTGGGCGAATGCCCGGAATGAAGGCGCCGGACCGCTTCAGATTGTCCGCCGTCTCCTTGGCGTTGAACACCAGCGCCGTATAGAAGAAGCAGAAAAAGATGATGGCCAAGGCATAGAAGATGACGTACACCGGCTCCCCCGGAGAGAGCTTGCTCGTGATCTCGGCCAGCCAGCGGAAGTCCTCGGATTGGCCGAACCACTGCCCCAGGGTACCGGGAAACAGGATGATGCTGGAGGCGAAGATGGGGGGGATCACACCCGCCATGTTCAATTTCAACGGCAAATGGCTGCTCTGGGCGGCCATCATCCGGCGCCCTTGCTGGCGACGCGCATAGTTGACCGTAATCCGGCGCTGACCACGCTCGACGAAGACCACGAAGGCGGTTACCCCCAGGGCCAGCACGAACAGGGCGAGCACCGCGAGCGCGTTCATCTCCCCGGTGCGCACCAGTTCCAGGGTCCCGCCGATGGCCGAGGGCAACCCGGCGACGATACCGGCGAAGATGATGAGGGAGATGCCGTTGCCGATACCCCGTTCCGTGATCTGCTCGCCGAGCCACATCAGGAACATGGTGCCGGTAACCAGCGACACGGTGGCCGTGAAGACGAATCCGTAGCCGGAGGTGACGACGATCGCCGAGCCCCCCGCCGTTTGGCCTTGTAAGGCGATGGAGATACCGATGGCCTGGAAGGTGGCCAAGCCTACCGTGCCGTAACGGGTGTATTGGGTGATCTTGCGCCGTCCCGCCTCGCCCTCCTTCTTGAGTTGCTCCAACTTCGGCATGACCGCCGTCATCAGCTGCATGATGATGGACGCCGAGATGTAGGGCATGATACCCAGGGCGAACAGACTGGCGCGCTCCAAGGCGCCCCCCGAGAACATGTTGAACATGTCCAGGATCGAGCCCTGGTTTTGATCGAACAGATAGGCCAGGGCCTCCGGATTGACGCCGGGCACCGGGATGAAGGTGCCGATGCGATACACGAGCAGGGCGCCGAGCACGAACAGCAACCGCTGACGCAGCTCCGTGAGCCGTCCCATACCGCCGAGCGCACCGATCATGGCTGAGCTGTTTCCGGCCATCAGAGATATATCGCCTAAGCCTTTTGAAAGGGTTCAGAACCAGGGGCTGTTGACATATTTGATCAGCGTTTCCCTAACTCTCGTGTTTTTAGCGTCCGCTTGAATTTTCTATTGTATACCTTATTTTCAACCCAAAGGTACACACCTAAGAAAGCAATAGAATTTGCTATGCAATACGGCAACACAATTTCAAAGTTTGTTTCACCCGCTACAACTGCAACTATAAATACCGGCACATAAAGGCCAATTAATAAAATTATTATGGATAATGCAATTATCCTTATACACTTAACCACAGCTCTATTTCCTGGCTCTATAGCCTCTTCTTGTTAAAACCATATTTCTCCTTCGTATTTCCTGCTGGATTCTTAGTGACATCTGTATAGGGCAATTTGAAATTAATCCAAAATCGTTTTCACCAGCCCCGAATCCGTACAATTATTAGGAATTATCAACCATAGCCATTTTTCGGATAGCAAACTTTTAAGTTTATCTCTTGCTGCATTTTTATTTTTCAATAGTCGCTTTGTTCTAAATAATTCTGTTTGGCGGCCTTCGCGGATGGCCCGGACGACGAGGGATTGGCTGCGGCGCATGTCGCCGGCAATGAATACGCCGGGGATGGAGATGTGGTAAGCATTGGGGCCTTCGGTGAAGCCCTTGGCGTTGCCGCCCCCATCAAGCTCGACGCCCCAAACAAGATGGGTATCCTTTTTTGCCTCATGTTCTGGGGTTGATTTCGTGGGGATACCCCAGGGTTAATCCTCGAAATCCCGTGAATCCTGTACTATCAGGAGACAAGCCCGAAGCTTGGGGTTTACTCCTTTTCGACGGTGCCACCCGCCGCCTCGATGGCGGCGCGGGCGCCCTTGGTGACGGCCAGACCACGCACCGTCACCGCACGGTCCAGGTCCCCGGAGGCGATGATCTTGACGCGCTCGATCCTCCCCGAGATCAGGTTCGCCTTCCTCAGCACCGCGAGATCGACCACATCGCCTTCGAGACCCCCGAGCTCATGCAGCCGGATCTCATCGCTGACCAGGGCCTTGCGCGAGCGAAAACCCACCTTGGGCAGGCGCCGCTGCAAGGGCATCTGGCCACCCTCGAAGCCCGCCTTGAGGGAACCGCCGGAACGAGACTTCTGACCCTTGTGGCCACGCCCGCAAGTCTTGCCGAAACCACTGCCGATACCGCGACCGACGCGCTTGGCGGTACGCTTGCTGCCCGGTACGGGCTTGATGTCATTGAGGCGCATCGGGGGCTTCCTCCACAACCTTGACCATATAGGCGACCTTGTTCACCATGCCGCGCGTCGCCGCCGTGTCCTCGACCTCCACCACCTGGTGCATCCGCCGTAGCCCGAGGCCACGCACGCACGCACGATGTGTCGCCAGTCGACCGCCGAGGCCACGCACCAGGGTAACCTTCATTGTCTTCTTGTCCGTCATCGCTTACCCCAGGATCTCTTCGACCGTCTTGCCGCGCTTTGCGGCCACGCTCTCGGCATCCGACATGCCCCGCAGGCCATCGATGGTAGCCTGGACCACATTGATGGGATTGTTGGTTCCGATACACTTGGCCAACACATTCTGCACGCCGAGCACCTCGAACACCGCGCGCATGGCCCCACCCGCGATGATGCCGGTACCATCGGAGGCGGGTTTCATGAAGACCCGCGCCGCGCCGTGACGGCCAACCATCGGGTATTGCAGGGTCGTGCCCTTGAGCTTGACCTCGACCAGGTTCTTGCGCGCACCCTCCATGGCCTTCTGAATGGCTACCGGGACCTCGCGCGCCTTACCGGTACCGTAACCGACGCAACCCTTGCCGTCGCCCACCACGGTCAAGGCCGAGAAACCGAACTGACGGCCGCCCTTGACCACCTTCGCAACACGGTTCACCGCCACCAACTTTTCGAGTAAGCCATCACCTTCCGGCTTGGGATTGTAGCTTGCCATCTTTAAGCCCCTAGAATTGCAGTCCGTTTTCCCGCGCCGCTTCGGCCAGGGCCTTGACCCGACCGTGGTAACGGAAACCGGAGCGATCGAACGCCACCTTCTCGATACCCGCCGACTTGGCGCGCTCGGCAATGGTCTTGCCGATGGCCGCGGCGGCCGTTGCATTGCCCGCGTGTCCCGCGTTCGACTGACGGTATTGCTTTTCGAGGGTGGACGCACTGGCAGCCACCTTGCCGCCGCCCGGCTCGATGACCTGGGCATAGATGTGGCGCGGGGTTCGAAAGACGCAGAGACGATAGGCCCCCAGCTCCCGAATCTTGGCGCGGGCGCGCGCCGCGCGGCGCATGCGGGTTTGTTTCTTATCCATCCCCGTACCCCTTTATTTCTTCTTCGCTTCTTTGCGTAGGACCTGCTCATCCGCATAACGCACGCCCTTGCCCTTGTAAGGCTCCGGCGGACGGAAGCCACGAATCTCGGCGGCCACTTGCCCCACCAGTTGCTTGTCGGCGCCGCTCACGACGATCTCCGTCGGGGACGGGGTAGCGACCTGTACCCCCTCGGGCACCGGATAATCGATGGGGTGCGAAAAGCCCAAGCTCAGATTCAGGACCTTACCCTTCGCCTGCGCCCGGTAACCGACGCCCACCAGGCTCAGCTTGCGCTCGAAACCATTCCCGCAGCCGACAACCATATTGTTGACCAGGGCCCGGGTAGTCCCGGCCAAGGCCCAGCCCTCCTTGGTCTCGTCGACCGGATTCACCTTCAGTTCGCCCCCATCCTGCGCGACCCTGACCTTGGGGTGTACGGACCAGGACAGATTGCCCTTGCCTCCTTTGACCTTGACCTCCTGTCCGGAAATCTCCACCGCAATCCCCTTGGGGACGGCAATGGGTGCTTTGGCTATACGTGACATCTCTCGCCTCCCCGTCAAGCGACATAAGCGAGGATTTCGCCACCGTGTCCGGCCGCGCGGGCTGCCCGGTCGGACATGAGCCCCTTGGACGTGGAGACGATGGCAACGCCCAGCCCACCCATGACCTGCGGCAACTCATCCTTACCCCGGTAAATGCGCAGCCCCGGACGGGAGACGCGCTTGAGGCGCTCGATCACCGGTTTACCGCGGTAGTATTTGAGCCTGAGGACCAACTGCGGCTTCTTGCCCTCCGACTCCAGGGTCACCTCGCCGAGGTAACCTTCGTCCTTGAGCAGGTTAGCGATTGCCACCTTTTGCTTGGATGCGGGCATGGCGATGGTAATCTTGCCGCGCGCCTGCCCGTTGCGGATGCGGGTCAGCATATCCGCGATGGGATCCGACATACTCATGTGTATTACCTCGGGTCAGACCGCCGTTGCGACGCGATACCCTGAATGGTTTAACTCTTTAGCCGTAAATGGACACAAACAGTCAGGCTCTATTGTCAGCCGTTTGCTAAGTTACGCCGCCTGCAATGGCGCCATCTCAATCTTCCGCAACAGGGGGTGCGCCTATGTCGCTGAGCACACGATTGATATCAGCAGCCGTAACCTGAGTAGGCGCAGTAAGCTCGACACCGATGGCCTTCCCACCTTTGTCGAAATCGATAATCATGCCCGGCTCTGCCCTCGACGTGCGATAGCTCTTCCCCCCGGTATTCCGTGGTAGATACAGGTAGGCGGCAAATGCCCGGCCGCGCCGGAAAGTCACCTCCAGATAGGATTCTCTTATGTCACCTGTCCCAAACCGGATAAGCGGTCACGACTACGAGTAATGTACTCTCTACCTCTGGTTCTACAATAGACTTGTTCCCGTTGATAACTCTCTGATATTTATAAATTTCATGAGCCTACTGAGAGCAAAAAGAACTGATCCATTAACGAACCGGTTCTTTTTGCTCTCAATTTGGCCTGTCTAATCTAATAATATTCTTATATATCAGAAAGTTATCTACAGGAACAACTCTAATAACTTTCCACGGGCACCCTTGGTGTCGTGTCTCTATTACCCAGCGTCCTTCTACAACATCTCGGTGCCACGATCGAGCGTGCCCGAACATCGTTCTCAGGTCTATTTCATTGAAGTACGGTCCTCCATACGCTTCAGGAAGTGTGGCGTGAACTCTAACTCCCAATCCCACCATTGTGGCCATAACAAATTTTTCAGAGATTTCTCCCATGACCTCAAGTTTTCATTCTTTTCCTTTTAACGTCTACTCCGCTAATACTCTTAATACCGCTTTTGGCTCTTTTTCCACAACATTTAAAAGCACTAACGCAGGTCCATGTGGAACACGATCTCCCCGTTCCCAATGACGGAGTGTGCTCACACTAATACCAAATGCTGATGCAAATTCAGATTGGCTCATGCCTGTTTTTGAACGGACATTTTTTACATCGATTGGCGAAAAGCTGTGTATAACAGCCTTAGGGCATTCTCCCTCTGAGAAAGCTACGGCTTCATTTAATCCTTTTTTTATGCTATTGAAAATCCCAGACATATCAGGCACCGTAATTCTTGACCAGAATATTCACGAATTTAGCCAAATCATTTCGTTCAGATTTTGAAAGGTTAGCTTTTACATTCTTCGCGAATATTGTGAGCAGGAAAGTGGCACAGATTCATTATGATAGAAGTAGATTACTCGAACACCGCCACTTTTACCTTTGCTACCAGATGTCCAACGGAATTTTCTTATTCCTCCGGTCCCCCCCCCAATTACGACACCGACTCGTGGGTGACGCGCCAGGTAATTTATGATGCCTTGCTTTTCATCTTCTGAGATCAAGCAGGCTGCCATGCGTTGAAACTCTGGTAACTCTACGATCGTTTGCATTAACTAATAGCAATTCTTTGGATTACACTATCAAGTGTGCCCGCTCTCCTGCATTTTTGTGCTAACGGCTTGGCTCAGGCGCCCAATACCGCGTGGCACTGAGCTTAAAAGTTGCTGAGGAACCGGACTGCGGCATTGGGTCGCTTGCAGCCGCAAGAATATCTTTTACAAATATCTAGATTCAGATATGTCGTATCTAAAAGTAAACATCCAGCTCCGCATCCCAGAGAGCGAGCCGAAACTTATCCGAACCTAGCCTCATTCTCTCCCATTTCCCCCATTTCCTGGCCTTGCATTTATTAGCGTTCATATGCGGCTGAAAACGCTTACCAACTGGCCTTCACGAGACCCGGCACATCGCCACGCATGGTGGCCTCGCGCAGCTTGTTCCGGCTCAGGCCGAACTTACGGTAGACGGCGTGGGGACGACCACTCACCCGGCAACGCCTTTGCCGGCGGCTGGGGCTGGCGTCCCGCGGCAGCTTCTGCAGCTTCGCAAGCGCCTCGTCGATCTCCTCGCGGCTCGCGCTACGGTCATTGACCACGGCCTTCAGCGCCCCACGCTTGACCGCATATTTGGCCGCGACCTTTGCGCGTTTGACTTCCCGCGCCATCATACTTTTTTTCGCCATGTTGTGTTCTCAAGTCCTGAAGGGAAATTTGAAGGCCTCGAGCAGCGCCCGCCCCTCTTCATCCGTGGGTGCGCTCGTCGTGATGGTGATATCCAGACCGCGCAAGGCATCGATCTTGTCATAATCGATCTCAGGAAACACGATCTGCTCCTTCATGCCCAGGCTGTAGTTCCCGCGCCCATCGAACGCCTTGGCGCTCAATCCGCGGAAATCGCGGACACGCGGGATCGCGATGTTGATCAGCCGATCAAGGAACTCGTACATGCGCTCACGCCGCAAGGTGACCTTGCAGCCGATGGGCCAACCCTCGCGGATCTTGAACGCGGCCACCGACTTGCGCGCCTTGGTCACGATGGGCTGCTGACCCGCAATCGTGCGCAGATCGGAGACCGCATTCTCCATCACCTTTTTGTCGGCGATGGCCTCCCCCACACCCATGTTGAGGGTGATCTTCTCGATCCGCGGCACCTGCATGACGGTACGGTAACCGAATTTCTCCATGAGCTGGCCGACCACCTCGTCACGATACACTGTCTGTAATCTGGACATGACCACTCGCCTAGACGTCAACGACTTCGCCGTTGGACTTGAACACCCGCACCTTGCGGCCATCCTCGAGGACCTTGAAGCCCACCCGATCCGGACCGTCCTTCACCGGATTGTAGAGGCCCACATTCGATCGATGCAGGGGCATCTCCTTATCGACGATACCCCCAGGTAGGTTGCGCTGGGGATTGGGCTTCTGATGCTTCTTGGCCATGTTGATGTTCTCGACGACAATCCGATTTTCATCGAGCACACGCAGCACGGACCCGCGTTTCCCCTTGTCTTTACCGGTGAGGACAATGACGTCGTCACCCTGTCTGATCTTTCGCATGGGTTGATCTCTAATTAACCGCATTGTGTCAGAATAGAAATGTCTCAGCATGAAATACGATCAGCCCCGCACCTTTGCGCGTCCGCTGATGCACGGATCAGGCTAATGAATTACCGAGCCATATACCAAGCGTTCAAATTCCTCTCCTTCTTCACCGGACCTATCGACTCCATCGCGATCATTTCCTCAATGTACAAGCTCATGCGACAGTGTTACGCCAACGAAACAAAGGTTACCAGCCCTGGCGACTTTTTCACCTCTCCGCAGGAAACATTCTCACAATTATACCCCTTAAGAACGAGTCTGTTTCGGGGGGGGGGCCACAGGTTAGTTACCTTTCTATGATGCTTTGCCCGATTAGATTCAACTTCTCACCGGTAACTTGAAACAGCAGGATACCAACTATTCCTTCCGGAGGATAAGAGAAGCGAACCTCCGCGAGGTTGTCTTCAATATTCAAACTTATAATATCGAGGTATGGTTTGCCAGGATCAACCAACCTTTTATCATCTAGAACAATAACCGGACGACCAAACTTGGTTAAGCCCGGCTCAGCCTGAAATAAGCCATTGCTTACAATTACCAATGGTTTCCTTTGAGGAAAAATATCAATAGAGTTGTTCCTGTCGATAACTTTATGATATATAAGGATATTATTGGATTAGACAGGCCGGATTGAGAGCAAAAAGAACCGGTTCGTTAACGAATCAGTTCTTTTTGCTCTCAGTCGGCTCACGAAACTTATAAATATCAGAGAGTTATCAACGGGAACAAGTCTAATATAGAAGTATGAGTCCAAACCAGGATTATCCAATAATTCCTCGATAATCTCATGCTTTAATAATACGGCTTCATCAGCCTTATTTTTTTCATCAGAACCGGCACACCCCGCAAGAATAAACACGGGAATGATTATTCGGATAAGAAATTTATACACGTTCATCCTTTGATTATCTCAGCTTCCCAACAACTAAAGTCGTACTGCTTATCAAGCCTTCACAGGCTTGCCGATTTTATTACAAAACCATTTAATCGCTTCAGGTGAAATATCGATGGCATTCTCATTGTATTCTCCGGTATCCGAATCGAACCAGGTTAAATTGTACCTTCCCACTGCTTGGCTAAAACGCTCCTTGTCGAGAAGCGGGCGAAAAGCCTCTCCGGAATCTTCCTCACTCAATATCGGCAGAAAATCCAGTTCATAGATGGATACACCCTTATCCTCTTCAAACCAGATTTCGAGCCTGTAGTCACCGAGATGCTGGGCCTTGAGAATACCCTTTTCCGATATACAGTCCGGAGAGTCCAAGTGTGTTTCCAGTTCACTCCACATGAATAATACCCTCAACCTACGATTCTTACCGGGAGACGCTTCTTGGCATTATTCCATTGGATCAACAAATCAGCTTCATGCACTTCAACCCATGCTTCAATGAGCTTTTTTAGCTTACTTGGTAACGGTCTTCCCGGCTGAAGCCATTGTCTTGTTTTTATATCGATCCGATAGCCACTCACATCTTGCTGATATTTAACATGAATATGTGGAGGAGCATGGTCAACATAGTTGATATAGCATATGAGGTTCCCTTTCAAAAAGGGGTGCGATACCGGCGGCATTATAATTTCCCCCCTTTTTTCCGAAGACGGATTCGAACTGATCACAACAAGATAGGTGGATCGATTATTATCAGCTTATTCTCCTTGCCCCAACCTATAGATTCAAAAACAACATGAACAAAGATTTTACCGCTGTCGCTCCCCTTCATCTCCCCATCCCTTTGTGTCTTTGTGTGATGTTCGACAAGAGGCATCACCATGACCCATCGGCTTACCTTGTCGATGCATTTTTTCTCACACAAAGCCACGAAGAATTATCTCGATGTCTCTCTATGAAGATAGATAACTTGTTAGTGAACCGTTCCTACAGGACTTCCGGCGCCAAGGAGACGATCTTCATGAAACGCTCGCTACGCAGCTCCCTGGTCACCGGCCCGAAGATGCGGGTCCCGATGGGTTGCATCTGGTTATTGAGCAGGACCGCGGCATTGCCGTCGAAGCGGATCGCGGACCCATCCGGACGGCGCACGCCTTTCTTGGTGCGCACCACCACCGCGCTCAAGACATCGCCCTTCTTGACCTTGCCGCGGGGGATGGCGTCCTTTACCGTCACCTTGATCACACCGCCGATACCTGCATAGCGTCGGTGCGAGCCGCCGAGCACCTTGATGCACTGCACGCGCTTGGCGCCGCTGTTGTCGGCAACGCCCAAATTGGTCTGCATCTGAATCATTTACCCTACCTCACTGCACTGCCGCGCAACACCCTTGCCTGTGCGTAATAAAATCGACTTTGCCTAGAAAGTGCTTTTGTGCGAGTTCGACCTATTGTTTTTCCGGGTTCTCTTATCTACTTCCTGTCCTTGCCCCACAGCTCGATTCTATCGATGCCTTTCAGACCTCCTGAGTTCATTCCCAAATGACCCATACGATTCTTGTCAAAAGTACCCTCTACCAAAACGTATTTTTGATCGAATCTTTTGGTCGTATTGTCAATGTCCATATCGAGCCAAACTCCATTTTTGGAAATACCATTTTCGTGGTCATCTCTGGACACATAAAGTGCCGTACCCTCGAATTCTACCCCCGCAAACCCAATTACCCTGACTTTTTGCATGTGATACTTGGCAGGATGCTGTATCAAATGCATCAGAGCGATAAAAACTATCTCCTTCGCTACTTATTCCTCTGCCTCTAAAGGATCGAGCGCGGATCCGGAACGATGACGGGAGAATCCACCATGATGACATGATGCTAAGAAAAAGGGTAGTGGTAAATTTTGATGTGATAGCGTGGTTCACTCACAATGCAAAACTACGGCTAATCGCCAACTGCCGGCTACGCGATCACTCAAGAATCACTCACTATCCCTTTACTCAATCACTTCAAAAATTGCCACTACCACCTTCCTTTGGAAAGAGCGACGTACTTTGCATCTTCATCCCATTGGGAAAGCGCGCTGATGGCCTTTTCTTGGGCCTGTCTCACTGCCTTTTCACTGTCATGGGCTTTTTTCGCAAGGCAATCCCGCATCCCTGCCTGCGAGTAAGTACTGCATTCCTCACGGGCAGCCCGCTCGTCCTGAACTGTTCCCGCCGATGCCGCACCAACAAGCACTTGCGCCGACAGGACAATGAAAAACAGGACGGCAATCAAGGTGTGCATACCACTACCTTTCCCTTGCGTATCAATGACAGCACGTAGTCGAAATTTCTTGCATAGTTTATGGAGCGTGGGCACGAGTTAAGGTCAGCTGGAAACCATTCGTTTCAATAGTGGTAACGGCACGCCAAAATTCTAATTTTGTCTTCTTGAACCTGGTAAATAAGCCGATGTTCTTGGTCAATACGCTTTGACCAACAACCCGTTAATTCATGTTTAAGTGGCTCGGGTTTACCAATACCTTCAAATGGATTTTCCTGAGTTTCTTGAATAAGTCGGATGAGACGTAAAGCTTTCTTTCTGTCGTTTTGTACCCACCATGCTAAGAGACTGCCTTTTTAGACAGTTTCTATGAAAAAATAACTTTTAAAACAGAGGGTTAATTTTATCCAATCTGCCTATTTTCAGGGAATTTCTAAAGTGAGTTCCTAGACAGCCTCTAAGTCTTCAAAACCTACCGGGTCAAATTCCAAGCTGCGTGCGGGCGTTGTCAAGAGAAATGCCTCCAGTCCGATTTTTTGCTTCCAAAAGCTGCTTCTTCATTGTCTCACTTTTCAGCAAATAAGCCGTTTCTCTTTCTGAGGTAATTTCGCGCCAGAGCTGAATAGGCACGATAACGCTCATAGGTTGCCCTTCTTCATCCGATATGTACTGAATTTGTGCTTGCGCAGTCATTTTTACCACTACAATCTCAGTTAGGCGTTTTGGCGATTGAATCGTCAGAGTGTCGCCGTGCTCGGGATGCGAAACGGGACATCCCAGTCCCCCTTTCGCCCTGCGCTCGGGCGACAACTTGTACGTGCCGCGGACGCCCCGCTCCGGGGCCACGGCTTCGGCACTTCGCG
>Ga0209637_1000428_pt1 | contig 13826 bp, 11 predicted proteins | sample OlaalgELextract3_2_FD_187379 | JGI IMG/M metagenome (GOLD analysis project Ga0209637, IMG submission 187379) | Olavius algarvensis symbiont microbial communities from Tuscany, Italy - Type G ELBA extract 3 (SPAdes) (version 2) | ecosystem: Host-associated > Annelida > Digestive system >... | reverse complement strand
CGCGTAGACAAACGCGCTTAATTTACCCCCTTTTTTGTAGTAACACGCCGAATTTCATTCATTCGCGTAAACCCTGATCCTGCGCAGATCTGCGGCAATTCGTGTATTTACATACCGAAAACCCAAGGTTCAAGGTTCAGCCCGAGCGGTTTTAGCGTCATTTCATCAACACCCCCAGCCACAAGAAATGTTCTTGTTCACACAAAATCAATCCAAATAATGTCAGATGCGAATAATCTTAAAATTTTTAATAGCAACCTAAGTAACTTAAAACTTTTTAAAAAAAATAAAACCACAACTTAGATATATCGTGCCTATCGAAGAGTGCGTATCTGGAATAGATATTGCATATTCAACCATTCTAATGATTTTTCTATCGACTTCGCCATGGGAAATATCGACACCAGGAGTATAGATAGCATTTGTATACTTTGAAATCTGATGAGAATATTTTGATGTTGCGCCGGGCGGACTAATCAGGATACGTGATTTTCATTCGTATGACAAACCCAAAGTTCATTGCTAGATGCTGAGTATTTCACACCACTGTACAGAGGACTTCGTCGGAACACCGTATGAGTGATATTGAAAACTTTAATATTCGAACGCATGTCATCGATTCGATCGTCGAAACATTCGACACCATGGTATCGATGGAAATTGAGGTTTCTGATTTAGAGCCGCCGGACACCGCCGGTGTGAGCCGGATGGTGGCGGCGGTTAATTTTGCAGGCAACGCCATCGGTTTAATAAATATCCAGGTAACCGCTGATCTGTCCCGTTTGATGATGGCCAATATGCTCGATCTCGAGCCCGAAGAGATCGAGGATGAAAGTGAAATCAAGGATATGCTGGGCGAAATCAGCAACATTGTCGGTGGCAACTTGAAATCTGCCTTGAATGATGCCGGCCATCCCTGTGTTATCTCAACCCCCTCCCTGACCTACGGCGCCGACTTTACAATCAAATCCTTGAGCATGGATCGGTTTGAACGCTATGTTTTCAGCTACCAGGAAGAGCTTATTTTTGTCGAAGTCGGTCTTAAAGCCCAGCAAATTACAGGAGACGGGGATGATTTCAGTTCCACCGATGTGCTGGGAAAACTAGCGCACGTCGATATCGAAAAGATCAACGCACTGGATATTAAAGCCCAGGTCTCTGAAGCAGTGATCGATGTCTTTGATACGATGCTTTCAGCCCGGCTTGAGCCCACGGATACTATCCCTTCTGAAAGCTTGGAAGATCTCCGCAATGTCGGATCTGTCAGTTTTGCCGGAGATGCAACCGGGATGATCAGCATCCAGGTAGGTGATAATTTTGCAAGGGCGTTAGCAGCCGAAATGCTCGGGATGGAGATCGAAGAGCTTGAGGGCGACGAAGAGATCAAAGACATGATGGGCGAGGTGGCAAATATTGTGGGTGGGAATTTGAAATCCGCCTTTACCGATGCCGGATTGGCCTGCGCCCTTTCAACTCCCTCATTCACCACTGGAACCGATTTTAGAATCGAATCGCTCAATATGGAAAAATATGAACGGTTCGCTTTCCGAAGCGATGATAACATCGTTTTCGTAGAAATGGGTGTCAAGATATCCGAACTGGTGCAGGCTGCCGGTCAACAGGGAAAAGATATCCATTATGCGGTTGGAGATAAAGACGCTGAAAACGATACAGCCGAAGAAGCGGTAACAGCAGCACCGCAAGAAGTCAATGAAGTTCAGGAAACTGCCGCAGCTCAAGCACCGGCTAAAGAGCCGCCGCCATCGGATTCCCCCTCCCAGCCGGCAGCAGCACAAACGGCCCAACCGCCACCGGCCGCGCCCCCTGTCCAGGAGGCAGCACCACATTCACCGGCAAGCAGTGGGACGAAGAGACCCGAGGATTTCGACCTTGACCTTCTGCTCGATATTCCTTTGGAGATTAAGGTTGAATTGGGTCGTACAAGAATTCAAATTCAGGAGTTGCTTAATCTTTCACCCGGGTCGGCCGTCAGGCTTGTCAGGTTGGAGGGAGAACCGGTCGATATCCTGGCTAATGACACATTGATTGCCAGAGGAGAGGTCGTTGTTCAAAACGAAAAATACGGAATTCGTGTTACCGAAATTACCAGCCGTCTCGACCGCATCAGAAGCTTCAGTATATAGTTCTTACCAAACTAGGCCCGCCTCAATTAACTCAGCTGTATTTATTAAGCCAAGCACCCTGACATAAACAAATGCCTAAACTGCCTAAAGTGCCTAAACTGCCTAAAATTTAGGTATCGCATTGCTCAGTCTTTATTAAAATAGACAGAATACATTTCTTCGACATTCGACATTCATTATTCGATATTTATCCGCCCCTGGGGGATTCGTTTTTTAAGAGTTTCGCTTTCGATTGGACTGGCCGCCCTCCTGAGGCGGGTAAACTTTTCAGGCCAGCGACGGCGCTGACACCTGCCTGCCCCCCGTAGCCGGAAGGCGAAGGGGGGACACCTGAGCCCTTTCCCAATTTACTCCTGAGATGGAATGTCCAGCAGCCGAATCTCATGACCGGTAGTAGCAATAAACCGCTTCAGATTTCCGCGCGAGATAACCAGGGTACTGGTATTGACCAGCGGATGGAAGTGAAAGGCCTCTGAATGCCACAAAGACTCATCAACGATCAGTTCTACTGCATGGTTGGGGTCATTGAAGATAGCAAACAGAGTGACGGAGCCGGGTTCTACACCAAGCTATTCTTTTGATGATGCAGTACCAGAGTGTCCATCGATGGTTGATGTTGGAAATATGGGCTTATCATCCAGCGCCTTTTGCGGGTATTTCCCGAGGGAACTTCCGGTATGACACCCCGGCCAGCACCTCACCCGGTAGTATCGGACCGGACTGTCCGGCACCGGACCATCGCTGGGATAATAGATGCCGGCGGCAATCGGCACCTCCCAGGTCACTTGCTCCGCTGGCTCAGCCGCATTGGGTTCAGAACCCTTTTCTCCCTGGGTATTGCTGCCCATAACCGGAAGCAATCCGGTACCGACTACCAGAGACACACATGCAACAAGGATGATGATATATTTCATTTTAATCTCCTCCTTTTATTTGGAATATGCCTTTTGGCGGCACGTCAAACAAATTTTTTGGTGGAGTTCTTTCACCTAAAATAGACAAAATACCATAATTTTAGGCAATTTAGGCATTTATTACGATGATAATTCCTCAACCGCATCAATACTTTTGGGAATGGGCCTGCCCAGGACCCGCTGCCCCCCATCAACAACCAGGACATCATCTTCAATTCGAATACCCCCAAAATCACGATAGGTTTCCACCTTATCATAGTCGATGAATTCTTCGAACCGCTTTGCGGCTTTCCACTGGTCAATCAGCTCCGGTATAAAATACAAACCCGGCTCGACGGTGATGACAAAGCCGGATTCAAGCTTTTTTGCAAGTCTCAGATGGCAAATGCCAAACTGGGGATTTCTCTGAATGGTATCCGTATACCCGACAAAGTTCTCACCGAGATCTTCCATGTCATGAACGTCCAGGCCCAGCATATGCCCCAACCCGTGGGGAAAGAACAAGGCATGGGCGCCGGCCGCCACAGCTTCGTCCACATCCCCTTTCATCAACCCCAGCGCTTTTATGTCCATCGCTAGATTTCTGGCAGTAGCTATATGTATCTCTTTGTAGGCTATGCCGGGACGCACACCTTCAATTGCGTTTATCTGGGCCTTGAGCAGAATTGAATAAATTTCCTTTTGTTTTTCGCTAAATTTCCCGCCAACCGGAAAGGTTCTGGTAATATCACTGGCATAATGCATGGCGGATTCACAGCCGGAATCATTGATGACCATGTCATTGGCCTGCATCACATTTTCATGGTGGGGATTATGAAGAATATGACCCCGGGTTGTGAAAATGATCGGATATGCCAGCACCGAGCTGACCCGAGAATAGGCAAGCCCGGCCATGGCCCCGACCGTCTCCTTCTCATGCAACCCCGGGCGGGATATTTTCATCGCCAGGGTTTGCATATCAAAAGTAACATCCAACGCTGCTTCGATCTGCTGAATCTCTTCTGCGGTTTTGATGGATCTTTGTCCGACAACAGCTTTGATAAATGCCGGCGATACGTGCTGATTGACAACCGCAACGTTCAGCCCCAGCAGCTGCTGAATTTTAATTAAATTTTCCGGCCGATACTGCGGCAGAAAATGTATCGAGCGACCTTTTTGCAGCGCTGCCTGCAGATTGACTTCAAGCTGATCCAAGGACAAATTATTTTCGACACCGGCTGCCAGACAATGTTCCTTGAGGGTGGTCCGGGAACCGCTCCAGATGATATCTTCAATCGTCACATCCCGGCCGAACACGGTTTCCCGGTCCTGATCAACATCAATGATCGCTGCCAATCCCGCCAATTCGATTCCCCAGTAATACAGAAAAGAACTATCCTGCCGGAAGGCATATCCGTTGTCCGGATAGTTTATGGGACTTTGTTCGTTGCCAAGAAACAACAGGATTCCCGATTTTAAGTCTTCTTTCAGTCGTCTGCGTCTTTCGATGTACGTTGAAGCTGGAAACATTTTCATAGTCGGCCTTTATAGATTTCCTCACCACGGATCTTCACGGAATCACACGGAAACAAGTTATTTTTAATCGGTCTCTTTCTGTGTAGCTCCGTGTCCTTCCGTGGTAATTCTTTAGTTTTACATCTTCTGTGTGCATTGCGCTCAGCCCTATGCGCTATGCGCTTTGCCCGATAAGCGATTCTCTTTCCCTCTCACCTTCTTACCTTCCCAACTTCTTACCTTCTTTCCCCTACCCCCCGGCCTTCAGCCTCACCGGACATGCAACCCAATGATCACCGGCAGCATTCTCAAGGACCGGCATCTTAACGGAACATTCCGCTATGGCATAGGAGCAGCGCGGATGAAAGCGGCATCCGGAAGGCGGATCGATGGCACTGGGGATCTCGCCTTTGGGAATGGTAGCGGTGCGTCTGAACTTGGGATCCGGCACCGGTACGGCTGCCAGCAGGGAAATCGTATACGGATGCACCGGGCGTTTAAAAACTTCATCCAGCAGTCCGATTTCAAGGATCTGACCCAAGTACATAATGGCGATTCGGTCACAGATATACTTGCAGGTGGCCAGATCATGGGTGATAAATAGGTAGGTCAGATCAAATTCTTCTTTTAATTGGACCATCAATTCCAGTATCATGGCACTGACCGATACATCGGCCATGGCGAGGGGCTCATCGGCCACCACGAAATCCGGATTGGTAATTAGAGCCCTGGCGATCACCACCCGCTGCCGCTGCCCCCCGGAAAGCTGATGGGGATACTTTTTGCTCAAAAACACGGCCGGCGAAAGCCCCACCTTTTCCATGATGTCATGGGTCATATCCCTGATTTCAGAAGCACTGTGAGGGGTGTGAATTTGAAGTGGATGACCGATGGAAGCCCCGATGCTCATCCGCGGGCTCAGTGAAGCAAAGGGATCCTGGAAAATGACCTGCATCTTCTCGCGCAATTGGCGCATCTCTTCGGTTGTGTTGTGAAAGACTGATTTATCCCGGTACAGGACTTCCCCGTCGGTGGGCTCGAGCAGGCGCAAAACCAGTCTGCCGGTGGTAGTCTTGCCGCAGCCGCTTTCCCCGGCAAGCCCCAGGACCTCCCCCTCCCGGATAAAAAAGGATACATCGTCCACCGCACGCACCACCCGCTTGTCCTTGCCAAACAGATGCGCCAGAAACCCCTTATCAAGGGGGAAGTGTTTTATCAGATTTTTGATTTGAATCAGTTTGTTCATTGTCATTCATACAGCCAGCACGCGGCCAGGTGATCGTCTTTATTAACAGTCTGCGGGATCTCCCGACGGCATTTATCCATGACGTGCGGACAGCGCGGGTGATACACACAGCCGGACGGCGGATCGACCAGGTCCGGCGGGGCACCGGACATGGGGTGCAGTTGCGGTTGATCCAATTTAATGTTGGGAATGGAAGCCAGAAGCCCCTGGGTGTAGGGGTGCAGGGGCTCTGCAAACACAGCCTCAGCCTTGCCGGATTCAGTCAGACGCCCCCCGTACATTACGGTAATCCGATCGGCCATCTGGGCCACGATCCCGAGGTTGTGAGAAATCAATAAAATTGTCAAGTTGAACTGGGCCCGCAATTCATTCAAAAGATCCAGAAATTGGGCTTCGACAATCACATCCAACGATGTGGTGGGTTCATCCGCGATGAGCAAATCCGGATTCAACACCAGTGCCAACCCGATCATAACACGCTGGCGCATGCCCCCCGACATCTGATGCGGATATTCGTGAAGTCTTTCCGGTGCAATGCCCAGGCGCTTGAGCATCTCTGCGGCGCGCTCCAGGGCCTGTTTTTTGGAAACTCCCTTTTCATGGGTCAGAATGGTTTCTACAAACTGGTCGCCGATGCGAAAAAGCGGGTTGAGAGACGTTAAGGGGTCCTGAAAAATCATGGCGATGCGTTTGCCTCGCAAACCTAAAATTTCCCCCTCTCTCATTTTCAGGATATCACTGCCATGATAGCGAATCTGCCCGCCGGCAAACATTCCGGGAGGCCTGAGAAGCCGCAGGATGGAAAAACCCAGCGTGGATTTACCACAGCCCGACTCTCCCACCAGCCCCATGACTTCCCCTTGTTTCAGCTCGAGACTCAAATTTTCAACAGCCCGAACCGTTCCGATATGGATCGGAAAATGCACATTTAAATTTTCAATTTCAAGGATATTGCCGTTCACGCTAACGCTCCAACAATCGGGGATTCAGAATCTCTGCCAGTCCCTCACCCAACATAGTGAATCCTACCGCCAGAAGTGAAATCATGGCTCCCGGAAAAGTAATCAGCCACCACTGACCCGACGGCAGAAACTTTTTGCCCATGGCCAGATCCATACCCCAATCCACCACACTGGGCGGCAGCCCCAATCCCAGATAGGTTAAGGCCGCTTCGATCATGATGGCATCCCCAACGTTCATGGTGAATACCACCGCCGTGGTGGCAATCACATTGGGAAAGATATACTTCCATAATATGGTAATGCCGGGAGCCCCGATTGCCTTGGCGGCTTCGACATACAATTCTTCCTTAATAGTCAGTGTTTGGCCTCGCACCAGCCGGAAATAAGTTGGAATATAAATAACGGCCACCGCAAAGGTAATGCTGATAATACCCGGTTCCAGCATGGCCGCGAAGGCAATCGCCAGTATAAGACCGGGAAAAGAGTATACGGAGTCCATGACAAGAGATAACACTTTGTCAAAAACGCCGCCTGAAAATCCGGAAATCAATCCCATTGAGATGCCCACAATCGATGATATAATGGCCGCCAGGATCGCCACCCCCAGGATCGTGCGGGCACCGAAAATGATGCGCGAAAAGACATCGCGCTGCAGGTTATCGGTTCCCATGAGGTGTTCGGAACTGGGTGGTGCCAGTTGAGGGCCGGTATCCTGATCAAAAGGATCGAACGGTGCAATGGCGCCGGCAAAAAAGGCCATTAAAATAATCCCTAAAATAATGATGCCGCCGATCACCAGAATCCACCATTCCACCCCGTATTTCTGTCCCATACGCGAGAAACGGCCGATCAATGTTGCCAAAGCTTGGGTGGGAGAATGCTTCATGGTACTCCTATGAATGAATATTGAATATTGAATATTATCAGTACCTCACCCGCGGATCCACCATGGCGTAAATAATATCCACAACCAGTGAGACTGCCGCCACGATCAGGGCAAAAATGACGATGACCCCTTGGATGGTGGGATAATCCCTCAGGTAGATCCGTTCCAGCAGCAGCCGTCCCATGCCGGGCCAGGAGAAGGTTGTCTCGGTTAGCACGGCACCGGCCATCAAAAGAGCAACCTGCAGCCCCATCATGGTCAGTATGGGCACAAAAGCATTCATCATGGCATGTTTGTACACCACACGATGATGCCGCACTCCCCGGGCCTCGGCCGCCAGAATATAATCGGATTTGAGAACATCCAGCATGTTGGCCCGGGTCAACCGGATGAAAATCCCCGAAAGTGTCAATCCCAGGGTTACGGAAGGCAGGACCAGGTGAATCAGGACATCCTTAAGTGAATCAAAATCTTTGGCCAGAATCGTATCCAGAATATATAACCCGGTCCTGTCAAAAGCGGCCACAAATACCCGGGCGCCGGTTCGGCCGGCAACGGGGAAGATATCCAGCCAGATGCCGAATATCATCTGCAGCATCAACCCCAACCAGTAGACCGGGATACAATAGATCACGATACCGTATAAACGGATGGTGTAATCTTGGGTGGATCTGCGTTTATCGGCCGCATAAGCCCCCAGGGGCACTCCAACCAGGAGTGTGATCAACATGCCGAAAAAAGTCAATTCAATGGTGGCCGGAAGTTTGTCGCGGATTGCGTCGGTAACCCGCTGTTTGAAAATCATGGAGTTGCCCAGGTCCAGACGGCAGATTTGCCACAGATAGTTGCCGTATTGCACAATCAGCGGTTTATTCAGGCCTAATTCTTCTTTTTTCTGTTCGATGACTTTTTCCGGGGCATGTCCGCCCAGCATGGAGGAGACCGGATCACCGGGCATCACCCGCACGACCACGAAAACGATCGTTAACAGGATAAAAACCATGGGGATGGTGAGTAAAGTGCGCGCGATGATGTATCGAAGAAGATTCTTCATAGAGGATTTTTACCAGCAATAAGATATGGGATTCTTCCCGAGGGATGAATCCCATATCTTATTTTCAGTTTACTTCACCTTTTCAATCGGCGCATACATGAACTGCAGCGTTGGTGAAATCTTGATGCCGTTTATGTCGGCCTGGGAAAACATAAACAATGTCCCCTGAAAGATGGGGGCTGTCGGAACTTCATCGGTCCACATCTGCTGTATCTTTTTGAAAATTGCCTCCCGTTCGCTCTTGATTGTCGATTTCTGTTCTTCTACGAACATGGCGTCCCATTGCGGATCGGAGAAATAAATGCCGTTGCCCTTGGATCCGGCGGTGCCGGCAAAGGCGGCCGTGTAGTTATCCGGATCGATGTAGTCCGGATACCAGCCCAGCAGATAAACCGGCATCAGCTGATTGCGCCAGTTTTCTTTGTAGGTTGCCCATTCGGCCGATTTTACCGTGACGTCCATGACACCGGTGGCCTCAAACTGCGTTTTGAGCACTGCGGCCATGTCCACTTCGGTATCGCCGTAATGGCTGGGGGTGTACCAGAATTCAAATTTCAGCTTGTTGTTTTCGTTAAAGCCTGCCTGGGCCAGAAGCTTGCGGGACAATTCGACATTCCCGTCACCGAAGGCACTTTTGAAACTGTCCTCGTGGGTCCACATCCCCATGGGCACCATGGAGTAAAGGGGCGCATTCTGACCGAGAAACACCTTTTTGATGATATCCGGCCGATTGATGGCAGCGGTCAAACCCTGGCGGACAATCTTGTTGGTGAAGGGCTCGGTGTTGTTCTGAAAACACACATAGCGGATGTAAGGCCCCTGGCCCATGATGGTTTTTATCTTGCTCATTTTCTGCAGATCATTGATATCCGACGGATTGAACGATTTAAACGCAAAATCAAGCTCACCTTTTTCCAGAGCCAGTCGCATGGTCGTGGCATCCGCAAAATACCGGATCATGATCATGTCGTTTTTCGGTTTATCGCCGACATAATAGGGATTGGCCTCCAGGGCAATTTGCTGATCTCTTTTGAAGAAAATTACCCGATAAGGTCCGAGTCCCACCAATTTTCCGCCTTTTAAAGCGGAAGGATCCTGGACGATCTTGTCGGCCGGATAGACGTTGGGATTTACCGGATAATAAGGCACTGTCGCCACCAGGTCTGGGAAATAAGCCACCGGATTTTTCAAGTTGAATTTGACCCGATACTTATCCAGCACCTCCACGCTCTTGACAAAGTCCGTGACCAGCCAGGAAGGATCCCCCGCGATCCTCATGACCCGGTCGATGGACCATTTGACGGCGTTGGCATCAAACGGTGTTCCGTCAGAAAACTTCACGCCTTTTTTAAGTTTGAAAACATAGCCTTTGCCGGAGTCGACGACGTCATAGGAATCGGCCAGACCCGGAACCAGGTTGGTTTCTCCAGCCGGATAAGCCATCAATCCGCGATAGATGTTATAAAAAATTTCCCAGGTGTGGAAATCATAGGCATTGGCCGGATCCATATCGGTCACTTTTTCGGTGGTGCCGTACACCAGAGTGACCTTGGCAAAACTGTTGGATGCCATGCAAACCAATCCCACCGCCATTAGACAAATCAAAACCAATTTAATAAGTTTCATCTCTCATCCTCCTTTCTTTGAGTTACAGGGTTAGCCGTTTTTTGAAACCAATATCAGCCTATATCAAACAGCGTTAGGGTAAATAGAGCCACAGGCAGATGGTGTAACCAATGCATTTTTTATACAAAATCAAATTAAAAGCAAGAATTAATTCGGATGAATACAAATATGTCGGGCACTGGAGTTAGGCGATAATTGAGGTGGTTCTGCTCCATCCCGACCTCACCATTGACACACAGCATCGAGAAAGATAAGGAAAGATGAACGTCAAGAAATTTTTAAAGTTTCAGCCATCCGGACACAACGCCACAAAGACAGGATTTTAAGGCGAAATTTTTTAATTAGACTGGGATACCGAAAATATTCAATCTTCAATCGACAGGGGGGGACAATGAAAAATTGGAACCCGCCGGACCACTGGCTCAAAATAACCGCCATTGATGCCCACACCGCCGGTGAACCGTTTCGCGTCATTACCGGAGGTTTACCGGACCTGCCGGGTGACACCATCCTGGCACGACGTCGCTACATGCAGGATCATCTGGACCATCTGCGCACGGCGCTGATGTGGGAACCACGCGGCCATGCGGATATGTATGGTTGCATCGTCACCGCGCCGGTGACCCCCGGGGCCGATTTCGGCATCCTGTTCCTGCACAATGAAGGCTACAGCACGATGTGCGGTCATGGCATTATCGGCATCGTCAAAGTGGCCCTGGAAACCGGCCTCGTGCCGCAAACAGCGCCCGAAACCACTATCCGCATCGACTCTCCGGCCGGTCTGGTGACGGCGCATGCCCGCATAGCCGAAGAAAAAATCCAAGGCATTTATTTTGAAAACGTACCCTCATTTGTCCTGGCCCTGGATGAGGTGATCGATGTACCCGGCCTTGGGCAGGTTCAGTATGATATTGCCTTTGGTGGTGCATTTTACGCTTATGTTCGGGCCGCAAGCATCGGATTAACCTGCACCCCAAAAGATTTCCCGGCCCTGGTTCAAAAAGGAATGGCCATCAAGCGGGCCATCATGGAAACGCGCGAGATCCCCCATCCTTTTGAAGATGATTTAAGCTTTCTATACGGCACGATTTTCATCGGACCGGCTGAATCAAAAACCGCCCACAGCCGCAACGTCTGCATCTTTGCCGAAGGAGAAGTGGATCGCAGTCCCACCGGTACGGGCGTCAGCGGACGCCTGGCCATCCACCATGCGCGGCAGGAAATAGACCTGAATCAGCCCATCATCATTGAAAGTATTATCGGCACCCGCTTTTCCGGCAAGATCATCCAGGAGACAGCCTTCGGCCCCTATGCCGCCATCATTCCGCAAGTCGCAGGCACCGCCTATATAACCGGTCGTCACGAGTTTTTAATCGATCCGGATGATCCGCTTAAAGAAGGATTTATACTTCGGAGTTCGCACTGATCAGGTAGTCTCAAGATCATAGCGGTTTTTGATTAGCTGAAGTCGAAAGGAGGTCTCAGTCTTGATTACCCCGTCTATTTTATTGATTGCTGCCAGTAAATCACGCAGTTCACTATGGGTTTTTAGATTAAACTCGACATCAAAATCAATCGCTCCGGTCAGATGAGCAATATACCAAACACCTTTCAGCTTATTCAATCCTTTGATGATATTATCACTTTTTTTGCTATCGACTTTAATTTTGATGTTGCCGACGATTTCTTCTCCGAGCTTGTCATGATTCACCACAGCAACAATCTGAATGATTTCATTGCTGATTAATTTGCGAAGGCGTTTTCGAATGGTCGCTTCGGAAATTTTCAATTTTTTAGCAATATCGGTGTTCGGCATTCTGCCATCCTGTTTAAGCAATTGGATGATTGTGGAGTCTATTTCATCTATTTTGTAATTCATTTAACATATCCTGATATTGGATTAATTAATTTCGTCCCGAGCGGTGGGCATTTCTTTTGGAATCTTTATTCGCCGGAAGGAAAAGTCTAAGTTTTTCAGCTTTGATCCTAATGATCAATATCATAATTCGGACGAATTTTGAAATAAAAATTCGAAATTCGTTAAAAAATGTTTGACATTCGAATAAAAAACACGTTAACAGGTTCGATATCCAGCAAAACAAATTTCTTGAATTACTTGGTAAGCCAGACTCACGGTGTATTAAACCCAATTTGAAAGGCAGGAGAGGTATTAAGAACCTTAAAATCAGAAATTAATGAAAAGGAGGGTTTATTATTATGTGTTCAGCAAGAAAAAGAATTTCATTCATGTTATTGATAGCAATTTCAATTGGTTTCTTCTTGTCTTCGGCGCTCTATGCTGCCGATGATATGCCGTCCGATCTAATGGAGAAAGTAAAAAAAGAGGGAAAAAAGCTCAATGTATTGAACTGGGGCTATTATATTGCTGAGAACAGCATCCCGAAATTTGAAAAGGAATTCGGGGTTAAGGTGACTTATGACACCTTTGAGAGTGCGGATGCGATGCTGGCCAAGGTTCAGGCCGGTGGCGGTGGATACGATGTCGTTATCGCTGATAACGAATATGTCCAGTATTTAATACGCCTGAAAAAAATCCAACCGCTTAACCACAAGTGGTTGCCTAATATGAAAAATATCATGGATAAATTCGTCAACCCCAATTATGACCCCGGCAATGAATATTCCATCCCTTATTTATGGGGTAGTGCCGGTTTCGTCTACAATACCAAATATACGAAAGGTGACTCCAACCTTTCTGATACGTGCAGTTGGGCTGCCATTTTGGAGAGCGATAAGTATGCCGGAAAAATCGGCATGATGGACTCCTGGGGTGTCAGTATTGCCGCTGCTTTGTTTTATTCGGGCCACAGCATGAACACGCATGATAAAGCCCATTTAACTAAAGCAAAAGAGATTTTATTGAAGCAAAAAAAAGGGGTAAAGGCATACGGCGAAGTAAGAAAATTACTGGAAGCTGAAGAAGTCTATCTGGCAACGCTTTGGAGTGGTGACAGCGTAGGCGTATCGGAACGAAATCCGGCGATAAAATATTGCGCGCCTAAAGAAGGCATGATGCTTTATCTGGATAACTGGACAATTCTTAAAGGCAGCGAACGACCGGCCACGGCTCATCTCTGGCTAAATTATCTTCTGAGAGCAAAAGTGGCTGCCAATAACGCCAATTATGTTCATTTTGCAACGACAAATAAAGCCGCCCTGCCCGACATCGATGAAAATGATCGGAAGAATCCGGCAGTTTATCCATCCCAAGCGGTTTTAGAACGAAGTGAATTTTCAGAAGCCTTTGATGGCGATCAACTCACGCTTCGTGAAGAAATCTGGGAAATTGTCAAGGCTCGCTAAAGGTAATTGTCTTCGTTACCTCTGGAATAGAGATCGCACGATTTCTATTCCAGGGAGGTTATACCCTAATTGAGCGAAGCCCAATTAGCAGGTATTGGGTATTGGCTATCAGGTATTGGTTTGGTGGCCTTGCGTAACTCATTTTATATGGCCCTTGCGGGTGATATATTAAAAAT
>Ga0209637_1000423_pt1 | contig 13948 bp, 12 predicted proteins | sample OlaalgELextract3_2_FD_187379 | JGI IMG/M metagenome (GOLD analysis project Ga0209637, IMG submission 187379) | Olavius algarvensis symbiont microbial communities from Tuscany, Italy - Type G ELBA extract 3 (SPAdes) (version 2) | ecosystem: Host-associated > Annelida > Digestive system >... | reverse complement strand
TAAAAGGAAAGATTTTGCACCCGATTCATTGGGCAACGTTTAACCTGGCGCTGCATCCCTGGTACGAGCCGATGGTGCGATTAACCGCCGCCGCTAACTTTAAAAATGTCAAAACCGCAACACCGGTTGTAGGTGAAACCACCGTATACAATATGAGCATACCAGCTGCAAGATGGTGGGAACAATCAATGCAATTGTCCAGAGGTGTGATTAAATCTGCAGTTATCGAGAGTGATATTTAAACCCCCATCGGGTAGTTAAGAGTTATCGGAAGCTCTGGCTGCCGCTATGGTTCATGCAGGCCTATACGGAACCGGTGAAAACGGAAATCACATTTTGGAAAACAAGGACATACGATCCATGAAGGAGATATAAAATGAGCAAAAAGAAGATATTTCTGCTAATTCTCGGCATCGCATGTTTGCTTTTTATAGGAGCGGTTTATTCAATATCGCGTTCAAGTGTGGAAGATATCCAACCCATCTCAACACCTCAATTAAGGCAGAATTCATTAAAAGAAGTGATGATCTTTGGTGCCAGTGGAACCGTTGGAGATGGGATTTTAAAAGCACTCTTAATGGATAAAAATGTGCACAAGATTCAGGTCGTCACCCGTCGCTTGACACCCCGCATCGAAGAAGGGGTCGAAATGGGCAAGGTTATCGTCACCAGGCATATGAATTATTTGGACTACGTTCCCCTAAAGGATAAGCTGTTAACCGTCAAAGCAGTTTATTGGGCCATAGGGACCTCTGCGAAAAACGTTAGTGATGAAAAATATACCGAGATTCACGTTGATTTTCCGGTGGCTTTCTTAAAGCTTTGGCTGTCGTTGAATAAAGAGAAGCAAAAATCCTTTCACCTGATTACGGGCGCAGGTACCGGTGCTGACTCCTGGTTTCACTGGGCCAGAGAGAAAGCCAAAGCAGAAAGTGAATTAAGTGCTCTGGCCAAGGGCACCGGGTTAAGATTCATTGCTTACCGACCAAGCTTTGTAATGCCATCGGCGGAACAAATCACTTCTTTTGAGAGCTTGTTTTACACACCCCTGGAATTCACGAATCTTGCAGTTAAATCGACTCATATCGGTCAATGCATGATTGAAGTGACTATGCGACCGGAAGAAATAGGAAATGGCAGTATCCTTAATCACTCCAGTATCCGTAGTTTTGCTGAACTATATAGAGAGCGTTAAAAAATATCAAAGTAAAAATAATACTATACGATTCGCTGATAAGACTTAAACAAAACCTAAAAAAATATGCGCAGCATAATGTAATTAAGACGCTGGCGGCTAATTCTAACAAGCAATTGAAAATTTGTATTACCTTCAACATAACTGAAATACTATTTTTCAGGGCGGATTAATTAGGAGAAATCATGGCAAAACCAAATTGGGATGCTACGAACATCCCCGATCAAAAAGGCAGAGTTGTAATCATCACGGGTGCAACAAGCGGACTTGGCAAAGAAGCCGCCCGGGTATTGGCTGGAAAAAAGGCATCGGTAATCATGGCTGTTCGCAACGGTAATAAAGGAGAAGGTGTCGCTGACGAAATTCGTAAGGAATTCCCAAACGCCGATTTAACGGTACGAGAACTTGATCTTACCAGCTTGTCATCCGTTAAGAATTTTTCAGAAAGTGACTGCTGCTCATCCGGGCTGGACAAGAACGGATCTGCAGCGTCATTCCGCTATTCCCAGTCCAGCAAACGGTTTTGTCCTTCCAGCTTGCGGATTTCGGTCAGGTCCTGGCTGACTTCGAGGCATCCCCGGTAGTGTCCTTTGGCATCCCTGAGCGGGAAGTAGCGGATGTAGATAAATTTGCCGCCCAATTCGATCCAGAACGCCGCCGAGTCCCGGGATCCGGATTTGAAGGCGTCCAGGATTTTGTTGACCAGGTGGACACTTTTGGGAGGATGGCAGTTGCGCACTTCCCGGCCGATAATGGCCGGACTGCGCGGGAATATCCGCTCCGGTCCTTCGGAATAGTATGCCACCCGGTCGTTTTCGTCGACAAAGGTCAAGTCCACCGGCAGATGGGTTAGCATCAGATTGATCTGTTCCAGGGTCAGACGCCCGGTGTCCAGACCCAGCGCTCCGGCCACATCCTGCAGGACCTCTTCCGGTTCAGGGGCCGGTGCCCCGGTATCTTTCAGAATTTCGTCGGGCCAGCCCTTATCGGGAATCACCCAGGCGAAACCGATGTCCGCCTCCCCTTCTTTGACCTTGACCCACTCGCTGTCGGTGAGCATGTCCAGGCTGGTGGGAAACAGGATGTGTTCCTCCTTATAAACCATATCCCGGATGGCCTGGATGGCCTCTTTCAGGCAGGTCAAAGTTTGTGTTGGATCGTTGCCGGCAAACGCCTCGCGGGTCTGTTTCATATGGGCCCGGATGTCATCATGAATGGACCACATCACCTGGGAAGGTCCGGTGAAGTGATGGGCCTCCAGCATGGGAAAAAGCTGGTTTTCCTTGCGGGTATAGTGGGTGTTGATCTCCGACAACTGCTCAATGAGTTCTCCCAGCGCCTGACGGTGATCTTCGAAAGCCTCGGGGGTAGGGGGCTGACCCAGCAAACCCATGAGCATGCTGGTGTCACTCATGATTTTCTCTGAAGCCCGGTTTTCCTTCATATAAGTGTGAATCGGATGGCCCATCGGCGGATCCGGACGATCCTGCTCTTCCAGGGCCTCTTTGAAGATTTCCACATGAACGTCGCAAAGACGTTTGATCTCTTCGGCGGGCATGCCTTCGTTCATAAGCTCCTGCTCTATTTTGGCGATTTCAGGGGCTTCAACGCCCTGGATCAGATTTTTGAACCGTTGCTTGAGAATCTCCATATCTCCGCCGTCATGGAGATCTTTGATGATTCCCTTGAGGGCGGCCTGTCGTTCTTTGGGATCCGTCAGGGGTTCAGTCTGAGAAGCAGGGCTGGTTTCACTTGAGGTTGCATCTTGGCCGCTTTGCTTTTCGATTTCGGTCGTCAGGGAAGATATCAACCGATCAATATTCAGTCCGCTGACCGAAGCGGCCATTTCCAGGGAGGCCACCTTGCCCATGGTTTTGCGCATGATTGGATTTTTCAGGCCCTTGAACTTGGGAGACAGTGAGATTAAAAAATCTTCTAAAAAGGGAAATTGCTTCAATAAGACGTCAATCTTTGTTTTGGCGTTGAGTTCCATGGGGTGACCTCCTTTTGACGAACGCAAACAGAGTCATTTTTGGCAAGAAAAAGAAGCACGAACACTAGGATAAAGGTACTGGTACCTAACTGAAGGGTTTCAATTTTCCAATGAAGATAACCGGATATCGGTTACAGCATCTCTCATAATACACTCTGTGGTAATTGAGTCAACCTGAAATACACCGATACCAGTGGTTGGTATCTGGTTCTCAAACTGAAGATGCCGGAATCTTGTAAAATGCCACAATGTGACAAAATACCAGTTGACAAAGATAGCACAATGTGGCAATTATAATGTTGAAAAAGTAAGTCGAAGTTCCAGTCTCCGCGATGTAAATCATAAACTTTTATATTTTCAGTCCGGAGAAAGATCATGGCAACTATTTATCCTTTTCGGCAACCGGCAACCCCCCTGCAGGGGGCGAATGCAATTCACGGGCCTTCACGATTTCTAGACCAGCCTTTTTCCGCGCCTCACAATTCGGCCCCCAATCACACCTTCAATTTAATGGGCGGATTCCGCTGCCAAGGACTCGAAACGCGCCTGCGACAATGCGAGGCGGCGGCCCGGGAAAAATTCTTCCAGGCAGTTGAAGCCTTGCCGGATATGGAGTTGGAAGGCTGGTTTAGCCGCCAGCTGGAGAATAAAATCATTCCGGCCTTAACCCGTATCGGCTTTGACGAATCTTTTGCCCGCATGCTTTTTCAAACAGCTGCATCCAGTTGGCAGCGCATGGGTCCTCTGACGAATAAATGCATCCGGTTTGATCCGGATTTGATCAGAAACCTGAATGCGATACGAGAGGAAGTCGTATCAAAAGCCGGGTCAAAATCAGATACGCCCTGGATAATTCTACCGCGCGTCTACTATTATTTGAAGGAGGACCAATCAGCATATTTGTTGTGTTATCTTAAATATCTGGCCAGTGAACCTGCTTCAGAATTTCGCCGAATTCTGACGCGGGTTATAATCGAATTCGTAGGCAATTACGCATTAAAATATCGCAGCAGCACTGTCTCCGGCTGCCGGATGGATTCGGCTCTATTTTACGGATATGCCGCGATGTTCTGGAAAAACCTGAAAAATCCACCGCCAGGATTTGAAGACGATCTGATCTTCAATCATTGTTTGCGCTGGATCAAATTATTTCACTGCAGATGTACTGATCTTAATGCCGACATGACGCAGAACATCAGACAGATGGAGGCATACCGACAGAAAGTCATGCTGCTGGAGGACCCTTTTCCTTCGACTGACAATGACGAGCCGGATTTAGGCAGATTATTTGTTACGTTACGCCACGGGGGTCCCGGGACGGAGGCCGCCATCGATTTTATGGGCAATTGGCTACATTCCTCCCGCAAAGACTCCGCGGGCCGTTCATTATCTGCGCTGCTTCCGGCCGCGCTCAATAAGCTTTTTCACACAATTAAGATAAAGCTGCCGATTGAGTCTCCGGAAGTGCAAAAATCAGTGCGCAAATTTTTACTCGGCCTGCGGGATAACTTTGCGTCCGATGGCATCGATAAGTCGGGACTCTCAATCAAGTCACCGGAACAATTCCGATTTGTGGTGCGGCGCGTGCTGGGGTTGGTTGATGGAATGACTGCATCGTTGGCTTAATTCAATTTAAATGCTTGGTATAAGCCGCAAATTAACATGAATTCTCACGAAATTAGTTTTTGATTAAGATAAAATCTTTAGAGAACTTATAGCCCCAAAAGTAATTAGAACTCAGAGGTAAAAAGACAATGCTAGTTTCGGCACTGTCTTTTCTATTTTTTAGTCCCTTACCCGGACCAACCGGTTGGAGCGAAGCGTAAATCCCGATTTATCGGGGAACCCAAAATCTGATACACAAGCATGATTTTCCCATGCTAAATGCTAGCAAAGCAATCACGTATCAAACAAAGAAGGGAGGAAGACGCCGTGACAAGTGACACAGGAGCATCGGAACCAGTCGGATCACTATACGCCATCGTGCTCGACGTGAATGATCTGAAAAGTTGTGCGGAATTCTGGTCGGAGGTCCTCGGGCAGGAGATTTCGTTCAAGGCCGACAAGTACTGCCGGATCGGAGGAGGCGACCCTCCGTCTTTGTTGCTTCAAAAAGTACCGGAGCAACACGAACACAAGAACCGGGCCCACATCGACCTGGATGTCACAAATTTGCAGTCGGCGGTGCAGCGGGTAGTGGACCTTGGCGGAACCAAGCTCGACGAGATCAGCGAATACGGAATAACGTGGGCGGTAATGGCCGACCCGGACGGCAACGAGTTCTGCCTAGTCCAGCATTCGTAAACAGGATCAAACCTTGGCCAGTTTGGTTGATAACGATTCAGGGAATTACAAACTCCTTTCGTTTTATCCGGTCATCGGGATGAAAAGCTGCTGATCCAGATAGCTACCGAGCCACAGGGAGTCCGATATAACCCGGATAAATTTATCCTAAACAAATTCGATGTATTTTCAAGAATAAACACTGTGCCCGCTGATATTATAGCTGCGCAGAAAATTTTTTCTATTTTTAACCGCAGCCGGCCGATGGGCCGCGATTTTTTTGATGTTGTTTTCCTGCTTGGAAAATCCGCGGTGAATTTTGATTATCTGGATCAAAAAATGTCAATCCGAAATAAAAAAGAGTTGCGTGACAGATTGCTTTTACGGAGCGCCCAACTGGACTTCAGTCGCCTGGCTAAAGATTTGGAGCCGTTTGTTTATTCTAAAAAGGAAGTGGATCGGGTATTCATGGTCCCTGAATTTATTCAGCAGGCAATTTGAGACCGTTTTGCCTTGGGTTAAATCGTTTATTGGTTGAACCGTTATAACACATAAATGCAGCTGCTACCGATAAACGTTTCAGCTGCGAGTAACACAATTTATTTTGTAGCTTAAATACGATTGTGTTATTGGCAGTAACCTAGAGCCAGGGTATTGAGATTACCAAATCCAGCAATTCAAAGAGACCCGCCTTGAAAGTGTTTTATAGCAATTTGATATTAGCCGTTGTAAGCCTCTTGGCCTTCGTTCTGTTATCTGAGGTGGGGTCTGCCAATCCGTTTGTTTTTGGGATCCCTCCTTATCGGACGGATGCGGTTGGGAGCCCGGTCCAGCGCACCGGTTTTGTGGGTTCGGAACGCCGTGCGCAGGTGACCAGGTTGTCTGAGCCGCAGGCAATCGCGGTCGACCATGCCGCCGGCCAGCTATATTGGACTGATTCAGGAACTCACGAAATATACCGGGCCAACCTGGACGGCTCGGGCCGGCAAACCATAGTGGAGTGGACACCCAATCCCCGGGGAATCGCAGTCGCCAACGACAAGATATACTGGAGCGATTCAGGCATACACCAAATTAACCGGGCCAATCTAGATGGTTCCAGCCGCGAAATCTTATTAACCGGGTTGTCCGACCCCCAAGGGATCGCGGTCGACAGAGCCGCCGGCAAGTTATATTGGACCGATACGGGCACTCACCAAATTTATCGCACCAACTTGAACGGTTCGGGTCGCCAAATTTTAGTGAAATGGTCCCACAAGCCGCTTGGGATAGCGATCGACAGCGTCGGCAGAAAGCTGTATTGGATTGATTCAGGCAATCACCAAATTCACCGTAGTAACCTGGATGGATCGAGACATCACGTAATCGTGAAGTGGGCGCCGAATCCACAGGGTATTGCAGTTGATGATGTCGGTGGTAAGATCTACTGGACCGATTCAGGCACACACAATATCCACCGCGCGAACCTGGATGGTTCGGGATGCGAAACCCTGGTAAAATGGTCTTATAATCCGAGAGGAATTGCGGTGGACAAAAATGGCGGTAAAATTTACTGGACTGATTCTCGGACCCACCAAATTTACCGGGCCAACCTGGACGGCTCGCGGTTAGAAATTCTGGTAGCGTTGCCTAAAAGAAGCTGAGACCTAAGTTAGTTCGCTTCGCTTACAATTGGAATAGTGGAATGTTGGAATAATGGCATGATGGGTTTAAAGAAAAAATCATCGCGCCAAGGAAATTGCGGTAACTTGATCGCGAACATCATTGCCGATTATTTGCGTATAAAATTCAGGTACTAGAAAGCTGTTTTCATTGATTGGGGGCAGCAGATCGTTGTTTTTCTTTTTTTTCGCACAGCTGGTAACAGTCGCGAATATAGTTTTCACAGGCCTTCTTGCGGGTTGACATGACTAAGAAGTCCGGGCGAATGTTGGATGCGAGGCACTCGGAATAATCCTTCTCACAATCCGCAGCGCATTCCTCACCGAAATTAGTCTCATAATGGGGCTTTTGAGGCATTTCTTTGGCACAGCCCAACAACACGCCCAAGGCAATCAATGCCAACCATTTTTTCATTTTTCCTCCTTGTATCGGGTGACCATGAGGTTAAAAAATTGTTCGAACTGCAATGCTGCAATGCGCGTCTGCAATTGCTACAACGGTGGAACCCCTTAACCCCCATCGTCATCCCATCCCACGCTGCTTGAATCCGTATTATTTCGTTCTTAATTTCATTGATCGATTCCAATATGATTGCTGGGGTTCGATCGGCCCACCGGGAAGTAAATTACAGGATCGAGCCGGCAATTGCAATGCCAAAAGAAGTCCTCTCACCAAAAGGGCGGGCGCTGGACCAAAACCACCAGCCCGGATCCCAACAATAGCACAATTTTTTGCCATGGAAAAAATGACTTGAAAGCCATGGGTTACAGTGAGATACAGGGGAAAAAGATCGTCTGGTATGCGGAGGGTGAAATAGAGGGGAAGTGCCTGCAATGCCCCTATCACCACAGCCAGGCCGTGCTGGCCCCCGGATGGGAGCCGGAAGGTAGCATGAAACTCGACTGATCTGATGACGGCAACGTCATCAGCGGCACTGCGACATCCAAGTCCGGCAACCGGTCCGCAAACATCGCGTTTAAGCGAGTTCAACTCGTGTCGCCGTCCGCCCAGTGATCCGGGTTCGCCGGCCGCCGGCCTGAAAATAAGCGACTGCAGAAAGCTTACCCGGGAGATCACCGAGTAGATCCGCCCTGAAAAATACCACAATCAGGCGACTGGAAAATCCGATCCGGCTAAGCGTGCAAACCGTTCCTGATTAAACAACGGACATAAGGGGCGCCGTCTGTTGCGGCGCCCTTTATGTGAACGTTGTTTTGCCCGGACTAGTTGAAGCCGTGGCAGCTGCAACAATCAAGGCTTGTGCTGTGACCAGGAGGCCGAGCAGATAGCGGTCCCGGACCGCATAGCGCGGCCTGCGAATCATCTACAGAGCCGCCCGACGAGTCCGGGGCGGCGATCCTGCCGATCACGGTAGCCGCTTCAGTAGCAGCGTGAACCACCGCAAGGTCTGCGGTTTTTCCAGTGCCGTGGCAGACTGAACAGGTCTCAACACTGGTGCCAAGCAAGGGATCATTGCGATTTTCATTGATTAGAGCGCCGTTCTGTTCCATGTGAGCTTGATCCTCCGTACTGTCGTGACAGGCGTAACAAGCCGCCGCAGCGGGCGTAATGACCCAGTCGGTGGGATTGGGCAGGGAAGCCCCATCCTGGGCCGCGAGAACAGCAGCTCTGTCTGGGTCATTCCCATCGGCCACCCCCGTGGTCCGGTTGGTGGTCAACAGGGTGTCGTCGTCCAGCGGGACCGTAAAGGTTCCGGATTTATGACAGATCAGACAGTCGGCGGCCCTTCCCGGAAATACCACGTCGCTCCAGTTGTAGGGGTTTTGCCGGAAGCCGCCACGGACAAATTCGTAATCCGTGGTCCGCTGTGCCGCGCCATGGATGCCGTGGACCATATCCTTGAAGTTATTCGTGGCTTCTGGATATACAAGCGGGTCAGCCCCATAAGCGGCCACATTCGCAGCATTTGGCGTCTCGATTCCACGGCCGCTGCTGCTCAGGTTGGGGTTGTGGCAGAAAACGCAGATGTTCATGTTAAAGACCCGGTTTCCGCCATGGCCTTCAAACCACTCGTGGCAACTGGCGCAGCTGTTGTTGTCGACCACCTCGCGCCGGGCGTCATCACCGCTAACGGCAACAACCGCTGAAGGTGTATGCAACGGGTAGTCAGCGGCATTGTCGCCATCCGTATCCACCTGGAAGTAGCCTTGCAGGCCCACGGCCCGCAGGGTGGCGCCGGCCGGAAATGCGCTGGCGATTGTGGCCGTGAAAGTGCCGTCGCCGTCGTCAACCAGGCTGGTGACACTGCTCAGGGACACCGATTGGGGTTGTCCGGAAGTGCGTCCAAGGTTGTTGTACTCGGCAGGTTCGGCAATACCGTCGCCCTGGTCCTGGGCATAGCCCAGAAGGAAAGTCGGCCGGTTGCCGGCCGCTGTCAGATCTGCAGGAAGATTTATGAGATCGATCGGCACGTCGTCCCGCAGGATCTGGAAGTTTATGACCGCCTGGTTGGCGCCGTCAACCGTAGCCGAGTTCAGTACATATTCAATACTGGGCACACCCGCCGGCAAATTGGGATTGTTCGGGGTGGCATTGGGCGTCAGATGGACCGTTTCGATCTCAGCCGCCGTTAAATCGGGGAAAGTGGGATAGTCGGCGGGATCGGGGGCGTCGTGGCACGACGTACAGGCTGCTGCGGAGGGTACGTTCTTCCAGTTGTCGCCGTCGGGCGTCTCCGGGTCGGATCCGTCGTGGCACTTGGCACAATTGATAGTGTCCTGCGGATACAAGAGGTCGGAGTAGTCGTGTTTGGTGTTGCGGTAGCCCCAGATGGCATATTCGCCGCCGGCTTCAACCTCCGGACCGTTCTCACCGGAATGGATCTTGTGGACCATGACCTTGAAGTCTACGGTGTTGCCGCTGTTGGCATCCGTTGTGCCGGGGTTGTGGCAGGTGACACAGTACTCCACCGCAACCCGGTCACCGCCGTGGAAGCCGAATTTTTCATGGCATTCGCTGCATCGAATGTTGGCAACGATGCTGCGGGTGCCCGGGGTCGCGCTCATGTTGTTGGGAATAAAATCATATGTGGCATTGGTGGCGTTGTCGCTCACCTGCATGGCGATGCGATGGGTAAAGGACGGATCGTAGGCGATGGGGTCACCTGTGACGGGATCTGTCACGGCTCTGAAATTAAATGAAAATTTATAAGAATACGTGCCGTCGCCATTGTCCGTAAAGACGCCGCCTTCGGTACTCGCGAATTCAGTCGCGGCATGCGTGGCCTCTCCCGTTACATTGGGGGCACCTTGAGCCGGCGGCCATCCTGCAGGTGGATTCTCCACATCCTCGACTGCGTTGACATAGCTTTGCCATGCACTGGGACTTGCCGCAGGAATGAGCTTGGCAACGCTAAACCTGATGCTGTTGTCAGCAACACCTGAAAGGGGCTCTCCGTCGTCGGAAAGCCGAAAAGCAACCTCCATCGTTGCCACCTGACCGTTGTCGGTAACCGTGACAGCTTGGACCTGCGCTTGTTTCCCACTACCACCTGAGTTGCCTCCGGAGCAGCCAACCAGCGCGAAGGCGAGCAACAGCGCTAGCCCCACGGCCAAAAAACTTAAAAGCCTGCTCATCATGATAACCTCCTTCGTTTGATTTAATATTTATTTATACCCAATCTGTCTGAGAGTTAATCTCCGATCTGCCTGTATTCGAACCCGAGAGGCAATCGAAAGCGTTTTATACTACCGTTGTTTTGAATTCCTACTTCTTCAGGTAGACTTCTTCATATAGCACGATTGCCTTTTTCACGGAAAAGGTGGCAGCGCGTGAAGATATGGTTGCTCCGCTGACACCGACAATATCTTTACCCACTTGCATGAGGGATCTGCTGGACTTGCCCCGGAATTGGTTCATAAAAGAACTGCGGGCGATGGGACGACCTCGTTGTTCCTGATAACTCATCACTTTTACCTTTTTGACGGTGCCTTTGAGGTCCATGGCCGTAATAAACTCCACCGGCCCCCATTTTCCCGGTTCCTCGTCAATAATGGCCACCCCTCTTTTTTTTCCATCTTTTAAGCCAAAGTGAAATTCAATGGCAGTTTTTCCCTCAACTTGTTTTGATTCTGAGCCCTCCTGAAAGTACACTAGACTGCCGCCCAATCTTTTTTCGACGATCAACAGGTCATCACCAGACAGCTCTATTTTCTCGGTTTCAATCTGAGCGCCCTTCCAAAATACTTGTTTGAGGGCTTTTTCCTTGGTCAGAAGCGTAAAAGCAAAACAAGCCACCGTGGTGACCAACATCACAACGAACAACGTAAAACTTGTAAAAATCAAATTCCTAGACATTTATACCCTCCTCGATAGATAATATTCATTGAGCTTCCAGTACATGAAGTGCATTTTTCAATCCTTTAGAATACATGATGTCGCCCGCAGGCGTTACCATAATGGTTTCCATTGCCGCTATCTTCTCGACCCATTTCAACCCTTTTTCCGGCCCCAGAACAAAGACGGCCGTGTTCCAGGCATCCGCCACCACGGGATCCGGGTGAATCAGGGTCGTGCCGCTCAAACCTTCGGCCGGGTATCCGTCTTTGGGATCGAAGATGTGGTGGTACCGCTTTCCATCCTGGATAAAAAATCGCTCGTAGTCGCCGGACCCCATCACCGCCAGATCTTCTATTTCCACATACCCCAGGATATCATCGCCGCGCGGGCTCTTGATACCGACCTTCCATAGGTCACCGCCTCTTTTGCCCAAGCCATAGACATCGCCGCCGGCATCGATCAGTGCGGAAAAGATCCCTTCTCTTTTAAGGACGTCCACGGCCTGGCCGACGGCGTAACCTTTGGCGATTCCCCCCAGATCAATTTGCACATCCGCTTGGCTTTTTTGAAGCGACGAATTTTTCAACATAAGATGGTGGTAGCCGACCTTGCGCAAGCAGGCTTGAACTTCTTCTTTTGCGGGAAGCCGTGGAGAATCTCCGTAATAGCCCCACAGCTCTATCAGGGGCGCGATCGTAATATCAAATGCCCCGTCGGAATCCCGTGCTATTTGCAATGCCAGGTGAACCACTTCGATAATCTCCGGGTCGCTAATCGGTGTTCCCATATGATTAAAGGCGTAAATCGGACTATCCGGGTTTTGCACGTTAAACTTGGTGTCAATCTCCTGCATGCGATCCAGGGCCGAATTGATTGCAGGGGCCGTTGCGTTTTGGGGCCCGACCGCATGGATGGTCACATAGGTGTCCATCATGAAGCGCGTCTGCTTTTCCAGATGGAAGCGGTATTGATTGTATAATCTGATCCCCAATGACACTAAAAAAACAACAGCTACCAGTATGAACGCCAGCATCAACTTTTTGCGCAGACGCGACTTTTTCACTCAGACTCCTTCACCCTGAATACAGATTCCACTCTTTACCCATAGCTGGATCATAAAATTGATGCTTACCTTGGATTTAAACCCACCTTGTCTTTAATGGCTGTGCTCTGGCGGTCACACACCATTAGAATGTGGTTCGCCAACCCAACGTGTAACGCCAATATTTAAGTTCATCCGGGCCCTCATCCCGATCCGCATCCGTGTAATTTACTTGTCCCATCAAAATCGAGCTGTCCGTAATAAACCAATTTAATACACCACTGATGACTTTGTAGTTGTCGGTGGCCAGATCGCCTGTTACCGGAACCCAAAGGTCCACATCGCTGTACTTGAGCAGAAACCGCAACTGCGGGTTGAAGGTGTACATCCCTCTGACATACCAGCCCTTATCTTCGCCATCATCTGTGCCGCCGCCAATTAGCGGCAGGTCCTGCCGCCGCCTGTGCATGTACTCACCCTTGAGACTTAAACTTTGGTAAGTCCAGTCGCCGCCGGACGCCCATTGAATCGAGTCATTGTCGCCATCGTCGTCCCATCTTCCATAGCCGAAGGACCCTAAAAGCCTCACGCGAGATCCGAAGGCGAAAAACTCCGGGGCAACATGAAGCAGCCCGTTCTTGGCTGAGTTGTTGTCCGTATAGCGCTTATCCTGAAAGACACCACGGTCCTCGCCATTGAGGTAATAGAGATAGACGGGCAGGGAAAAGCTATCGAAATCAAAGTTGCGGTAAAGCTCCACGCCGGTCGATTTCCAACCTTCCAGTGTGATCAGCCCATTGTTGGCGTGGTATTGTTCGTCCCACCAGATTCTGGAGGCATATTCATCGCTGAAATACGGGTAAATGGCACCGGCTTTCAGTTCAAACTCCCACGGTAAGCGCAGTCCTAAATAGCCCCAGTCGATTTCAACATCCACATCCGCGCTGCCCGAGCGGGTGATGTTGGACCCCAGGACCGGCGTTGCCGACGCCTCAACATGCAATTGGGGCGCCACCGTAATCTGCATCCAGTCAGTCAGCTGTTTGTTGAAAAAAAGCCACACGTCATTGACGCCGGCTGCAAAGGAGTTGTGTTGACTGTCATCATCAAGCGTGGCAGTCGTGACGTCGCCCCGGCTTTGATCCGCCAGAAAAAATTTGAAGTGGCCACCCACGACGGTTTGCTTGCCTAACTCTTCTGATATGACTTCATAGGCTGATGGCTGCTGTTTGATTTCTTCGACGGATTCGGAAACCTTCGCGGCTTCCTTGGCCTGCTCTGCCTGTTTTTTCTCCATTGCCTCTATTTTTTGCTGGAGTTGATTGAGCTGTCTTTTAAGGTCCGATACGTCTTGGGACTTTGCGATTCCGGTGCTCAAAAAAAGGAGCGCACAAACAAATGTCAAAACAACCGTAAATTTCATCTCTTTCCTCCTTTCTGAGAAATTAAACTTGTTATAGCCATGTGGATTTAA
>Ga0209637_1000416_pt1 | contig 14051 bp, 20 predicted proteins | sample OlaalgELextract3_2_FD_187379 | JGI IMG/M metagenome (GOLD analysis project Ga0209637, IMG submission 187379) | Olavius algarvensis symbiont microbial communities from Tuscany, Italy - Type G ELBA extract 3 (SPAdes) (version 2) | ecosystem: Host-associated > Annelida > Digestive system >... | reverse complement strand
CCAACAAAGGGATGATACGGATTTGGTGGTTTCTTAGGATAGTCACAATTCGGTGGCATATCGGAAGATCATCTTTTCTCCAACGCCACCGCTGTTTACCCCCAATTCCGCATATCCCTAAAACGTTCGGCTCACAAAAATATGATTGATTCAGAATCTAAAATAGTAAACAAAAAAGCCAGAAAAATTGCAAAGCACTTCACAATTTTTATTAATGGAAAGAAGATAAAAATTATCAACTACAGGTTCAAAAAATATAAAGATCAGTTTGAAACAGGACAGATTGTAGAGCTTGTATCAAAGATTAAGTTCCCTGCTTTGCCTGAGTCGGCAATAATTGAAATTGATCGAGATGGTCGGCGTATTCAAATTCAAGGAAAGTGGAAATGTGGTTTTCATGAACCAGGTAACTACATCGAATCGTTTGTTGTAAATGAAATTAATGATAATGGCGCCGAACAAGGCGCTTGAGGTAATGCGCAGGGTCATGCCGCCTATATGTTTGCGGATTTTTCGGTTATCTTCCATTAGCAAATGCTGTGTTACCCTGCGCATTACCTCAGCTTCAACGTTAGCGTGCGACACGATGTCGTATAGTTGAGTGTATTCAGGTAGTTACCTGGAATACCCGGCATGTTCCTGCCGGTTCCTACGCGGGCGTGCTTGCCACGCGCTGTGTGGTTGGTGCGAAGCCCCGCGGACAATGTACCGAATTGGGTTCAAATGGTGACAGGCGAACCCCTCGGGGAATCCTCCCCCGTTAAGGGCTAGGAACGGATGATATGGTGAAATTAATTGAATGTCTGTAAGCGTCGTCAAGGAGCGCAGACCCACGAGGATTAGGGGGTCGAAGGCCGCTGCCCAGTGTTAGCGGATGTGGTCAGGATGCAGGTCTTCTAACTGCCTGCACGGAACTGTCGTACCACCGGCGTAGAGGGCGCACCTAAGTCATCCATAGGATCAACTATGAGGAACGTAGTAACCCCGTCCTTCGCCTGGAGCAATTCCAGGCAAGCGAACCGTAAGGCACGCTGGTGGAGAGGCGGGTCAGAGAGGTTGGAAGAAGCGAATGCTTTCGGGAGAGCCGAAAGATAGAGCATGAGACATGGCTCAACGTCAAAATCGGTAGGCTTCAGCCCCGATGAAAGTGCGTGCAGACGTCCAACTGGTATCTCATTGCGAGAGAATCTGGAGAACCTTTGAAGATGGGAAAGCAAAAGACGGCCATAAGTGCTGGTGCACCCGTCAACGATGCCAAGAAGTGGAGTTGCATTGATTGGAACTACGCCAGGCGGCAAGTTAGAAGGCTGCAGATGCGTATCGCAAAGGCTGTGAAGGAAGACAAGTGGAACAAGGTAAAAGCGTTGCAATACTTGCTAACCCGCTCGTTCTACGCCAAGCTACTGGCTGTGAAACGGGTGACTACCAACAAGGGGAAAAATACTCCTGGCGTTGACGGTGTCTTGTGGAAAGGCGCCGGAGCCAAAAGGCGGGCTGTGTGTAGCCTGCACCGACGTGGATATAAACCCAAGCCGCTGAGACGAATATACATTCCGAAGAAAAACGGTAAGAAACGTCCTCTTTCGATACCTGTCATGTTGGACAGAGCAATGCAGGCCCTGTATAAACTAGCATTGGCACCAGTAGCTGAAACGACGGCCGATGTCAATTCATACGGTTATCGGGAAAGCCGCAGCTGTGCGGATGCTATTCAGGCGTCTTTCAACGCACTGTCAAAGCCAAATTCGGCACCGTGGGTATTTGAGGCCGACATCGAGGGATGTTACAACAACATCTCCAAGGAATGGATGCTCAATAACATTCCGATGGATAAAGTCGTTCTTCGCAAGTGGCTGGATGCGGGATACGTAGAAAACGGCATTACGTATCCGACGCGTAAAGGAGTTCCGCAAGGTGGGATAATCAGTCCCACGCTGGCCAACATGACACTCGACGGGCTGGAGGAAGCCGTCCGACGTGCAGTCCCCCGCCGACACCGTGTCAACTTCATCCGGTATGCGGATGATCTTATCATCACAGGTAAGTCAAAATGGCTACTGGAAACAAAGGTGAAGCCGGCGGTGAAAGCATTCCTTGCAGAACGCGGCCTGACTCTCTCTGAGGAAAAGACCGTGATTACGCACATAAAGAAAGGATTCACATTCCTCGGGCAAACTTTTCGAAAGCATGGCAAGGTACTGCACATCAAGCCATCGACTGAGGGAGTTCTCGCCCTCATGCGAAAGGTGGGAATGTTAATCAAGAAGCACGTCGGCGCCCCGATGCCTGTGCTAATCAAGAAGCTGAACGAAATACTTCGAGGTTGGGCGAACTACCATCGCCATGTGGTGTCATCGGAGGCCTTCAGCCGGATTGACAAATATGTCTTTGAGCGACTAAAGAGCATGGTTAGAAAACGTCACCGGAATAAATCCGGAAAGTGGCTATACCGAAAATATTGGACAGCCGCAGGAAGGAAACATACTTTCGCAGTTATCGCTAAGGTCAAAAAGGGCGTGAAGAAAGTATATCAGGTGGTACAATTATGCTCAATTGGCATAAAAAGACATATAAAAATCAAGGCTGCTGCTAATCCTTACGATCCAGAGTATAGCTCATACTTTTGGCGGAGAAGGAATAAAAAGGGTAGCAAACTAAGACCAGCATTGTCAGAACGCAAATGTTGTGCACAGTTTGCTTAGAAAGTAACACAGCCGGGCCGTCCCACAAGGGCTGCCTTTAGAGATGCTTGAGCTCCGTGAAGCGAAAGTCTCACGCTGAGTTCTTAGGGGGGAAAGAGGCTGAGAGGCCTCTGACCTACCCGATTTAATAAGGATCATTTATGCCCTATCGAAGAATTCTCGTCATAATCTTCGTTGTAGTAATTTTATTGTCGTGCCAGAGTAAAACCGAATACGCTGATGCTACGATACCATTGACAATTGAAAGCACTGAAAACGGAGAGGTTCTCCTAATAACCGGCAAATGGGTAAATCCTAAAAGACCAGGTATTGCGCCTATCACTGTTAACAATGCGGTAAAAATTTGATGTAAAAAGACCTCGATGAATTGCCATGAGTCAATAGCCATGGTCACAACACCAGATGATAACGTTCACCGTAATAATACTCTACACTCCGTTTTGTTTGAATATCATATTCGAAGTTGGCAAAATAATCAGATTCGTGCTTTTTCAAAGTCAAAGCTGCAGACATTCAGCTCACAATTGATCTTGATCACAGGAAAATTGAAAGATCTTATGAAGAAACAAGGGCTCATGTTACCGACAATGGGTCCATAAAATACAAGAATCAGTGGGTACTCGAGTAATGTTTCAGCTAACCAACCCACTGGAGCAGACGGCGTGAAGATAGCGGTTTTTCGTAAAAGCCGTGCAGACTCAAAATTTATTTAGGCCGCTGCTCAGTGGCAAACGTTAGGAGTACAAATGAAAACGCATCTGTTACTATTTCTTTTCGTTCTAACTATACTACCACTAAGCTTTTCCAAGGCATTAGCAGATGAAATGATCTGCCTACCTCTGAAGCCCTCAGTCTCAGGTGCAGATGAACTCCGAATGCACGAGGCAGAATTTAAATTTCGAAGGGCCATAGAAGCACTGAATTTTCTTCAGACAGATGTTTACGAAATAATCAAAGAAAATGATGAAGGAACATTCAAACTTATTCGAGAAAACAAAGTCCCGAAAGACATGCCGCTCGAGCTATTATCCGTTTTGTCAAATGAACGGTTTTATATTAGTTATCCAAATAGTATTACTATTATTAAGGGAACTTTATTGAAATACCAGTTTCTATATTTGAGAGAGAAGATGAACAATCCAGACATCTCCAAAAAAGCCCTAAAAATAAAGTATGAAAAGGCTAAAGAGGAATTTTGTAATTTCGTCGCTCAGGCTGAGTACGTAGATTAAATAACAAAATATGCTTCTAACAACGCTAGTGGAGCAGACGGCGTGAAGACAGCTGTTTTACGTTAAGGCCGTGCAAACTTGGGGATTATTTAGGCCGCTGCTCACTGGCGGCCGATAGGCGGACCGCGAGCTAAAGCTCGCTTGGCCTTCGGCCATCCGCCTATCGGGCTGCGAGATGAGCCGATTGAGTTTGATAGACGTCGCTCGCGCTCCGCCTATCAAACTCAATCGAGCCGACCCCCTTCGGGCTTCGCTGCGCTCGGTCGGCTGGCACGGTAAATTGCATTAAAAAACAAATGCAATTTCCGCCTCCAGCCGACTGCGGCTCATCTCGCAGCCCGTTCTGTGTATCAATTATGAACAGAGAAATTGAATTTCACGACTCAACATTAAGAGAAATTAAGATAAACGAAGGTGATGCAGTCCTTTGCTTTGATGAAACCTATGTTCACCATTCAGAAGGCACGCCTGGGATAAGCAAAGGTACAGGTTGGGCTCAAAAAATTGATCTTATTTGTAAGGGTGCGAAGGTCTTAGAACTTCCAGATGATTTACCAAATGATATTGATTATGGATATTTTATTATCAATGGCGATAAGTCGGAAAATATGATGAAATTGCCGTTTAAAACAGAAAGTGAAATTGAAATAGTCCTTATTACCCAGTATGGGAAAAAGGCTCATTTAATAGCAAAGACGGCTTTCACAAAAGAAATTGGACAGGCAAAATATATTGAAGATTTTCCGTAATAAAACAGGTACTCACAGAACAAGGGTTTTCACAAAGGACTCGCAGGGCATGCGCCCTGCGAGCCTGTGAAACGCAGCGTTATGTCACAAATATAAGCAATAGTTATATTGATAAAAAGAGGCGGTTTATGCCGATAACATTTTTTATTAATCGTGACGAAAAACTGATGGTTTCTCGATATGTCGGAGACATTGACGACAACAGTTTTATACTTAGTTATAAAACGATGCTTCGTAGCGGCAAATTTGAACTTGGTTTTGACGAATTAGTGGATATGACAAAATTGAAAAATTTTACTATTACTTGGGAGGGTGTAAAGGGAGTGCAGAGTTTAGTGGACGAGAAATTTGCCAACTCAACAAATACTGTTAGAACGGCGGTTGTTGCACTGGAGAATTTGCCTTTTGGTTTGGCACGCATGTACGAACTGTATAAAGAGGAGCGATTACCAGAAGAAATTATGGTTTTTCGTACGATGTTGGAAGCATTAAAGTGGCTTAAAAGAGAACATAGTCTAATACAGGATGTTGAGAGTTGGGAAAGGGTGACCACATAACAAATCGTTCCACCTGACATTTTTCCGCTCTGCTCCAAAATACAGGTGAACTCAAGCGTTATAAGTCTACTATGACTAAATTAAACACCATACCTACCCTTTATATAATACCAATCAGTCTGATGTTGATTGTATCCTTGATCAAATCATCATTTCGGTGGCTTTTCCAATCAGAACTGACATATATGGTGCATTTTTCTGTTGGGATTATTCTTATTATAATAGCTATTTGCCTTGTCATTTCGCATTTGAAATTCAGATCATATGTAAAGTCTCTTCAAGTCATTTGGTGGATACCACAACTACCGGTGATAATGATTAAAAAATTCAGTGTAGATTCTACTGCGTACAAAGGATTTTCAGTATATTATTGGCCATACCCATTTAATATGCAATTCGAACTTGGATGGGAGCTCGAACCCAAAGTATATTTAAGCATAGCGTTAAATTTTATCCCGGTAATTGGGATATGTTTAACCCTTTTTATCAATCATCTTGGGAATCGAAAGAAGGATAGCGGATTAATAAAGAACCGCTTATAACAACCGCTTTCACGCAGACCGGGTTGGTGCTGGCGGTTTTTCGAATCATCGTGCAGGTCAGAGTTTTTAAACTTCTTAAAGTTTATTGCTTCTCCCCACCCGGCTGGTGAAGCGTACGTTGGCCCTATTGGCAGCCTTGACAATATGCCCCCTATGATGTACAGTTTAATGTACACTTATGGAGGTATGAAATGAAAACCATTACATTCACTGATTTCCGTAAAAGGGCTTCCGGCTTCATAACCGAAGTTGAACATGGCGAGACGCTTGTTCTTCTTCGCCGCGGGAAACCTGTAGCTGAAATAGTGCCATTTTCAGATGGTGCCCAACGTATACCCTCATGGAAACAACCCGGAATCCGATTACGTACAAGAGGAAGCGATTTATCATCTGCTATTTTGGAAGAGCGTGAGACGGTTACATGAAACTGGCAGTTGATTCATCATCTTTTGCCAAAAGGTATGTGCAAGAGATTGGCAGCAACGAGCTGGATCGTTTCTTGGGGAGCGCTTCGGAGTTGGCTTTCTGCGTAATTTTAGTGCCTGAGATCGTTTCTGGTCTCAACCGCCGTCTGAGAGAACGGGTCCTGACCATCGCGCACTATCGAGCTGTTAAGAAACAATTGTTGGATGATGTTCGTGACGCAACGGTTTTGCAGATCACACCTTCCGCCGTCTCGCGTGCTGTAAAACTTTTGGAGGGCAATGTTTTGCGCGCAATGGACGCTCTCCATGTCGCGTGTGCTCTTGAGTGGCAGGCTGATCTCTTTCTAACCTCGGACAAGAGGCAATTTGTAGCCTCCACGAATTCGGGTCTTCGTTCTGAATACATAGGCCAACCAATCAGTTGAGCAGACGGCGTGAAGAAAGCGGTTTTACGTAAAGGCCTTGCAAGCTCGTTACTAATTTGGGCCGCTGCTCACTTCAAACGTTTTGTGTCAGCGATATGGGAGAATCAAATATGGAAATCCAATACAGACCCGCCGAAAAAAATGACAGTCCAAAACTGGCTGAACTAATAAACATAGCGTCTGACGGGGTTGTGGAATACCTCTTTCATGATTTGGTTCCTGGAATGGCACCGGCTCAAGTCGTAGCCTACAATCTGGAAAACGACAATTTTCCTCACTCTTATAAAAGCGCAATTGCTGCTGTAGATGGGAATACATTAGTCGGAATGGCCCTTTCATATCCATCCTTTTACCATAAAATAACTAATGAAATGCGAGACTTTTTCCCTGCGGACAGATTAGAGCATCTTCGAGATTTCTATACATCTTGTGTTAATAATTCTTGGTTCCTCGATGCGTTGTGCGTTGCTGAAAGTCACAGAAAGCGTGGCATTGGTGAAAAGCTGATTTCACTCACCAAAGAAAAGGCTATGGAAAATAGATACAATACCTTGAGTCTAATTGTTTTCGCCGATAACGCATTGGCAATGCCTGTTTATGAGAGTACCGGATTCGAGGTTGTACAGAAATTTGATTTAGGTGGAAATAAATTTATCAAACATGAAGATGGTTGTTTGTTGATGAAATGTGATATTACCACATAACCAACGGAATGGAGCTGACAGGGATAAGCAGCCGGTTTGCGTAAAGTTCTTAGATTCTCAAAGTGTGGAAGCCTGCAGCTCATCCCGGGTCGTTGGCATCAAAGATGAAACTGGACATTGTCAAAGCATTAGCTGTGCACTCTGGAGGATTTTTCCTTCGAGGTCAGAACTCCTGGACCAGTGTTCAAGAGTCTGACAGCAGGAAGGTTCTTAGACAACCAGTGGAAGTCTGGTTCCAGGGAGGCGAACTAACGAAAAACGATGCTGCCCATTTGAAGAGCGTGTTGAAGCGGGTTCCGAAAGTTACGGGAATTAGGTTCTTGGGAACGAAAGTAACTGACGCTGCGAGAGAGCAGTTGAGGAAAGCATGCCCGAACGCCTCTATCGAGAGGGCTTCAGTACATGATCGCACGAGAAGTGAAGAGATGGCCGCAAGATACGAAGAGCGGCGAAACGAGTTCGAAAAGCACTTTAAAACTTATAAGCCCTTGCCGGGATCAGAGTCGGATGAGCAGTCTCCGTCCGGGCGGTATGAACTGACCATAACTGTCTATACGGCAGGGCCATTGACATGGGGTTTCTCCCGGGGCGTTGTTATTGACACCGACACTCGAAAGGTGATCGCGGACGTTCAGAGGAATTACAGCAGCTTCTGGCATGCCTGGGTAACACATTCGAATTGCAATGAGTACCTACTTTGCGGGGAAGACTATCAAGGCCAAACAGTAATCAACCTGTCTCAAAGGAATGTGCATACCTATTTTCCAGAAGAGGGCTATAACGGTTCGGGCTTCTGCTGGGCGCAGGTGTATCCATCCCCAGATGGACTCATGCTTGCAGTAGATGGATGCTACTGGGCGTGTCCCTATGATCTTGTGTTCTACGATTTCAGGACTCCGGACGTTCTTCCTTTCACGGAACTGGGTCGCACCGATAGCCTAACCGATTCGAAGGGGTGGAAGGATAACGACACGTTTGTTTGACTAGAGAGGTTGAGATTCGCAAATCAGACGGTGTTCTATATACTTCGTTGCCCGACGAAGAACAGGACAGGCTTAGTTCTGACGAATCACTGACCACATACAGGACTGATCGGCTGGAAGTAACACGTCCTGTCTTGAAAGATAAAGATGCCAACAAAAGCGTGGAGCAGACTGCGTGAAGATAGCGGTTTTTGCGTAAATGTCGTGAAAGCTTGAGATTTATCTAGGCAGCTGCTCAGTGGCAGACGTTCGGAGAAAGGAAAACAAATAATGAAAGGTGCAACAAAGACAGTTGGTTTAGAGAAAAGAAATTACTGCAAACCGGCTGCAATATATTCGATAAGCTTGCTTAGCTGTTTGGTGGTTCTTTTTTTGGCTTTTGGAGCGGTGCGGGCACAAGCGGAATGGCCTCATGTTGTTCCTTCCAAAGATGGTACCCCTATTTCTTATGAGATATATGGCGTTGGAGAACCGTCTCTTGTATTCGTGCATGGTTGGAGCTGCGATGCCCGCTACTGGCGTGCACAGTTGCCACATTTCTCTAAAAATCATCGCGTTGTCTTGCTTGACCTTGCTGGCCATGGCCACTCAGGTTCGACACGTTCACAGTATACCATGAAGTCTTTCGGAGAGGATGTTCACGCAGTGACAGAAGCAACTGGCAGTCGTAGAATCATTCTGATAGGGCATTCCATGGGAGGCTCGGTCATCGCCGAAGCTGCCCGACTCATGCCGAACCGTGTTATAGGGTTAATCGGCATAGATACGCTTGAAAACATAGAATACCCTATGACTCGCGAAGAGCTTGATCAAATGATCGCTCCTTTGGCAAAGGATTTTCGAACCGGAAGCCGGCAATTTGTTAAGTCGATGATTTTACCCAGCACCGATCCTCAGCTTCGTGAGTGGATTCTCTCGGATATGTCAGCTGCCGCACCTGCTGTTGCCTTAAGCGCTATGAACGAGATGATGTCACAGTACATTACAAAGGAAGCGGCTGCAATATTTGACGAAATCCGCATTCCTGTCATAACCGTCAACGGAGATCTGTGGCCCATAAACTATGAAGCAAACCGTAGGCATATGTTTTCTTTCAATGCAATTGTTCTGAAGGAAGCAGATCATTTCCTAATGATCGATCGTAAAGAAGAATTCAACAATGCATTGGAGAAAGCAATCGATACGATTTTAATAAAACCGGTTAAATAAAAATGTCGGGTGACACTCTTGAACTTCAGGTGCTAGCGATGTACGGCTCCGAACAATGGCATGCACGCTGATCCCAAAAGCCTGGCGGCTTTTGGTCCAGGGTGATGTCCGGCGTTCTACCCCAACGAAAATAGGAGCAGTTGCAATAGAAACATGGCTAAAATAGGTCGTAACACCCCATGTCCGTGCGGCAGTGGGAAAAAATACAAGCGTTGTTGTCAACAAAAAGAAGCCGATATGAGGCAACGTGAACTTCCAGCCGGTAGGTTTCGTTATGAATCTGGCTCGTATGGCGGACCCGGCAGAGGGTATATGCCATCTATCATTGGGTACAAAGATGATGGAACAAACTCATGGCAGGAGCATCTTTGCCTTGTAAAACCGGATGCGGTTTTGGAAGCCGAAGATGCTGCTTCGGCTATTTCCGAAAAACATCTGGCTGATGCAAGGAAAATCCTCAACAGTGGCGGAAGCTCGCAGGATTTTGCGATCTCATTACGGCAAGAAGGCTACAAAAGCCTTTCCGATTTCCGCGTAGTCAAGGACGCATGATAAGCAGAAGTGTAGAACAACTGCTTTCACGCAGACCGGGCGGGCCTTGGCGTTTTTGAAAGCTTGTTCTGGCTATAAGTTATTGCTATTCTACTGTTTCTTCAGCCTCCCCGCCCGGCTGGTGAAGCTGGGTGTTATATTTCTCAATGAGGTCAATAGTGAGAACAAATAATAAAGAAGTAAAATCTCTGATCAATGACATTTCAATGTTGGCACAAGATGCATTTGGTGTCAGGTGTGCGTCAGTATATATTATGGGAAGTCTTGCTAGAGGTGGATTTAGTGAAGTTGCAAGTGATATTGATATTGGAATCATTATTGGTGGAAAGCTAGAAGAGGACGATCAATCTATAGTTGAAGAAATTCAATACAAAGTAATAAAAAAATACTCTAATGTGAATAACAATATTTCTATTTTTTGGGGAACTATAGAGTCTATTAATGGTTTAGTTGACGCTGGTCGATACCCACCCTTCGATCGTCTGGACTTGATTGATCATGCATTACTTCTTTCTGGGGCTGATGTTAGAGATCAGCTCATAAAGCCCCCAAAAAAAGAGCTGGAAGTTGCTAGTGCAGAGTTTTCTATTGACTATCTCGGTAGTAAAGAACGAGTTAGAGAATTCATGAATTGTGATCTTATAACTAAGAAGGGTACAGTTTATGTTACTAAGACAATTCTATTTCCTGCTAGATTTCTTTATCTTGAAAAAACAGGCGAGATTGCTGGTAATGATGTCTCTTATAAATATTACATCGATAACTTTTCTGGTGATGATGCAGAATTAGTGCGCAATGGGTATCAATGGAGGCTAAGCTCGCTTCCTGAAGATTCTGACTCAGTTACAAAAGATCTTAATAAAGGACTTGTTAAGCTATATCATAATTTTATTGATATCTACTCAAAAAAAATGGAGTCCTATGGTTTGCATGACTTAAATGAAAGGCTTATGGAGTGGAAGCAAAATATAACAAGGCGTTCAATTTGACGCCAAAATGCGGCGCAAATTAACTCAACGTTGGACGAATGATGATTTCATCATCAGGAACCAGGCAAGAAAGTGATGGGCAAGGGAAAACGACTTAAGGGCAAACGGAAGCATGGCGGTAAGAGTTTTATCGCCGATTTTTCGGATAAGCTGACATCGAACTTTCAGAAGGAAATACGCAACTCCGAGCTGTGGGATCAGATGGTGGAAGAATTCGGTCAGAAGCGTGCCGAGGAGATTTTGGGCCAATGTAAAGTTGGAATAAAACCGGGGATGGCACCGGATGAAAGCGGGAATCGTTCAGAAGATCTTTCGTGATCATTTTTATGACTACAGAAGCAAGCATGGGCTGAGTGCCGATGAGCGGTGGGCGGCGTGGAATATTTTGACGTGCAGGACACCACAGCAAGGCTATCACGTCGATGCGTGTCCGGCAGGCCACTACCGGGTGGTTCTGAACAACTCGTGCAAGCATCGCAGCTGCCCGCAGTGCGGTTTGACCGAAACGGAGTTGTGGCTTGAGCGGCGGCGATTGCAGGCGCTTGCCTGTAAGTACTTTCACGTTTTGTTTAACATCAGCCACGATCTTCACGTCATATGGCGCTGGAATCGCAAGTTGTTTACCGGTTTGCTGCTGCGTGCCGCCTGGCACTCGCTCAGAGAGCTTTTAGGCGACTGTCGATGGCTGGGGGCGTTGCCGGGAGCTATCGGCGTGTTTCAGAGCCGGGATGATGAGATGCGGGAGCACTGCCATCTTCATTTCATCGTGACGGCCGGAGGCCTAGATCCGCAGGGACGATGGCAAGAGGCTGCTGGAGAGTTTTTGCTTCCCACGCCTGTGCTGGGGTCGAAGTTTCGAGGTAAATTTCTGGCCTATCTTCGTGAGGGCTTCAGGAATGTAACTTTACGTGGCAAGACCAAGTCGAAAGATCAGGTATTGGTGCCGCCTGCGGGCATGAGTGTTCAGCAATGTTTTAATCTTTTCAACAAACTGGGCCGGCTGCGGTGGCATGCAGACATTGAGCCGGCCTATTCGCATGCCGATGGTGTCTATAAGTACGTGGGTCGCTACCTTCGGCGGGGTCCGATTTCAGAAAAGCGTATCGTGGGCTACGACGGTGATACGGTGACTATAGCCTATGCACATGCTCAAAAGCACAAAGCTGGCAGTTTTCGTTTGGGGGCTGCGGCATTTATCGGACGTCTTGTCAGCCATGTACCCGCAAAAGGCACCCATCTGGTGCGCGCCTATGGGTTGTTTCATCCCAATTGCCGTGTTAAGCTTAATTTAGCCCGGGCTCAATTGGCTCAACCGGCCTATGAACCGTTAACTGATCTGCCCTACGCCCATGAGCTGGTTTTGCGGCTGTTTCCGGATTGGGAAGCCAAGTTCTGTCCGCATTGCGGGGCGCTGCTTCAGACCGTTTATGAATCCAACCGACCAAAGGCGCCTCCTGTGAGGATGGCTGCATGAAAAGGACCTACGATTACCATCTTTATCGCTTCGGCCAAAGCTTTGCACCGGTGCGTGAAATTTGCCCGTTTACCGTATTTTTTCGTGCATGTCGTTTATCGATTTTAGAGGATAATGGAGCTTTTGATGGTATACGAGTAGACAGAGCGGTCATAAATTGGGTTAATGTAACGTCGTAGGAGTTTTCAGAAAATTCCATATGACGAAGCGTAATCGTCCAACCAAAAGGATTGAGCAGAATTCCGGCTTCGCCGGAACTGCGGCCCAAAAAGACGGGCCTTGCCCCTCCGGGGTCTGCTCATCCTAAAGCCATCTTTGAAATTAGGAGAGAAAAATTTAATGCAAACAGGAATATATATTTTACTTGCTTTATTGATTGGAATTATATCGGCGATTTATTTGCCGATGAATAGTTCTGTATCAAGACATTTAGGGTCACCGTTAACTGCAAGCATCTCATTTTATTTTGTGGCTCTTATTACATCCGTTTTGATATTTGCGATCTTTGGTGAATTCGAAACGATTTTCAACATAAAAATTGTCCCTCCATATTTGTTTTTAACAGGTTTTATCAGCGCGTTTATAGTCTTGGGAATCACTTTTCTTATTCCGATTCTTGGGGCAAGAAAGTTGGCCATCCTTGCAATAGCGGGTCAACTATTGATGGCTATGATCGTTAGTCATTTTGGAATCTTGGAATCTCCAGAAGATCCAATAAATGTAAAAAAAATAGTTGGCGCGTCACTCTTAATATTGGGTGCAGTGGTGTCAGTTAGTTGACTAGTTTTAAGCAGAAATGGCTAACAAGACACACGCAGCTGACGGGATGGAGGTGCGGCGGAGTCCGTAAAATTATTAGGTTGTTTGAACTGCCTTTAACCGCAGCTGATGCGCAGACCGTTAGCCAGCAAAGAGGAAAAAGAAGAAAACCATGAATCTGAAGATCGTAATCAGGAGCGAAACCGATGCCGATGTGACCGTAATAACCGAGGTGACTGTCGCTGCATTTAAGACCCTGGAGATCAGCAATCACACTGAGCGGTATATCATAGCGGCACTACGCGTCGCCAAGTCCCTGACGATATCCCTCGTTGCAGAAATGGATGACTGTGTGATCGGACATATTGCCTTCTCTCCCCTGACAATTTCGGACGGCACTCGAAACTGGTACGGATTAGGACCTGTTTCGGTGTTGCCTGAGTACCAGAGGCTGGGGGTCGGCAAGCCCCGCGTAGGGGACGTTCCTCGGATATACGGTTTACAAAATTGGATTTATTTGATACATGTTGGACATGCCTCGAAAAGCCCGCATAGACGCCCCTGGAGCGCTGCACCATATCATTGTCAGGGGGATTAATCGAAGAAAGATTTTTTTCGATGATTGCGACCGTGATGATTTTTTGGATCGGCTTGGCGGTATCCTGTCAGACAGTAAAACTGCCTGTTTTGCGTGGGCGATTATGACCAATCACCTTCACCTATTATTGAGGACAGGAGTCGCCCCGATC
>Ga0209637_1000409_pt1 | contig 14191 bp, 20 predicted proteins | sample OlaalgELextract3_2_FD_187379 | JGI IMG/M metagenome (GOLD analysis project Ga0209637, IMG submission 187379) | Olavius algarvensis symbiont microbial communities from Tuscany, Italy - Type G ELBA extract 3 (SPAdes) (version 2) | ecosystem: Host-associated > Annelida > Digestive system >... | reverse complement strand
TATCGCCATCCACCGAGAGGATAAAGGTCTGGCCGTCGGTTGATGTGGGTGAGGTTGAAAAGTAGGCATAGACGGTGTAGGTTTCGGAGGCACCGTCGGCCACCGAGATGCTGAGCGAGCTGAAAGTGATGGTGCCCGCGGCTACCGTGCCGGTGACATAGCTCGCGTCCGGCCCGTTTAACTGCCAGGTAATATCGCTGAAAGTGCCGGTGCCCGAAGTATTCAAAACAATCTGGCTGACATCCAGCGACAATCCGTCGGCGGTACCGCCGTCGGATATGCTAAAGTCAAATACGGCGACCCGTTCGCCCGGCGTATCGGCAATCGAGGATATGGCGATGGGTTCGGTAATGGTGCCCGAGGCGGTGAGATCACCATCGGAATCGGCAACGGGCTGCTGACTTCCAACACCATAGAACGTGGCTGGGTCATTCTGGTTGTTGTACTCGGTTTCGATCCAGCACTGAGATCGGGCAACTTTAGAGATACGCCCTTCATCAATCACCCCATTCCATGACTCATCTCTCTCAGCCGGATTTCCATCGTTTCCGATGTCGGCATAGGTCTGTAAAGTTGAAAGGCCCGTATAGGTTCCGCTCATATCGACGGTTTTATTCAAGTACACCGTATAGTTTGTAGCATCCCAAACGAGGACAACATGATACCAGGTTCCAGTAGAGAGGGAACTTCCGGTATCCTTGGTATGGGTATCGCCAAGACCTAAAGCCAAAACAGTAGGAGAAGTTCCGGATGCATAAATCTGTATCCTATCAGCATAGGCCGGTTGTGTTGTGTGGCCAAATAAATAGCTGTTGTTTTCAAGTGCATCGACCCTTACCCAAGCCGAAAATGTCATATTGGCTGTTGAGAAGCCTGTGGTACCAATCTCGATGCGGTCATCATTACCGTCAAAATCATCAGCACCATCTATTTTCCCGCTAGCATCCTGTGTCACTCCGCCGCCTGGGGTTCCATTATTGCCATATGAGGTTGAATCATAATGGGTTCCAGTTGTTTCCTCAAGATGCCACACGCCAACATAATTAGAATCCCACACCCCGCTCGGGTTCTCGGTCGGGGCGCTGACACCGCTGTCCCCGTAGTACATGTAGATGACTGTGTTGTCGTTGTAATCCAGGGTGGGCACCCGCACCCAGGCCACCAACAGGTCATTGGTCTCGTCATAGATCTCGATCTCGTGATCCAGGGTGGTGGTCTCCGTTGAGTCCTTGAAGATGATGTCATAGCCGTCGGCATCCACGTCGTCTTCGACTTCCTGGAAGTCCGAGCCCGTCAGGGTGATCATCACCGCAAAATTTGTCAGATTCCCACCACAGGCGCCGTCGGGTATCTGACTTTCCTGGATGGTAATCGATTTTTTGTAGGAATAGGCCGCGGAGGCAGGTGTCGGCAGTAAAAAGGCAAATCCAAGGCTGAGAATGACCAGGAATATGGAAACGGCCTTGCCAAACGGCATTGAGGCAGATTTTGAAAAATTATATCGAGCAGGGTTTTGAAAATTTGTTTTCATGGGACCTCTTGTTTTCAATTAATTTAGGCATTTAATTGCGGTTCAAAGTCTTTTTCACGAACCGACCTGATTAACCGGATTATAAGCCTGCAATATTCATGCAAAAGAATTTGCAATTTTATAACCAGATTAAATTATTATATTATTGAGATATATAAGACATAGACCTTTGGTAAATTTGACAAATTTTGCCGGATAAACTGACAATATATGTCAGTGTTCACAGTTTTATAAGTCTGCCGGAATGTCCGCAGCACAGTTATTGCTATTATTTCCGGCAATTTAAAATAAAATCTTGAGGGGAATTGGAGGCAAAAGGGGAAAGGGATAGGAAAATGGCTTTCGGCACACGGCATACGGCGCACGGCATACGGCGACGGCATACGGAAAAAGATAAAGATGCAAAAAATAGGCGCAAGTCTTAGAAAATTATAAAGTAGAGCTGGAATATGACGATGGAAGACAGGGAAGCGCTGATCTCTCTCATCTTGTTGGAAAAGGAATCCTCTGCCTATGGAAAGATTACGATACCTTAAGATGTTTTTCGATGACATTTACCAGGGTAATAATTCCACCGGACAAGCAGGATAAAGAGTATATTTTCCGCTTAGGCCAGCATTAATCTCTGTCCTTTTGGTGCAGGTATATGATCGCCGAATTCTCTGGCCGTATCAATCCATAGCTGTATTGCCTCTTTGGCATTCGCCAGTGCTTCTTCATATGAATTTCCGTGGGCCATGCAGCCCGGCAATTCCGGAACTTCAGCAACAAAAACCTGATCTTCATTGCTCCAATAAATGATGATCTCGTATCGGTTCATTATAATTTATCCCCAAGCTTATATTTAATAATTACAGTCCTCACTTGACGCACTTGATAAGGTTTTGCCTTATCATCATCCTGTTGCAAATTGATCTTTTCCTCAACGCCCTCCATTCTGAATAAATGGTGGCTTCCCCTGGTGCGTTCTTCAAATCCCATTCGTTGTAACAAACCGCGCAAATCGTTAAATGATATGTTTGCGTCAGAGGTCCCTCGGAGGATTTTAAAAAGTAGTTTCTCGTATTTACTCATATGAATATTAGACAAAAGTTATAAGCCGATAATCTCCCTAATACATGATTTTATAATTATGTATCAATGTTTGTCGATTATGTAAAGACCGGCGTTGACAAGGGGGAGAAAAGATTTCGATTTCCTTTAAAATCGAAAGAATGAATTATCCAATAATCGTTAAAGATAACTGGAAACATTCGAATTTTTGCGGCTACAAGGCCAAATTTCTTGAAAACTGACAAATATTGACTGCAATTCTGACAAAGTTTGACACTCAGGTCGGTTTCTAAGGATCGCAGCGTTCTTATGCTTTATTAAAGCCACGAATTAGCATGAATATTCACTAATTGAATTTGCTGATGCAAATACTCCTTGCTGATTAGAATTGCTTTTATTCGTGATCATTGGTGTCAATTCGTGGCTTATTAATTTATAAAGGGATCTATATCTATTATTTCGGAATATTAGGGGAGATCTTGAGTTCGTTGAGCTGAAGGATAAGCAGAAACTATTAAAAATGTTAATGGGGTATAAAAAGATTTAATAAAAAAGTCTTAGGAAGATTGAGATATTTGCGTTCGACGGGACAATTCCGCCAGGGAAATACCCAACTCTCTGTTTGCCCAAAAACACAAAAGGCTTCGCGCCCGCACTCGGTTTCGATCTTTTCCGGGGCTGAAAATTCTGGAAGGCTTGACCTCGGTTATTCCGGCAACAATTTCTGCCAGACCATCCAAATAGGGCCCCGCCGCTTGAAGCGCATACTTTCGCTCCATTTCCTCGTCAGCTTTGGCCAGCACGTTCTCCACAAAATCGCTATCTCCCAGAATGCGTTCATCGCTTTTGTAAAAAATTTTGGCTTCACGAAGCGCCTTGACGTTCAACCAGCCGCCGGCACTGCGCAGCAAACCACCACCTGTCAGATCTTTTCTACGACCCAGTTGGATTCCTTTTGCTACAAAAGAACGGTATCGTGCTCTTGCCCGGGGGCGTTTTGCTGCAAACAGACCCAGCACTTCATTCACCGCCTGCCATGGGCGTTTGACCCTGCCCATCAGAGCACTGTGACCACAGAACGCATAGGTGTCCAGCTGCTGCAGGTCACCAACAATATTTGCTCGATGCGGGTTGAGATGGATGTACAGGACCAATTCCTTGAGATAGGCTTCCTCCTGACAAAGAATCGACTTGTAGCGGTTCTGAAAATGGGTGATGCGTCAAATAAAAGTCGGATCAATACCAGTCTTCGATTTTCAGTCCATCCACTCTTTCAAATTCTTTTTTATTGTGCGTAACCAGTATGCTGTTGTTCGCCAGGGCCGAAGCAGCAATTAAAATATCATAAGGACCGATTGGAACCCCGTGTTTCTCCAATTTTATACGGATCTTCGCCGCCGATTTCGCTTCAGCCTGCCCGAAAGGAATGAGATTGACTATCGATGTAATTTCCTGAAGCTGTGAGACCCTTTTACGCGGAGATGTCGATTTCCCAATTCCGACTTCCAGTTCATAAATGACGACCGTGGGAATAGCAATTTCGCTGGGAGGTATGGTCAGCAATCGACTTGCTACATCTCCCAGGCCTTTGAAAAAATAGATCAAGGTATTGGTGTCCAAACAATATCTCATAGCGCCTCTCTTTTCGCATCCTTACCCATGCCGGCTCTAATTTCGTCAATAGTAGGAAAATCCTTCCAGGCGCCTGCCAGCTCGATTATGTGATCAGGCCAGGTGTGTGATGTTTTTTCCCTGATCAGAGCGGCAATCCATTTGCTCTTTGAGACCCCACTTTTTTTTATCATGTTCTTCATTTTTTTTTCTGTATCTGAATCCAGATAAATAGTCACCTGTCCCATTAAAATTCACCTCCAATTTCAAATTGGATATATGTTAACATATAATTTGTATTTGTCAACGGGTGGTTTTTTCGGAAGCGTATAATTGTGCCCTTAACTGATACTTATACGCGTTACTGTGCCTGAAAATAAATTATTATTATGTTGATAGGTTAAAGGGGAAAGGTATTGATGTTTGAGGTTGGAGGATTGAGGTTAATGGATAAAGGCGAAAGGAAATTGCATAGCACATAGAGCAAAGGGCATGGGGTAGGGGCAAAGCGCAAAGGGGATGGAACTTGGCGTTAAATCCTGGCTTGGAAGCCGGGAGCAAAAAGGCTGGGAGACGGGGGAGGAGCGCTGCGCCCTGGTGGAATGGTTTCTACATCCAGGGGAATAGATTTTACGGCCCAGAAGTTGGATTCTCATTATGCCAGCATTAATCTCTGTCCTTTTGGTGCAGGTATATGATCGCCGAATTCTCTGGCCGTATCAATCCATAGCTGTATTGCCTCTTTGGCATTCGTCAGTGCTTCTTCATATGAATTTCCGTGGGCCATGCAGCCCGGCAATTCCGGAACTTCAGCAACAAAAACCTGATCTTCATTGCTCCAATAAATGATGATCTCGTATCGGTTCATTATAATTTATCCCCAAGCTTATATTTAATAATTACAGTCCTCACTTGACGCACTTGATAAGGTTTTGCCTTATCATCATCCTGTTGCAAATTGATCTTTTCCTCAACGCCCTCCATTCTGAATAAATGGTGGCTTCCCCTGGTGCGTTCTTCAAATCCCATTCGTTGTAACAAACCGCGCAAATCGTTAAATGATATGTTTGCGTCAGAGGTCCCTCGGAGGATTTTAAAAAGTAGTTTCTCGTATTTACTCATATGAATATTAGACAAAAGTTATAAGCCGATAATCTCCCTAATACATGATTTTATAATTATGTATCAATGTTTGTCGATTATGTAAAGACCGGCGTTGACAAGGGGGAGAAAAGATTTCGATTTCCTTTAAAATCGAAAGAATGAATTATCCAATAATCGTTAAAGATAAAAGGAAAATGCATAGGGCAAAGCGCATAGGGCAAGGGGTTTTGATTGAGGATTTTGGAATTGATAAAAACCGACCAATCATTGACCTAAAGAGTCGGTTTTGGTTTCTTCTCAAACGACATTATACTCATTTTGCACTAATAATTTGGAGGACGTGGATATGAGAGATAAAGATCTGCTTGAAAGAACAGTTTTAAACCCAATGGTCATGGCGGGAAAACCCGCTGGTTTAAGAGGGATTGAACACATCATGATCTGGAAACAATAGCAAAAGCCGGAGAGGCTGAGGACCTGGAAGACTTTGCAATTTATCTGCCGCTATAGTAAATCAGATGCACCCCGCAGATTAGAAACAAATCACATACAAAGAATTTGGAACACAAAGGAATTGAGGGATTTAGGTTTGGAATTTAGGGATTCAGGAATTGTGGGAAAGAAAAGGTATAGGGTTTAAGGCGTATGGTAAGGGAATTTATGGATTTAGGGGTTAAGTGATTGAAGGAATCGGAAATCGGACCGCGGTCGTCCGATATAACCAGACTGCAGCGCAGCAGAGTTGCGCAAGGAGAAAAATGGAAGAATTGACGGATGGAAGGCGGTTTAGAATTGAAGGCTTACGAAATAATGAACATTTATCCTGGGATTGTTAATTGATTTTCATGCGTAAAGAGGGCTGATAATACGTGTTGACGTATTTACAAAATGTATATATATTAGTGCTATGAATTTCGAATGGAACAAAGAAAAAAATGAGATCAACATTCGTAAGCACAAGATAGATTTTCATGATGTTCCACAAATATTCGATGGTCCCATGATTGTAAATATAGATGACCGTCTAGACTACGGCGAAGTCCGATGGGTCGGTATGGGATTTCTAAATAACATTATCGCAGTTGTCGTCTTCATTGAAAAAGATGAAAATACCATCCACATAATTTCAGCAAGAAAGGCAAATAAGTATGAAAGTAAAAAATTCGCAAAACAAATCCAAAACGGATTGGGATAAGTTAGCTGATATGCCAGATTCGGAGATCGACTACTCCGATATTCCACCGCTTAATGAAGAATTTTTTAAAGATGGAAAGTTGCGTTTGCCGAAAGCAAAATCTCTCATATCAATCCGGATTGATCCGGATGTTTTAGAGTGGTTTAAATCGCAGGGAGCGGGATATCAAACCCGAATAAATGCAGTTCTGCGTATGTACATGAAAGCGCAAGCGCATAAAAGTTAATTTTCAATCATTTTCTTTCAGAAAATATCCGATATCTATCTACCGCAGAAAAGGATTTAGATGATTTTTTTGACAATAACGAGTCTGCTTCGTTTGTTCCTAACTCTCTGCCTGCACCAGTATATAAGTTTCTCGCAAAGCCGCAAAGCCCTCAAAGGGAGAGCATTAATTATTTCTTGGCGTCCTTGCGCCAAATGAATTCAATTCCGGCTTGGTCGGGATTTGGGATTTAGGGATTGGGTGATTGAGATGTAGAGTCGACCTTCGTGCCGAAATTCGCCAGCCACGGACTTCGGCGAGCTCAGTCGAGCCGTGGGCTGCCCTGCGTCGATTGTCGAGAGGCCGGATCACAAACAAGCTTCTATTTTTCTTTCGATGAGCATTTTAAAGTCTGATAGAAAGGAGGTTTTTATCCAGTTCCTGAGGTCAGGTCCCAGCAGTTTGCCGGTATCACGGGATATGGCTTTCTGATCTGCCTTTTCAATTTTTCTCAAAATAGATTCTAAAAATTTTCGTTCGCCCCCAAATGCATCTTCAATCATTAGTTGGTTTAGCTGATATGCGCCATTCAGGATGAACCAGGCATCAAAAATATCCCGGCCCGCATTCCTCTCAAGAAACGACATTAGCTTTTCGGTCATTAAAAAAGAAGGCTCGAGGGTGACGACCGGCACGCCTCTGAGAGACAGGATACTGGTATTAAAATTCTTCTTTCTGGTTGAAATTTCAATTTTCAACCGAAAATTTCTATCGATGCCGCCAAACCTTAACTCGAACAGGAGCGTGTAGTATTTGAGCGCTTGATCAGTAATTTCCCACTTTTGCCTTTTAAAAAGTCTGTCAAGAATTTTCATCAGTTCATCACCGGAGCAACCTCGAAGCATATCAAAATCAACGTCTTCGGAGTAACGCGGCAGCCCATAGAAAAGTTTCAAGGCTGTCCCGCCTTTAAAAGCGATATGCGCACCAGCTTTTGATTTGGCAATGGCTTGAACGACCGTAATGATAATATTCTCCCGGTACTGGTTGAAGAAATCTTGTTTACTTGGCTTCATAGCTATAGTCTTTAAAGTCGCAAACCAATTTTTTGACAACTGCGGGATAGCGCCGGGTGTAAAAATTGATTATGTCATCATCGAGCTTATCCATGTCGACATCTTCAGGCAATAACTCCACTAATCCTTTACTTTTCATGTAGACCGTGTCCAAAAAAGCTTTCTCCGGTTCTGCAATATAAAAGTCTTCCATTTTTTTCTGTCCGAATTGAAAAAGCGACGGTGCAATACGACGATATACAAATTGGGTGTTGTCGATATCGAATTGATTGCTTCCCAAAGATACCGAGAAATTAACCTGGGGGACTTGGACAATCAATCCCCAATAGTTCAGAGCTGTTTCCAGGGAAATAATCGATGGCTGGCATAGAGCATTTGCCAGGGAAAAAGTAGAGTATTTTCTGCCTGCAACAACATATAGATTACGGCAGATACGCATCAGAATACCTTTTTTAACAAGTCTTGATGCAGACGTCCGCGCGCTTTCCCTGGTCAAATTAAACAAGGCCTGAAGAGATGAAAGCGTTAAAAACGGGCTTTCGACGGACAGCAATTTTGCTATGTTATTATTAGCCATTGCATTTCACGATTAAAAATAATAAACGATTTTGTTTATTATTTTATAACGTAAATGATTTTAGATGTCAATAAGTATTAAGCCAAACGATTTCCCGGCAGGGGATACTGGAATCAATTTTAAAGTGCCGGGCTTATTCCGGCAGCCACGGACTTCGGCGAGCTCAGCCGAGCCGTGGGCTGCTCGGCATGAAGAATTGAGGAATTCGGCATGCGACGAGCTCAGCCTAGTCGAATGCGAAATTCGGTAATATAAGGAAGATGGGAGATCAATTGCCAGGTTGGCGGCGATAAAATCTGTGTGGTCGACAAGAATCGTATCCGCATAACTCACCGCCCTTTGAACCGCATTGAACATTTAATGACCTTGACAATATCATTATTTTGATAATATATTATCAAAATAATGATAAGGAGAAACTATGCCGTTTATTAGACCGATATCCGATTTACGCAATCGTGCGGTGGAAATTTCCAATCTCTGCCACAGTGAGGATCAACCTGTTTTTATAACGAGAAACGGGATAGGTGACATGGTGGTTATGAGTCAAGCACATTATGAGCGCCTTGAAAGCTTGATCGAATTGTATCAAAAGCTTGGAGAGGCCGAAGTTTTAGATGCTAGTGGCAAGCGGGGAATCACGCATGAAAAGCTAATGAAGAAACTAAGAGACAAAATAAAATGAGTGGTCTTTTTAAAATCCGATACTTGTCTACAGCGGAAAATGATTTGGATGATATTTTTGATTACATCTTGAAAGATAATCCATCGGCTGCTCTTTCATTACTTGAAAAATTTGATCACTCGATTTCCCAATTGGCCCTAAATCCGGAAATTGGCGTAATCCCAAGGGATGATCGACTAAAGAAACTTGGATACCGAATGCTGATAATTGACAGGTATCTTGTGTTTTACGTGGTGAAAACCAAAACCATTCAGTTTCGACGAGTCATCCATGGAGCAAGGAAATACAGTTTCCTTCTTTGACGATACCAGACAATTTTTAGCGGATTGGGATCTGATTTTATAAAGATGGCACGGATCAGAAGATAAAATCAGACCTTCATCCATTTCTGATTGCCAATATTCCATTTTTCCACCATTCCATCATTCCATTAGGAGTCTAAGGTAAACTCCACCCCTCCGGGGTGAAATCAAAGCCGGGCCCTCTGGACCCGGATCTTTACATATCACTCAATCTTGACAACCAGGCATGCATGGTATACGATTTCACCATAATGTACACGCACGAGGTGCCTTTTCTATGGTCAAGATTGTGACTGATAGCAGCGCATTGATATTGTTAGCGAAATGCGGTTTGATTGAAACATTTTGTGATACATATGAGATTATTGCTCCATCATCCGTATTAGCGGAAGTGGCTTCAGAAGAAATGATAAATAGGTACCCGGACGCCGCACTCATTGCAGAGCTTCTCTCCAATGAGAAGATAAAAGAGCAAAACCCGAAAAAAGTCAAACTGCAACTACCTGTGACTCTGGATCAGGGGGAAAAGGATGCGCTTTTTTTGACCCGAGAGTTGAAGGATTCATTGTTTGCTACGGATGATGGCAAGGCGATCAAGGCAGCAAAATTTTTTAAGATCTCATTTATCGTTACACCTCGTATTGTCATTGAATTGTTCCGACTAAAAAAAATATCTTCTCGACATGCTAAACCGGCAATTGAAAAACTGGGTATTATCGGAAGATATACTCCTGATATTATTGCCAGTGCATTGCTTACCTTGACTGAGGAAAAGAAATGACAAAGCCAACAACCATAAGGATACCAGAAGATCTATTGGGTGAGATAGAGCAGTATGTTCATGAGGCCAAATTAGATCGATCTGTTTACCTGAGGGAAATCCTTAAAAAAGGATTTTCAATAGACAAGCAGGAAAGAGTATTGTTAAAATATGATGGCGGAGAATTGAGCCAAATGGAAGCCTGCCGGGCTCTCAAGTGGAATCCCTGGCAATTTGTTGAGGAATTAAGGATCAGAAATCTTCACCTAAACGTCAGTTTGGAAGATTTTCTGAATTCATCAGGACTGCCAGGCAAATGAGGAATGCCCATAAAATTATAACTTCCCCTATTTTGGCTGGTGAAGATGACGGCGTAAGGCGGCCAAGCAGAGGCAGGGATTGAGGTATGGGATTAAAGGCGTAAGGTATAGGTCACAAATATTTTAATACTCTCTAAAATAATTTTATAGATCCTGGTCAATCAACCCCGATCCGGTTACTCAAAATGGCCCCGGGCATCCCACCTTGCATGTCAACTCCCCTCGATAAATTACCGAATTGTTAACTATACTAAGTTATTTCAAATAGTTTTATTCGTAAATCCGTTCAACCGGTTCCGGATTCAGATTGCCCTTATTTTTATTGGTTTATTGGCACGGTATTTGTATCATTTCCGATCAAGTCAAAAACCGCTTAGTTTCGGCTAAAGTATACTTAGAAAAATGCCGATGCTATCCTTAGATTTAAATTCGCAGCCGATGCCATTCATGCGAGCAGGCGGAATAAACAGATGCAGAAAGCGCACCCCAGGGCCGGGGCGGACAGGTCCAAATTCGTGGGACAACAGCCAAGAGGTTGAAATGAAGCGTAACAATGTCGGATTCACACTCATGGAGGTCATGGTAGCGATCGCCATCATGGTGGTTTTATCGGCGATTGCCGTGCCCAATATGATCGGCTGGCGTGAGCGGGCCAAACTCAGGGGGACCTTTGCGAACCTTAGAGGTGATCTGCAATGGGCCAAAATGCAAGCCATCCGTGAACATGGCCCGCGAGAGATCGTTTTTGACAGCAACGGATACACAATAGTGGGCACCACCGTAGGGGCCACCACCGTCCGTTCCCGGCAGCTGTCGGCCGGAGTCGTATTCAATCTGGGCGCAAGTACGATTCCTGTTGATCCCGACGATTTGAACCAGTTAAAGACCCAGTTTGACGCCCGGGGGCGATGTCCGGATGACGGCACACTTGTTTTGCAGGATTCAAACGGCGAGCAGAGAATAATCAGTATCAATCCCCTCGGGCAAATAAGGCAGGAATAGGTAACCGACTGATGCGGAGCGTATCGATGAAAATATTTAAATTGAAACCCATTTTACCAGGCATCAACCAGGGCTTTACACTGATAGAAATACTGATCGCCATGTCGATATTTTCGGTTGGTATTCTGGCTGTGGGGACGTTGATACTGTCTACGACCCGCAATAATGCCACTGGCAATATCCTTACCCAGGCCACCATGCTGGCCCGGTCCAAGATAGAGGAAAAAAAACGCGAAGCAGACGCAGGTTCCCTGCCGATCGGCGCTGAAACCGAAACCGGTATTGACGTCGAGGGAAACCCGGGCGGTATCTATACGCGTGATTGCAGCATATCTTCGGTTGGCGACTCCCAGCAAATCCAGGTGACCGTCAGCTGGACTCGCAAAGGCCAAAGTCGAAGCGTGGTTTTGACAACGCTGAACAGAGGATCGTAAATGATGAACGCAAAGAGCCTTAAGGCCATGTTTTCAAAATCTAAAAAGGCGCCGAATTCGGCCGCAACCGAACCAGGGGGATTTACCCTGATCGAGCTGCTGGTGGCAATGGCCGTCGCCTTGATTGTGCTTGCTGCGGTTGTGAGTCTCTTTACGACCCTCAACAAATCCTATACCAGACAGAATGTAGCCGCCGATGTCCAACAGGTCGCGCGGAGCGGGGTTGATTTTATGGCCCAAGGCATACGGATGGCCGGACTTGACCCGACACAATCCGGTAACTTCGGCATTACTGCGGCAACCAGCACCAGCATAACCTTTGCAGCAGATCTCGATCTAAGCGGCGGCATCCCAGGACCGAGCGAGGCCATCACTTTTTTCCTCAATGGCGACGAGCTGCTGTCCAGCCTCGATGCGGTACCTTTAGTCGAGAATGTGGACATTACCAACGGTCCGGGTCTTACGTTTACGTATCTGGCTGAAGATAATTCGATCCTGTCCGAGCCGCTCGATGCGATTCAAAGGGATGCCATCCGAACGGTTCAAATCACACTGACCGTGCGGGAACCGGCAGGTAGAGGCAACACGGTGGCACGAACTTATGCCACCGAGGTGAGATGCCGCAACATAGGTATTTGATTGCGCTAGATAATACGATCCGCGCGTTGCCGTCAAAACTGAAGAAATGACTCCCAAATCAAGGAGTCGCTGGAAGAAAAAGAAAAGGACGAATAAATCATGAATAAACTATCTTCCCCGTCGATGAATGAAAAAGGCTCCGTGATCATTTTTACCCTGATGGTGCTGACATTGTTGACCATAATCGGACTGGCTTCTGTTTATACCGCCAGCACCGAGGTCGAGATGGCCGGCGCCGAGTTCATTTATCAGCGCAATTTCTACCTGGCAGAGGGGGCCGCCATGGAAGCTGTCGACTGGCTGGAGAGTAATACGGTCACGGCGACCAGCGGTCCTTCCTGGATGGAGCTGACACCCGGTGCCCTCAACGGGACCACCATTGATAATTACTGGGCAGGCACCGAAGTGAGCCAACCACAAGCATGCGCTATTGATGCGGATGCCAGGTTTATAGCGGCTTTCGAAGGTGTTTCTGCCGGCAGTTCCCTGGACGTCAGCAAATCCAAGATGCATGATATTTCAGTTTACGGGCGCTGTCAGAAAAGAGGTGTGGCCGAGGTAAGGCTCGGCTTTCGGGCGGTTTTTTAAGCCGGCTCGAACGTCATCATTTCAATGGGCGCAGGGTTAAGAGCCGTGAGCTGAAGTAATATGAAAGGAGCAGTAGATAGCATGAAAAAAAACAAAAAAATTTGTTATCACAGGATCAAGCGGATTATTGTATGCCTTGGATTGGCCCTAATCATTGCCGGCATCTGCATGCCGGCCAGTGTGAACGGTGCCGACAGAAAAGTTAAAGGAGAATGGATCCTGCCCGAATATTATCCCCAAGAATTTGACGGGTATGGGTATATCAACCGGATCGAAACCTTAGAGGTGGTGATCGACGACTCGTTGTTAAGGGTTTCGCCTTCGGTAACCTATGCAACGCTAGGCAGCCCAGTGGCCACAATTGGCGATTTCGCTGAGGGGAATCTCGTGGCCTATCTAATCAATTCAGAACGGGAAATTATCTCCCTCTGGCTGATCAAGTAGGGCAGCCCCGGACTTGGACTAGTCGGAATGGAATAAGGTAAAGAAGAACTTAGTTCGCTTCGCTCACAATTGGAATACTGGAATACTGGAATAGTGGATTCTGGGATAGAGGAATGATGGGTTTAAGGAAATACAGAATCAAAGCGAACATCATCAAAAAATCTAGATTCAACATTATTTGAATAAAATGGTGTTTTCCGCTTTTCATGCCCAGTATTCCAGCATTCCAATTTTCCATAATTCCAGGAGGCTTTCAGAAGAAAACGGCCACCAAAAGAATTATAATTCCAATAACTTGTAGAAATCCCGCGAGGAATTAAAATCGGAAGTATTCCATGCTTAATCCCTCAATCCCCAGATCCCTGAATTCTTCAATCCCTGAATCCCTCAATTCCCAAATCCCTCAATCCCTGAATCCCTCAATTCCTGAATCCCTCAACCCCTAAATTATTTTTATAAAAGTATTAAAAACTTTTATGGCGATCTTCAATTGGGAACCGATAATTTTAAAGATCAGTTTGCCGGAATTTTTTTTAATTCATTGAAATTATAATGTTTTACTAATAGTTTGTCATTTTTTTATATGTTGTGCACACTTTTTGCTTCTATAATCTTAAAACATAAGGCCGGGAATTGTGATGCCGGCCGAAACTGAATTTTTTTAT
>Ga0209637_1000408_pt1 | contig 14214 bp, 14 predicted proteins | sample OlaalgELextract3_2_FD_187379 | JGI IMG/M metagenome (GOLD analysis project Ga0209637, IMG submission 187379) | Olavius algarvensis symbiont microbial communities from Tuscany, Italy - Type G ELBA extract 3 (SPAdes) (version 2) | ecosystem: Host-associated > Annelida > Digestive system >... | reverse complement strand
GATCGCCTCAGGCACCCGGGCTAATACCACTGTGGCGCTGATGAACATACCGGGTTTGAGTCGATGCTGCGGATTGTCGATGGTCATTTCGATCCGCGCCTGTCGGGTGGACTTGCGGAAGATGGGGGCGATGCGAGCGATGCGGCCCGGATAGTTTTCGCCGGGATAGGCGTCGGTTGTCAGCGAAACGAGCTGCCCGGGTTTCAGGTGAGCATAGTCTCTCTCTGTTACGAAAATCACCCCGACGATGGGATTTAGATCGACGATTAAGAGCAGCGGCGCGTTGGCGGCTACGGTCTGGCCTTCGTTCACATATCGCTCGGCGACAACGCGATGCTCGGCGCCACCGGTCCAGCCCGCTGTGACCTGGGTATAGCCGCGCCGGATATTCGCGGTTTCCAGCGAGGATTCGGCCTTCGTCACCTGGGCCGCGCCGACTTTAAGTTGAGCTTGCTTGGCCAGTCGATCCTGCCTCACGGCATCGAATTCAGAATCGGATGCGATCCCGCGCTTTAAAAGTGACTCGGTGCGTTTAAACTCGCGATTAGCGATTTCCAGGGCGCTTTTGGCCTGGGACCGGTTGGCCCTGGCGACTTCCAGATCGGCCTGGGCCTGGGCCACAGCCTGGACATATTCGTCATTGTCCAGCTCGGCCACGACCTGCCCCCGCTTTACCGTATCGGCGATATTAACGATCACACGCTCCACCCGGCCGCTTACTTTCGGCGCAACAACAAACTCAGCCAGGGCATGCAACTCCCCGCTGAATATCCGCTGTAAAGCGATCGGCCCGCGCTTAATCTGAGCCACTTCTACCGGCACCGGTCGCAAAGTCTTAGCGCTTTTGCTCGAGCCTGCTCGATCCTGCAGTTCACCGAAAATTAACCAGCCCAAACCCGCAGCCGCTCCAGCCAGAAGAATCGTCAGAAAAAAAATTTTGGGGCCGCCCGATTTCATGGCAAAATAACCTTCCCGTTTTCATGAATCAAAAGATTGATTTCTGCTGTTCAATTACTGAAGCTCCAGTGATACGTGTATAGGCCCTTAGTTCCCCTTTGGATTAGTCAGACGAAGCGCTGAATTTGTACCCAACGCCGTAAACCGTAGTGATGATTTCCTGGCCGGGGAGCTTCTGAGCAATCTTTTTGCGCAAATTTTTTATGTGGCTGTCAATGGTGCGGTCATAGCCTTCAAAATCATATCCCTGAACCCGGTTGATTAGTTCACTTCTGGAAAATACACGGTTGGGCCGGCGCATCATGATCTTTAACAGCCCAAATTCGTTGGGCGTCAGGTTTAATACCTGCTTATCGATCATCACCTGATGGGTTTTATCATCCAGTGATATCGAACCGATAACCAGATTGTGTGTTAGTGGTTCGGCATGCATTCTTCTGAAAATCGCTTTGACCCGGGCAACCACTTCCCGGGGGCTGAACGGTTTGCAGATATAATCGTCCGCGCCGAGTTCCAGACCCAGCAGCCGGTCGATTTCTTCCACCCGGGCGGTGATCATGATGATGGGAATATTGGAAAACTGCCGGATCTCCCGACATAATTCAATCCCATTCTTCCCCGGCAGCATGATATCCAGTAAAATCAAATCCAACGGGTCTTTTTTGATCTGAGCAAGAACGCGGTCACCGTTGTTCTGGGTAGATGTCCGAAAGCCGGCCTCTTTCAGATAGTCGCAAAGCAAGCTGGCGATTTTCTCCTCGTCTTCGACAACAAGAATGTGTCTGCTGGTCATGGTCTTATATTTTTATCCAGTATGTGGAAGTTCAACCTCGATTCGAAGCCCGCCCAAACTACCGTTGGTGGCCCGAATTTCTCCGCCGAGGGCGTTTACGATGCTCTTGCAGATACTCAGGCCCAGCCCGCTGCCGCCCTGGGCACGGCTTCTCGACCGATCCACCCGGTACAACCGATCAAATAGGCGGTCCAACGCGCCTTCCGGCACACCGGGCCCGGAATCCTCGAAAAACAAAATCAATCGGTTTGCGGTGCACGTCTGCCCGATCTTCAATATGCCGGGAGCATCCGCATAATGCAGGGTGTTTTCCACCAGGTTTGAAAAAAGCTGCTGCAGGCGGTCGGCATCGCCGATGACGGTGATGGGGGGGTCATTTTCCAAGTTATTTTCAATCGTAATCTGATTTTCAGCGAATCCTTGTCTGAAATGGCCAAGGGTCTCCTTTAAAATCGCCGCAGGATCGACCGGAGCTTTTTTAATTGAGAGCGCTCCGGTGTCGGCAAGCGAAAGTTCGTGAAGATCGTTTACGATTTTGCCCAGGTGCCTGGCCTCCGCCAACAGTGAATTAAGGGAATCGCGGTTGACTTGCCTGACCCCGTCTTTCAGGGCCTCGATCTCGCCACGCAGAATCGACAGGGGCGTCCTGAGTTCATGTGCAATATCAGATATCCATTGCTGGCGCATATGCTCATAACTTTCCAGAGTTTGCGCCATGGAATTAAAATCGGCGGCCAGCTGCCCCAATTCATCCTTCGACTCAACCTCGATACGGGTATCAAACCGACGCGACATTAATGCCTGGGTTCCGGCCATGAGCTTGTCGACAGGCGCCAAAAGGTGTTTCGACAGAAGAAACGCCACCACAGCGGCCAGCAGCAAAATACCGCCGCCGATAAAATACAGCATCTGCGATTGCTGGCTTAAGAATCCAACCGCCAGGGGGTTGGCCAGGTGCTCTCTTTTGTGAAGGCCTAACCAGCCAACTGTTTGACCATCGACGGCAATCGCCTGCAGGGTATATCCGCCATGTGCATCCCGGGAGCGCCCGCCGGTAATATGCTGCTTATCGGCATCAAAAAACGCCAGCCTGCGGGCCAATCGCTGAACCCGCCTGGAAGGCTTCGGAGAAGTCCGGTTTTGCGCACGACCGCTGGATCCCTTGTTTTCTATAACGGGAGGTCGCGGAGGGCGATCGCCAGGTTCAAAATCTTTTCGCCGCAGGCTGGTATGCAAAATTTCCGGCCAGCGTCCCGGATCATCCTTGAGTTCCTGCCAGCTCCTGTGAGTTTTATATTCGGCGGCCAGAGCGTCCGCCACCCTGCCGTATCTCTCCAGCAGCGATCGATTGACGTAATCCGCAAAATTGCGGGCAACATAAAACCTTATCAGCCCGCCCATAAGGGCCACGACCAGAAGGGATGTTAAAGTTAGGGTTGCAAAAATTTTATACGAAAGTTTGAATCTCATCGGTTTTTCAAATTACACTTTCTGTATTGCTTACCATCTATTAATATAGTTTACGATGAATTTCAATTGTATACCGCTTGCTTCACAACCTTCACATCAGTTCTTCACATTTTCTCCACAATTGATTGCCAGGATGCACCAAAAAAATCAGTTACATTTTTAATTGGCAGCATAAGCGGCCGGTTAAGAATACTTATGCCATAATCTCTATAATCTCTACACTTTTTCTTCATATTTCCTCCACAATTAACTGTTAACTTAGATACAGAGGTCACGGAGGCTTTCACCGGTCCGCCGGAGGCGGATTATTAAGGGCTCGGCATGGTGCACTATGCCCTCGCCCTTAATTGCCCCCGCTGTGCGGGATCACACATCTGCATCTTACAAATTAAAGTGTGCGTCTTACATATGAAAGCCTCCGATTTATCCGCCTCTGGAGGACTCGTGCAAAAATCACGTAAAACCAAACTTTAAGGAGGTTGCCATGAAAAAGAAACACATCACCATCAGTTGCGTTCTGGTAGTCTGTATCATTTTTTCCGGACTGGCATTCGCCGACACCCAGCGAACAGGCCACCGCAAAGGTCTCGGATATAAACAACACCAAAAAGGCGGCAGCTTGCAGCTGTTGGCCGGATACCAGCAAAAAAACTTGAGGGTTCAAGTACTTTCAGAGATGACGGGGCAATCGGTAGAAGCCATTCAGCTCAAACTCAAAGATCAGCGCATGGGGATTGTAATGCAGGAGATGAGCATTAACCGTCAGGCATTTGGCAACGCGATGCAGGCTAAAGTGAGAGAGCGAATTAAACAGGCGGTTGCCGACGGAAGCATTACGCCGGAGCAGGAAAAAGAGATTCTCTTAAAAATAGATAATCGCATCAAACGGCGCGAGCTCATGAGCAAGCTGATTGAAAAAGGAATTGAAGATGGGACCATCACCCGGGATGAGGCCCGGATGCTCATGCGCAGACAGCGCTAAAACTGCATTCAAAAATCCGTCTGGGGCCCGACCGGGGTCCTAGGCGGATGGTTTCCGGCTTTTTAGCTCTAACCTCAATTGAGTGAATCTCAATTGAGGGGTATTCGGTATCAGACACTGGGTATTGGTTTTAAGGAATGAGTTTGATTTTTAATATATCAACCGAAAGGGTCATAGAAAATAATTACTCCAGACCACAAAACCAATACCTGATAGCCAATACCCAATACCGGCTAATTAGGCTTCGCTCAATTAGGGTTTAACTAAAAGGTATTAAAAAAACCAGTTCGCTCAAATCAGAAAATCACCGGCAGATGAATGGACGCAAACCTATTCTAGCGATGCTGATAGAAGAATGTACATGGAGATCTGCTGGTGCCGTTTTTCCCCTCAAGCGTTCAGAAAAGCGCGGCATATGTTCAAAGCAGTTTTCGGTTGCCACCACGCAGCAAAAAAACTATATAGTATAAACTAAACTGATCGGTTCCAGGTTCAAGGTTCAAAGGTTACAACCGCCGGAACGTTGAACCCTGAACCGCTCAGCCTAGGTATAAAAACGCGTTTTAAAACACCTGCAAATAGGACCAAACCGACCGCCATCGGGCTAGATCGGGATTTGTGAGGATCTGATATGATGTCTACAAGATGTTATCATCGTCTGCTGCAGTTTTTTGCCGTGGGTGGGTTATTGCTGGTGGCGGCGTCCTGTACGCTGGTCGAGGAACGGATTGATCGCACGGCGGGAGGGCCGAATGTGCCTGCCGATACAGCGGTGCACATGCGCCTGGAGTCTTCCGGGCAACCCGAAGAGATTGCGGCGCCCAAGGTGCCGCCGGGGCCTTTAAAAGTCACCATCACCGAAGCCATTTTGCTTTGCCTTGAAAACAACCGCTCGCTTGTGGTGCAAAGATTGGATCCCTCGATCCAGCAAACCTTCGAGGATCAGGAAAGAGCTGTTTTTGATCCGGCAATATACGCGGACGTCTCCGCCGGCAGGGTCAAAGGAGAACGGCTCGAAAGGTCCGGATCTGGAACTGAGGATTTTACCACCGATGGCGCCGAAGGCATCATTTCTTTAGAGCAATATTTCCCGACCGGCACGACGGTAGCCCTGGAAGCCGGCACGCAATTGAATGACGCCTCTCTTTACGAAGACATCTTTTATACGAACCGCCTGGGCATGACGGTGACTCAGGCGCTGCTGCGAGGATACGGAACGGAGGTGAATCTGGCCCGACTGCAGCAGGCACGCCTGGATACGCGCATGTCGGAATATGAGTTGCGGGGTTTTACCGAGTTTCTGGTGGCGGAGGTGGAACGGACCTATTGGGACTATGCGCTGGCGCGGCGTCAGATCGAAATTGTTGAGGAGTCCCTGAAAGTCGCCCGGCAGCAACTCAACGAAACCAGAGAGCTGATCGCCGTCGGCCGATTGGCCAAGGCCGAATTGGCGGCCGTCCAGGCCGAGGTTGCGTTACAGGAGCAGGCCCTCATCGAAGCCCGCACCAAAAAGGAATCAATGCGACTGCAATTGCTGCGCCTGCTCAACCCGTTAGGCCCCGGTCTCTGGCAGCGCGAAATTGATTTGATCCATCAACCGACCTTACCCGAAATCAAGCTGGAAGTCGTTGAGTTGCACGTGGATGTGTCGATGCGCATGCGTCCGATCCTAAACGAAGCCCGGCTGGAGATCCTGCGCGGCGATCTGGAGCTTGTCAGAACCCAAAACGGATTGCTGCCCTTAATGGATCTTTTCATCACGCTTGGCAAAAGCGGCTATGCCAATTCATTTGGCGAGTCCGTTCGCAATATCGACAAAGACAGTTATGACGCCCTGGCGGGGGTGAACTTCCACTATCCCGTTTTTAATCGGGATGCCAGGGCTCGACACCAGCGGGCGCTGCTGAGTCGAGACCAGGCCCAAAAAGCCCTTGAAAATCTCTCGCAGCTCGTGGAAGTCGACGTGCGCACCGCCTATATCGAGGTCAATCGCGCCAAACAGCAGATTGCCGCCTCCTCGGTCACCCGCATGTTCGACGAGCAAAAGCTCCGGACCGAAACCGAAAAACTGCGGGTCGGAAAATCAACCAGCTTTGTGGTGGCGCAAGCCCAGCGGGATCTGTTGGTCAGCCGGATCGCTGAGGTGCGGGCCCTTGCCAGCTACCTCAAGGCGCTGATCGATCTTTACCGGCAGGACGGATCGCTGCTCGAGCGCCGCGGCATTGTCGCACCCGGCCGGGAACCGACCAATCTTTCAGCCAAGTAAATTTATTTTCCACCCCTCACCTGCAACACAAATTTTTTGTGAATACACGCTGAATTTAGCGAAAACTAAATCGTTCTTTGAAAATCTGAGATAAGAGAAAGATTGAAGCGGCAAATTTTTACGAATTTTACACAAGCAACTAAAATGAATCAAAAAACATAAAAAAAATGTGCAGCATAAATTAATCAATCCGCCCGGTCGACATCAAGATATTCTCATCAGTTTCAACAGGGCGGCTATGCTTTATCCAATCCTGGTATTGCTGTTTATCTGGGCGGAGTAATTACCAGCATGATCTCATCCCCATCATCCACGTCCATTGCATCTTTCAAACGGGTGGGAGCGATTAATTCAATAATATTTTTGCCATGGACCCTGACATCTTCAGCCGGTGCGACTATGGCTCCGGCAATGCCCATGATCGATACCGGATACACATGTCCGTCACAAAAATTTGAATCCGGCGGCACCAGTTCTATGCTGCTTCTCTTGAAGAGCGCTTCGATATGGGGAATTTTTGCTTCCTCGACTTCAAGGTTGAGCGTACCCGGAAAGGGTTTGAACCCAAGTTTTTCCTGGCACTGATTCTGAACCCAATCAAGCTGGGTAAAAAAAGCCCCTTTTTTCTCTCCACTTACAATTTTTCCGGTTACGGTAAGTTTGTCACTCATTTTTAATAATTTATCGTATCCATAGCTATATTAGAAATCTCATATCCCAACCAAAATCATCCAGTAATTTTGGTATCGGCCCTTTATCCATTATCTTTAACCTGGATATCTACAAATTCCAAGTACATGGAATTTCACTCCCCTCCCCTGGCGGCCAGGGACGAGCTCAGTCGAGTCGCAGGGATTGAGAGAGGGGGATAAAATAGTTAGAACTCCTTCAACTTGAGCTTCCCGGATATCCGTATTCTTTAATTTTAGCCTTTTTTTTCATGTTGGCAAGAAAAAAAATGAGCAATCGTTGTGCCCCTTCCAAATCGGCGCAGAGGCCCATTCACTTTACAAATTACAATCACGCAACTATTATATAACTTGAATAATTCTCCAAATTGCATAAACAATATGATAAAGGATAGAAAATTATCAGGAAGTTTTTTTTCATTAAAAATTCGATCCTGAACCGGAGGATATAGCTGATGGATAGAGAAAACAATGTCTTTTACTGGCTGCCGTGTTCGGTGGTTTTTGTGAGTACAGCGCATGGTGCGGCACGTGACATCATGACGGCCACGGCCATGTTTGTGTCTGAAAAAGAGCCCCTGCTGGCGATCAGTGTTGCCCAGGGCCATCTCACGGAGAAACTGATACTGGAATCAGCTAAGTTTACCCTGGTTATCGCCGGCGCAAGCCACAAGCAGCTGGCCAAGCAGGTTGGCAGTGTCAAGGGGGATAATGTGGATAAATTTGAAAAATTTTCCATTAAATCCATCTCCGAAACATGGAGCCAGGCGTTAATACCTGAAGGAGCTGCGGCCTGGATGATTTGCAATGTTGAAAGCAGCCATGAGATTCAGGGGTACCGAATATTTATTGGACGAGTCGTTTCTCAGCAGGATACGGGAAAACCGCCGCTGATCTGGCACAAGGATGGATTTTTCAGTTTGCATGAGGTGTAAAGGGAAATACGCAAAGCGTAGACGGACGACGGATGCCAAAATTTAGAGGTCAGATTTATGAAGTCGAAAGTCGGAATTTCGAGGCACCAATGAAAAAAAACTGCTGTATTGCCGTTTTGGGTACTTTTGACTCAAAAGCCGAGGAACATCTTTTTCTAAAGCAACGTATTGAGCAAAGGGGATTATCTGTATTGACGATTAATGTGGGAACCGGGGCACCTTCTCCGATCAAGGTGGACCTGGATCTTTTCGACTCTGTCAGCGCTGATGGTAAAAGCCTTTTTGAGGACCGGGATACAGCAATAAATGCCATGCTTGATGAAGCCAGAATATTAATCAATCTCCTCCATCAGGAAGGAAAGATCACTGGAATCATATCGGCCGGGGGCGGAACCGGTACCTATATCTGTACAACGATTATGCGCCAGCTGCCCCTGGGAGTGCCCAAGATGATGGTATCTACTGTGGCCTCACGCAATATGGCAGATATTGTCTCAACAAAGGATATTACGATGATGCACAGTGTCGCAGATCTGCTGGGCGTCAACAGTATAACCGGCAATATCCTCGACAAATCCGCAGGCGCCATTTGTGGCATGGTTCAAAGTCAATGGCAGCCCGATAAACAAAAAAAACGCATTGCCCTGCCCTTTTTTGGATTTATCACTAGCGGGGCCGAATACACCCGCCGGGCGCTGGAAGCTCTGGGATACGAGGTGATTGCCTTTCATGCCAATGGAACCGGCGGTATGGCCATGGAAGAGCTTGCAGCCGAAGGATATTTTGACGGAATCCTGGATCTCGCAACCCACGAACTGGCAGACCACCTGATGAATGGTTATTGCGGCGCGATTGGGCCGCAGAGATATGAACCCGTCCCGCAACGATCAATTCCGCGCCTGGTGGTACCTGGCGGTCTGGACTGTGCGGTGCTAGAATTCACCCGTCAAAACGTCCCTCCCCAATACCAGGACCGGAAAATTTTTTACTATGACTTTCGATCAGCTATACGTCTCAACGCCGATGAATCAACTATCCTGGCGAATCAGCTTGCGGAAAAATTAAATCGGAATCCGGCAAATATAAAATTTTTGATACCAACAAGCGGATGGTCCGAAGCCGACCGGGAGGATGGACCCTTATACGATCCGAAAATGAACACAGTTTTTACCGAGAGGTTAAAAGCTATTCTCAATCCCCAGATCGAGATTCGCGAAGTGAATTATCATATAAACGACCAGGCTTTTGGTCTGGTCGCGGCCGATTTGATGGATAGTATGGTTCGAACCAGGTTATCTGGGGTTTAAAGAATTCGGAAGTGGGACCCGTCGTCGTCCCTGAAGGGTGGGACTATGCCGCGGCAAGGATGCGGAAGGTGGAGAACTAAAAAAAAGAAAGGGAAAAAAAGGGAAGGCTGATCATTGACGAGGATAAGTGCAAGAAAGACGGGATCTGCTTGTGGCTTGCGTGCCCAAAGAGGCAACTCATCTTATCGTCAGGAGCCGGATTGATCTGAAATCGTGATATTCGCGTCAAACTGCTGCGAAAACTCTCGTATCATCTTTAATTGATTATCACTAAGAACGCTGCCATTTTGCGGCAGCCCCTGACAGTCATCAACGCCCTTAAGGTAGCTGACATAGATTCTGTTATAGCGATTTATCACCCGGCCAACCCCGATTTCCAGGCCGCAGCGATACTGTTTTATCTGAATGCCTTCTTGTTCGACGGCGCTCAATAGCTGCTCGGGAAACTGGGGATGGGCTCTAACGTACACATCCCAGGTCTTGCCATCAATTGGTTTGGTTCCTTTTTGTATCGTAACCATTTTTTTTGTTAAATCTTGCGACTGATCAAAGGTATGGGGATGGTTCCTGGTATGAGTCTCGATGAAAACGATAGTGTCCATCCCGGGACGAGTGAAAATGTGAAATTTTCTTTTAGTCGGGGTACTGACTTTCCCCATTATCTCTATCTTTATATTGCCCGATATAGTCATATATTTTAAATCCGGGTTTACTTTAACGGATACCGAGCCGTATGTAAAAACTTTTTCATCGGTTACCTGACGCGCAGTTAACGTTTTTTCACGCGTCTCTCCCCAGAAAACACAACCCATAAAAATCAGCATTACTATTGGAATACTCAACCATGTCTTCATAATCTCTGCCTCAATTATTGATCGTGAACGAATTGGGGTTACAAAAAATTTGGGTATCAGGCTGCTCGTTGATGGTCCGGACACGCTTCCGGATGTATTCCTGAATTTCATTCATACTCAGCGCCGGTTCAATGGCATCTTCAGGACAAAGCCGAATACAGTTAAAGCAGTCGAAACAATTCTGATTAATCTGTGGATAGGGGGCGATGTCCACTGCCGCAGCCGGACAGACTTCCTCGCAGATGCCGCACTGGGAACATTTTTCCAAATTCACGCTTTTAGGTACGATCATCCAGGGGGCGTCAATTTTTTTCTTCATCTGTTCGGCTTGAACATGGGGCTGATAATCAAGGGTGCCGCTTGAAATGGGCGTGAAATCAGCGAATTCAAATCGACGCAGAAGCGATTGCACTAATTTTTCAATCTTTTGCAAGTCCGATTTATCCGGGTGCCCTTGACCGGCCGGAGTTGAAGCTTGCCACATCATTGAGTGCACCGCCAAGACCTTGGCCGCGCCCATGATGCTAAAGCCCTTTTGTTTTAAAGCGTTGCCCATTTGCCACAGCGCAACTCCGCTGCAAGCCTGGCCCCATGTTACAAAAGGTACTGCCATCGCCTTATCCATCGTCATCAGTCTGTCAATAAAGCTGACAATCGGCGGCACCGCCACATCCCGGTAGACCGGTGAGCCGATAAAAAGACAGGCCTGTTTGCCGGCCGCCCGAATCGAGTCGATAACCTCAGAGTCGTCATCCCCTTTTCCAAGATCCAACATAACAGCATCGACATTTCGCTGACTCATGCATTTTTTAATGGTTTCAGCAACGCGTCGTGTGGAACCCGCCGGTGAACTAAAAACTATAAAAAACTTGATATCCATTTCTTAACCTAACCATCTATATTATTATTAGGATTTCAATCTTTATCCTTATTACCTTTCGCCTTTGACCTTTCGTCTTATATCACTTCCAAAATAGCATTGAAATTGATTATAAAATTTAGGCATTCTGATAAAATAAAGATCTAATTTCTAACACCATGATACCGTATTAGCCCTTCCTGGGCCACAGACGCAACCAGTTTTCCTTGCCGGGTGTATATTTTCCCGTCACTTAACCCTCTGGCCTTGCCGGCATTCGAGCTTTTCATGACATACAACAGCCAGTCATCCATACGAAAATCCCGATGGAACCACATGGCATGATCAAGGCTGGCGACCTGCATCTCCGTTTCCCAGGGGCTATGGCCGTGGGGATACAGCGAAGGGGACAAGAGGCCGAAATCGGAAGCATAAGCCAGCAGATACTGATGAACCGCAGATTCATCCGGCAGCTGATCGATGGCCTTAAACCAGGTGCAGCGGACGGGCTCTCTTTTCTCAGGAGCGAACGGATTGATGGGATCTACGGTTCGCATCTCAATTGGTTTTTTGCAAAGGATTTTATCCCTGATCTTCAGCGGAATTTTATGGGCCACCTTATGCGCCAGTTCCAGTTCGGATTTTAGATCTTCGGGTCGCGTAACTTCCGGAGCATCGTCCTGGTGGTCAAAACCGGTTTCATTTATTTGAAATGAAGCGGACATATTAAAAATCGCACGTCCTTTCTGGATCGCAACAACGCGACGGGTGGTGAAACTTTTCCCGTCCCGGATGCAGTCAACATCATAGACAATTGGTTTTGTGGCGATCCCGGGCCTGAGAAAATAGGCATGCAAACTGTGGGCGCGGCGATCCGAAGGTACGGTCTGGTAGGCAGCCGAAAGTGCCTGGCCCAGTACCTGACCGCCAAAAACACTTCCAAAGCCAAGATCCTGGCTCTGGCCGCGAAATATATTTTTTTCAATTTTTTCCAGTTTCAGCAGCGTTAACAGCTCTCCCAGCACGTTATCTTCAACACAAACGCTCATCTTGATCTACCTTTCACTATAGTAAGAAATATGGCCTGCGTTTGTTGATATCATATTATTTTCTACCATTACAATAATAAGATTCGTTTGTACGAACATCCTTTAGGGTTCAGCGACCTTCTCAATGTTCGCGCATGTATTCACATTGCAATAATTCAAATAATATTATTGCACTGCAATTTTATTATTGACTACCCGGAGTATTCTGTGATTTATCAGGCGCAACTGCCTATCTAATCCGTTACAATTAATTGTTATCGCAATTAAACCGGGGCTCAGTTGATCAGGCGCATAGCCATATCTGCAAGGTCTGATAGAATCCAAAGTATTCGAACAAACATAAATATGGCGCATCGTTCAAAGAGGTGATTTTGACCCAGTCCGCTGAAGCACTTCTGATTGCCACCATGGATACCAAAGGTCAGGAAGCTCTTTTTATTTCAACCTGCCTTCAACAAGCCGGCATATCCGTTCAGACCATGGATGCGGGCATTAAAGGACACAGCCCCGTCCCGGTAAATATCAGTCGAACAGAAGTTGCTAAAGCCGGCGGAATATCGCTGGAAGAAGTTCAAAATATCGGTCATGAAGGTCAAGCCCTCGAAGTAATGACCAATGGAGCAATTGCCTGCGCTCAGAAGTTATATCTCCAAAACCGAATTCAGGGAGTCATCGGCCTAGGCGGTTCTATGGGTACGACTCTGGCCAGCGGAGTAATGCGATCTCTCCCCGTCGGGGTGCCCAAGGTCATGATTTCCACCATGGCTTCACGCGACACCAGGGCATTCGTGGGAACCAAGGATATTTTGATGCTGCATGCAGTATGTGATCTGGCCGGTCTGAATCGCCTCACCAGAAAAATACTTCGCAATGGCGCCATGGCATTAGCGGGCATGCTGCAACCGGCGCCGGTCACTGAAGATCACATATCAAAACCACTGGTTTTTCTTTCCACCCTGGGCACGACTGAAGCCTGCGCCCAGCAGGTGCGCCGGACTCTGGAAGAAAAGGGCAACGAAGTTGTCATATTTCACACAGTGGGCTCCGGCGGCGAGGCCATGGAAGAGATGATCGAGCCGGAGGGGGTATCAATCCTGGTGGACCTTTCACTGCACGAATTAGGAGATCATCTTTTCGGCGGTGATTATGACGCCGGTCCGGACAGGGGCAACACTGCTTTGCAACTGGGCCTGCCGACCATTCTTATCCCGGGTAATATCGATTTTCTGGTTAGCGGCCCCCTGGAAAACGCCCGGCGCCTGTTTCCCGACCGGCCTTATCACGTGCACAATGCGGCCATAACGGTGGTTCGTTCAACCCGTGCAGAAATTGAAATTCTTTCCCGAACTATTGCCAATAGGTGCAATGAGGCCGTCGGCCCGGTAAAGATGCTGATACCGATGGACGGATTTTCCGCTTTTGACAGCAAAGAAGGACCGTTATACGACCCTGACGCACCGCAACTGTTCGCCAAAACATTACAGGCGCATCTAAATGATCAGATGATGGTGAGTCTACTCCCCTGCCATATCAACGATCCGGAGTTTGCCCTGGCTATTTTGAAGGCTTTTGATCAATTACAGTCCGCGCAATGAGGGTGGCTTGAATATTCAACACAAAACCTTCCGATAGGGATTTCTAAACAATCTTGAGCTATAACAGTTGAAAAAAAACATAAAATTAGGGGCTTAAACGTAATATCAGAGTTGACAGCAAAATAAGTGATGTTTAATTTGATTGCAATTGAAATTATGACCTCACTTTGAAGGCAAATATCAACCTTCGTGTTCGGGCGGCGGGTAAGAGATCATGCCCAACGAACCAGAACAAGTGGGAAATGGAAAGTGTTTCGGTTAACTGACAGCAATAACAATTTTAAGACGGGAGGAAAGACAATGAAACTTAAATTAACAGTACTTTTAATGGTACTAGGAATGATCTTGCCGGGACTGCTTCCAGCCGCCGAGATTGTCACCGAAGAGGATATTATTAAAAGGGTGGTTGTGGAAGAAAATTTTATTAAGTTGGCACATTGCTGTCCAAAATAAATTGA
>Ga0209637_1000403_pt1 | contig 14319 bp, 13 predicted proteins | sample OlaalgELextract3_2_FD_187379 | JGI IMG/M metagenome (GOLD analysis project Ga0209637, IMG submission 187379) | Olavius algarvensis symbiont microbial communities from Tuscany, Italy - Type G ELBA extract 3 (SPAdes) (version 2) | ecosystem: Host-associated > Annelida > Digestive system >... | reverse complement strand
GCTGCAACTTGATGTTGTCACCACAGATCCGTGGAGAAGCCATCTGGTGAATGCGAACGAAGGCTAAAGGCAGGCATGGTGTTGTTTGCAGGTTAAACTGTGTGATCCATGTCTGAGCGCCTTGAGGACGAGTTACTTGTCATCTAAGATGCTATATAAATCCACGTACCTTTACCTTTTTGCTGGTTGCAGCGAGCAGAGCTTATAGTATAGGTGACTGATGTGTCTGTGTGGATGAGTGTCGTCAAAATTTTTGTAAATCACACGTCGCTACTACTACAGTTTTTCTTTCATTCTCACATGATCTATGTGCCAATGCGCACAAAACTCTGGAACAGCTTTTCAAAATTTTGATTTTAAAATTTTTGGCAAAGTTTTTTTAAGTTTTAAATTTTGACCTAGTCTCTGGAACAGCTTAAATTGAATTCCTGCCGTGACTTTTGATCGCAGGTTCTTTACACGTGGTGAGCTGATGCCTCTTGATGGCTTTACTAAACAGTGGAGCTATCTGGGCCGGCCGGCCTCTAGTCATAGTTACGACCAGTTTTAGCAGTGTAGTGTGCACTGTTGTGTTAGTATTATGGATACGTTTGTATGTGTTTTAGCTGAGATATACAGGCTGACCACTTGTCTGGAAAACATGGAAATGTCAGGGAATTTGACAGCTGTCAGAGAAATGTCAGGGATTTTACTAAAAATCAGGGAAAAGTTGCCTAAAACTTTATTGTAAACTGCATGTTTGCTTCCATACAAGTATTTAGTACTAGTACTGACATGATATGAGTAACACTTAACATGCCGAGTGCCGCGGACCTTCAGGGAAATATCAGGGAATTTCAGATTTCCTGAGAGTGGTCACCCTGGATATAATCCACACAGTTGTGTGTTATAAAGACTGTGATTCAGTTGTAGTGTATCTATGTCAACTTTGTACATCATCCATTTGTGCAACTAGCTTTAGTGGTATTTGTGTTAAGCAGTCCACACAATGGCAATAAAACTGCAGTACAAGAAAAATCTTGTATTGCAGGCTGTTTTATTGCAGAGCTGTGCACATCTACAATAAAACTGTTGCGCAACTGTTGTAGGCTCGTTAGCATAGAATCATGTTTGTTACAAAATAAAGCCATCCGCACAACTGCAACAGTAAGACAATAAAACTGCAATACAACGAAGTTTTATCGCAATTGTGTGGATTGCTTTAGCATTGCCCATAGTCTCACTGTTGGTTAATGGTCAGATTGAGTTAGGTTATCCAGCCCTGTTGCAATTTTCATAGATTCCATTGAGAGTTAGAGACCTTTGGGTGACCGCCAGATAACCCTGCTAGCAGGTGAAAATGGCCATGAAATGGTTTTATCTGTGTGTGTGTGGCCTAGAGTCCATTTGCAAAACTACTTGGAACAGATACTAAGTCGGATGCAAGGCTTGTTGGTGCTGAATTCACCAAACAATGGAATGAAGCAGCTTCTGTCACCCGAGGACCAGCAGTTTATGTACGAGACTGCCGGCGTGCTAATTGTCCAAAGTCAGTTTACACCCGAGGTAAGAGGAAGTATTCTTTCCGAGTAATCGCTCCCTAATTGACTGTTGATTATGATCACATTTCGGGCAGTCTCTAAACGCTACATTGGCTGTTAATACGTAGCAGGGTTGCGTATAAGCTGTGCACACTAATGTCTACTGTCGACAGCGTCAGAGTTCCAGTAGACATCGGTGAACTGAACACCGACACTTTCAAGTCCGTCTGTCACAGTCTGGAGTGCTCGTTTATTATGCCCCCGCCCCCGTAGGGGAGGCGGGGGCATTAGGCAGTCATCGGCGTCTGTCGTCTGTCCGTCCGTCCGTCTCTCTGTCTGATGTCGCGTACATCTGCTCTAACTCGAAAACCAAAAGGCCTAGGAAGACGAAACTTTGCACAGGGGTACCCCAGGTCACATGCGACTCGCACACTGACTTAGAGGTCAAAAGTCAAGGTCACGGGGTGGGGGCATATTGTGGCGGCCACCTAGCCGCACAGCTTGTTTCCAGCTACATAGTACCAGTTTCTCTCTCTCTCTTTCTGGTGCTTTGCCTTATCAGGCAGGTCCAGACCTCCAATGACGCCAGTCTTCTCTATCATGAGCTCTTTTCTTTATATGTTCATATTTCACGTCGTTGCTCTTCATCCAGTCTATCATCATATCACTCTGTCTCCCACGAGTTCTTGTCCCTGACATTCTGCCTTCTAACACTGTATGCAGAAGGGATTCACTTCTCAACACATGACCTAACCAATTTGTCTGTCTTTGTCGGAGAGTGTTCATCAAGCTTCTGCTGACTAAATTTGGCAGTTGGGTATTTTCATATGCTGGCCCTGATGCTTGGAATAAAGTGCCATATGATCTGGGAGGTGTGCTAAGTCTTGCTTTCTGTAAACAACATGTAAACGTTAATCAGTATACTGATCACCGTGTTGTCTGTAATAGTCCTTTGCTGGAACTGTTTATGTTCCCACTGAAGGGTAGATTTATGTGAGTTGCTGGAGAGTGGTGATGTGGCTGTTAGAGAAAGCGGGAACTGATGCGCCAGCTGCTGCAACCGATCGTTTCCACATTTGACGAGCTGCTACGTTTGATGTCTGTCGAACCTGACGCAAATCTACAGCTTGCATACGCAACTTGTATCGGCCAGGCAATGGGCTTTGCTAGGTATTATAGACTGCTTTTCATTTACACTGCAGAGTAGCCAAACGTTTTTTGAATGTACATATGTTTCATGCCAACCATATCTGTGTCGTAATAGCTGATAGAGTAGTGTTATGGTGGTATTCTTTCTTCTGTTGTACCTCAGTTATTAAGTCTATGCAAGCAAAAGTGGTGGCTTTACTCAATGCCCTTCTGTTTGTCTCTGTATCTGTGTCTTTTGATTTTTGTAAAGTCATTCACAACGTGCCAGCACCTGGCAGTGAGCAGGGGCTTATCATCACGACTCCATACACTTGTTGATATTTGTATATTTTTCTGATGTTTGTATAATACATGTTCTGTTGCTGTTGGTTGGATGTCATGAAGGATATTTAGCCTGTAAAAAATCTTCTTCGGTAACCCCGAAGGTTCTCCAGTTAGACCTTTGCTGCAATCAGCTTGACCTGTAATGAACATGAAAAAATGCCCAGTTAAACTAGAATGCGTGAACTATCATTGTCTTACATCTTTTGCATGGGAGTTATGTAATGGCATGAAGACTTCTGTGTACTGTACATGTATGGTACATTTTTACGGTGCCCGCGTTGGCCTCGAGCTGGCAACAGGAAACAGGCAAACCTGCTAGCTGGTAGCCTGGCCTGTGTGGTCCTGGGGCCTGTATAGATTAGGCCAGTCTGTTTCCTGGCCCGGTCAACCGGGTAGCTTGGTTTCTCGATTGTGTTTTTTGAGTGTGTTGGTTTTTCTTAGGTTGTCTTAGATTTGGTTTGCTCGGCTATTTTGCCAAGTGATTGGCTAGCAGAACTGTGTCCATATGATGCCTATGTAGGAGTTAGTCTCAACAAAGACCAGTTGCTTCAGGACCCGTTAACCTTTAAACAAAACAATTCGTATGAACTGTTTTGGTTTTTTTATCATATTTTTATTTTCTTTTTCACTTTTAGTTATTCATCCTCACCATGATCATGCCGTCACAACTGTCTTAACACACCACTCTACTATGGCACGATATAGCCTTTTTGTGCTGAAAGTACCGTTAAACACCATACACCAACCAACCGTATTGTACATTTGTAGTCGAACCAGTAAAGGTTTCACTGGTCAGCAGACAGTCAAACTGAACGGCTGTACTGAAGTCTACGTCGAGACACTGCAGATGTTTCTACATGCACTGAAGGTACCGGTCCATCGGTCTGCACTGCATCAGGGAGTTCGACAGTTTCTTCATCGCATGGTCGTCTGCCTCGACGCTGACATACTACCGTTCATTCCAGTTGCGATGCAGAGTCTACTGGAGAACGCCGACGTCAGAGAGCTCTACGACTTCATTCCATTCGTCAATCAAGTCGTGCAAAAATTTAAGGTTTACAAAGCATGTGTTACATGTGAGGTTATGTGATCGGCACTGTTTGTCTGTCTGCCATCTTGTGGGAAAGATTACTGCAAAAGTTATTAGCCAGTTTCATTGAAACTTGATGGTATGATTGGGCCTACCAGTCAGAAGATGTAGCTAACTTGTGATGGTAAGTAAGTAAGCAAGTGGATTTATATATGGCGTGCTTTTAGGCAATTGTCACAAGGCGCCGTGGCTTCACGCACTAAACAGGAGTGTCTTTAATAAACGCTTGAATTGTTCCAGACTGCGACATTGTCTTAGATTGATTGGCAGCGAGTTCCATAGCCGTGGACCGGCAGCTGCGATGCATTGGTCGTCGAAGATGTTGGACGTGCGGCGCGTGACACAGGTCGCTGTGTCTGCTGATCGAAGTCGGCGAGCGCTGACGTCGGCGACAAGCTGACAGTCTTTGACATTTGACATTGATGCTGATCCAGTTGTGGATACGGATTCCGGACCACTTTTCCATTTTTCTCACCATTGTGGAATAGCAGATTTTGGGAGATTTATTAGCATTTTCGTACAGTCAACGGCTGATTTTCACGACTCTTGGTGAAATGACTGGTGCCGACAAGGTAATGAGACCACAACATTTTGGGATCTGGCAGACATGCGGATCCAAACCTGGATTTGTATCCCGAATTACTTTTGTTTGAGGTTACAGGTTATGTGCCTTGGTGGAGATTTGCACTCGCTGAGCACAGTCCAGTTTTAGTGAGTGATGTTTACCGAGTGTTTGTTTGAATGAGTGCTGTATATACTAGATGAACTGTTATTGCTGTCTGCTGTCGTCTTTAATTTCACTTACTGCTGACGAGATGTGCTGATGTGGCGCATTGGTAGGCCATCGGACTTGGATTTGTGTTGGCGCATATTCCACTTCAGCTAGAGAGCTGCTGTGTAAAATTTTCTTGCCCATATTGCTTACGTCATCAGACGGTGTAATTTGGTACTAGTAAAGCTTAGAGTTAAGCAAACGTCTCGTGCCTTTTCTACACCTGGTATAAGGTATGATCAGTGCTGAGTAAAAGCATGCCATATTGGTTCACCCGACTGGTGAGTCTGCTGCTTCGAGATCGACGTTTCAGGATGCACATGGGCAATTACACCAGTTCTTGGAGATCCAGCCTGATATCCTTAACCCACCATTGCTACGACTGATGTCCAGGAAGCCACTGTTTTGATGTCAACCAGTTGACATCAAAAGTCGATGGAGGCATAACTGGAAGTCGGCTCAGGTGGTCAATTCTCACCTAGTGTGTGACCCCACAATCCGGCAACCTGGTTTCAACCTCCCTCGGCAACAGTGGTCTCTGCTGAACCGTTTTCGCATGGAACAGGGACACTGTGGTGCCTTCAGAAGGAAATGGCGACTTACAGACACTGATCTGTGTCCTTGTGGTGAGACCCAGACAATGTTCCACATTCGAACATTGTCGAATCCTGTCCGCTGACAAAACTGATTGGCGGCTTATCTCGAATACACTCTGCGGATAAAGATGCTGTTTCGTGGCTGACCAGTGATGGTTCATGACAGGCATACGAGGAGAAGAAGAAGTGCAGCCTTTCGGGCTTCTACACCTCAAAGTATGTTTACGTGTATGTGATAGAGATACTTTATCTTTGCTGGCATATTGAAATGATATATCATTTTTGTCGATCTGCCGAAAGTGTACTAGAGTAATTTTATATAGGCATTTATTGCGCTGTTTGTCGATGTTTCAGAAACGAATTGTTCCGTTCCTGCAGCAGGTGTTCATGCCAATTGTGTCGACAATCTTCCGTGCGTTGACAGCGTCGATAGATGAGCGAGACCAAGTGTCGCAGACTGAACGCAAGCTTCTGCAGCGCGGCTATTTCACATTCATTAGCACTCTAGTCAACAACAACGTCGCAGAAGTTCTCAACGCTCAGAGTAAACACAGATTCTGTACTGTGTGGCGATCGGAAACAGTAAAAGGCTTTGTAGTGTCTCGGACCTAACCATGTCTCGTATGATAGCTGGTTCTTACGATGCATGATAAGTTCCTGTGACTGCTGATGCTATGTTAATGAGAATCTATCAGAACTCTGCTTATTAGCTCTGCTGCTGACTTGGTATAGTAGTTGATGTGTCTGTTGGGATGTCTGTGTATGTGGATGTCATCAGATTTTTTGTAAATCGCTAGTCCTACAGTTTTTGTCTGATTGACACAACTTGGCAATGACGCAGTTCTGCACACATCTGAAGACTTTTCTATTCGCAGAGCATATTGTACTTAGCATACCGCCTTTGTGACAGTTTAGGCTGTAAATAGTTGTGCGGACATAAATTTACTTACTTACTTACTTATGATCTATGTGCCAATGTGCAAAAAAGCTATGGAACACTTTTGGTATTTTGATTTTAATAAGTGCACTACAGATACACTATGTTGACGATAATGGTGATGGTGGTGATGTTGATTGTAGATGCAGCAGATCTCCAGCAAGTCCTGACAAGCATTATTCACGGTGGCGTGGAGCTGACTGATCCAGTTGGCCAGAAGGTCTGCTTTGCAGTACTCAGGAAGCTGGTCGAAGTCTGGGGTGCGTCTTAGGTTTTCTTTCTGTGTTTTTTCTGAACACGTATGTCACCAGTCGCAGCTTTCATATTCTCATTGACACCATCCCAAGAAGTCTTCTGGGACATTCCCTCTAACTAGTTTTATCTACCACCACCATTGTACAGTAAAAAGGTAAAGGAGGGCCATACTCCATAAGGAGCGTAGGCGGGGTGCTCATCTCCGTTTCATAGGCCGTTGAGCGTTGTACTAAATCACCATTGTCTTCTATACTCCACATGTCCAAACAGTCGCTATAAATCCTTCGTAATCACCAATCTGACTTGTTCCAGTTCCAACAATTTTGAGCTGTGCACTTGTTCTGTGTTACAGTGATCTACCCTTCTGCTCGTAGTCAAGTCGATGTCAGACCTCTGTGTCAATTGTTGTAGGTCCTGAGCCGACTATGTTGGGCTTCCATGAGTTCATATACAAGCACATCATACCGGCGTGTTTCATGGCACCAATGAAGCCGACGTTTGATCTCACTGATGCTCAGACTATACAGGTATTTAGCAGGTGTTACAGGTATTTAACATGTATTGCAGATAATTGATGCTTGGGAGTGACTGTTGGGAGTTGCACAGAGCTGCTTGTGTAACTTCTGCACTATGCCAGGTGCGGGGTTTAGATGTTGAGTGCTCTTCTGATAGTGCTCTCGACTGGTCTTGTCAAACCCCAAGAGCACTCCGTGTTATCATGTAATGCTTTTGCTCCCAAGAATGCTCCCGTGAGGACATTACATGAAAATGCAACGTCAATTCTGGGAGCAGTTATGTCGAAACTTGACAATGTGACAGTGACATAAATTTTATTTTCGTGCCGTGTGGATGTCTAGTACTGTATTCATCCATGTAATCCGAGGACATACAGGGCATCTCTTCCAACTTTGTAATTAGTATGGAGAAGATGATCTTGATATTTTGCAACAAATTGCTATGTAACAGTGCTATAACTAGACAACTGCTGAGTCGTACCAAATGTTCCTTACATTCTAATTTGTCAAGATAATGCAGTCAGTCTTATTGGTCTGCAGGTGTTACATGAATGCGCTGGCTCTCTCAAGACAGTGCATGACAAACGTGTACGTATTAACCACTTCAGCTTTGTATTACAATTTACATTAATGTCTGTGAATAGCAGGCAGTCAGAAAGAGTTAACCTGTTTACTGTTTTGTGATGATTTGTGTACATTTATTATGTCCACTCAGGCTGTACACAGCTGCAGTGAGGGCATTATGTTTCCATCCCATTGTCTGTCTGTCCGCCCTACTGTCTGTCTGTTCCTATACAAAAATGGACTAGTCCGCAGGGCAGGCAAGTCCGTTATACAAATGCTGGTGATCAAATGACTGTGTGTGGTATTCAGCTCGCTGGTTTTATGTAATATTTTACATTATACAGTTTGTCAGAAATCGTTGATGACTGAGATTATCATTTGACTGCGTAGCGCCGCAGTACAGTTGTCGTACATTGTGTGGCGTTCGTTAGGGAGATGAATTGATATTGTTCTTACAAGTGGACTATCTACCAACACTCAGTATGTCTCCACCTGCCATTCAGGTTGGTATTCTGCTTTCAACTGTAAATCATAACGATTTCTCTCTCTTGATTGTCATGTTCTGTAGGCTGTGGCTAGTGTTTAACAAACATTTTCTTTTGACTTACCCGTATTTGCAGTTTTTGTACACTAGTTCTGCAACTGTAAATAATTGCTACAAAATTTGGCAAAAATAAACAGTATCATCAGAAACAAGTGATGGTTATCTAAGAGTGCGCATGGGTCGGTGTCAGGTTGAATGATGGGTTGGTGTAGGGGAGAACAATAGGTCGGTGTAGGGGAAAATGATGGGTTGGTGTTTGGGAGAACGATGGGTCGGTGTTGGGTTGAATGATGGGTCGGTGTAGGGGAGAATGATAGGTCGGTGTAGGGGAGAATGATAGGTCGGTGTAGGGGAGAATGATGGGTCAGTGTAAGGGAGAATGATGGGTCGGTGTAGGGGAGAATGATGGGTCGGTGTTGGGGAGAATGATGGGTCGGTGTCGGGTTGAATGATGGGTCGGTGTCGGGTTGAACGATGGGTCGGTGTTGGGGAGAATGATGGGTCGGTGTTGGGGAGAATGATGGGTCGGTGTAGGGGAGAATGATGGGTCGGTGTCGGGGAGAATGATGGGTTGGTGTCGGGTTGAACGATGGGTCGGTGTAGGGGAGAATGAGCCAACTTAAAATTACTGAAAAGATATTTGTCGTATGTGAGAGACAGTCGTGGAACATTTCCAGTCATAGTGAGACGAAAGTGGAGAATTTCAGTTTTGAAACTGAGTGCGAATTATGGCAGAGTTTCTCAGTAATACAGCACAGCACATGCCACTGTTACAGTTTTTAAAATGTTCTTTTCAAAGTATGACAGCAGTAATTACCACCACATTGGTAGACACTTGATACATAGGCAGAACTTTGAACTACACAGTCAGCTGTGTTGGTGCAGTGCATTTTTCAGAAAAGTGATGAAGATTGAATATATGTCATACATACATTACTGCATGTTGAATAGATACAGTTTTTACCGCGCGACGCATATGCATAGCGCAGACTATGCCATGACAAGATGTCTGTCCGTCCGTTTGTCTGTCTGTCTGTCCATCACACTCCGGTATTGTGTGTAAACAGTTATACATATCGTCAAAGTTCTTACACCGTCAGGTAGCCCCACCATTCTAGTTTTCCCATACCAAACGGCAATGCAATATTCCGACGGGGACCCCCCTAACAGGGGCGCTGAATGCAATGGGGTATGAAAAAGCACGAAAGAAAAGTCGTACATGATCTATCGAACGGCGCCATTTTCAATGAACTTGAACAACCCCTATTCCAGTTTTCAAGGTCACGCTAAACTTTGATGTTGAATATCTCATAAACAGTTAAAGGTACGGCCATAGTTACTATGGAAGGCGAATAGGAAACCGCACCCAATCTTTCAAATAGTGCCAGTTTGAATGACCTGTGACCCAGATTTCAAGGTCACGATATTATTCAACGTCAAATAACTCTAAAATGGTACAACGTAGAGCTATGCTTACAGTGGCGGACCAATAGAAAGTGGTATGTGATCTATCGAACAGCACCATTTTCAATTTTTTCTGATGCTGAATATCTCAGAAACGGTACGATATACAGACATAGTTTCAATGGAATACTGATAGTGACTTACATACACCCTACTCAGCAGTGTTGTTACGAATGACATTGAGTATCTTGAGTGACTTAGCAGAATATTCAATGACAAGAAGCTTCACACGGTCTCTCTGCGATAGCTGAGCTTCTTGTTAAATTTAGGTTCAACATACTGTGTTACTGGTATAATGGCAGCAGTAATGCCTGTTTGCATATGATGTTAGACACTATGAATAGACAGTTGGTATGCAGTAGGGATGCACAATCCATTTAGTTTACAGAAATTTAAAACAAGATTTTGGTTCCGCAGGCTGACATCATATGCAGCCATTTCGGCTTTCCATGAACGGTTTGTAGCACATATTGTGGGGGAATTTTCTGTTTCAGAACCGTCTTTTCTACACATGGTCGTGGTGGAGAATGGGCGTTAAGATTCCATAAAATCTTCTTGTGTCGTTTGGTTTATATGAGTTTTTGTATGTTATAGGCTTTGCATACAATTTCTTGTAACATTCTGTTATGAAATGCAAGTCAGCTGAAGCTGTGTTTAACACCATTATTTACAGAATATATCTTATTATTTCCTTTGCTGTTCTAGGAGTTTTGTCAGATGGTGATGTCTGATATGAAATCATTTCAGAATTATTACAAGGTGATCGTCGTTGTTTATTCCGAACTATTGTCTCCATATTTAGTTGAAAATTTCACTAATTTTTATCAGCCACTTTGTCATATTATCTGTGGTCTTCCTCACGCTTTATAAACTGAAAAGATGTATGAGCGAATACGCCGAATAGTAGCCACTCCGAACCCATACGTGAAGGTGCAGTAAGTCCAGAATGTTGACACGTTTAGTCACTGGATCCAGATGGTATGACTATGTCACACATGGTACATCGGTTGCACCGGCTTATCATCTGGTGATGAGTGAATTTAGTTAGTTTCTAACTGAAGTTGTTTATGTATCAGAGTTACCAAATGCAAATGTTACTGATAGCGGTAGATTAGTGATCTGCTGGAGTACAGTTTGAAAATTGATTGTTGTAGATTGGCAATAATCTGCCTCCAAAAAAATGTAGCATTCTTAAGGCGAAAATTTGAAAACTGGCACTAACTCAATCTTATGACCATAACAGACCAACGATGTGGGATCCTGACCCTAAACGACCCACAAGGCTGATCTACCTCTATCAGTTCTGTACACGTTAATGGTAGATCATGATCCACTGCTATAATCATCATAAGTAAGTAATAAGTCTTCAGTGCTTCAAAAGTCTAAACGTACCAGTAGCTCATGTATGCCTCAAATGTATGTCTCATTTGCCAGATTTTGTAGGCTTTCAGGTAGAAATTGCTGGTGTTATAAGTCAATTAATTAATTAGTTTTTAATTGCAGTTAATTACTTACTTAACTAAGTTAAGACTTCAGTTAGCGGAGATTAACACACATCCTTGTTAATAATAAAAAGTAAAAATGACACGTTGATAGGCTGCTGTGTGAGTGTGATTTTGTGCATGTGGACTGTAGTCGTGGTGGTGTGTGTTGTAGTCTTTCTTCATACAGGCAAGGTCCTGACAGTTCAGCCTTGAATCGTTCGCTGACGATTCACTACTGAGTTATGATAACAGCTAGCAAGTGGACTTGCAGCTGTATCTTGACAGTCTGCTGCATCAGCTGATGGTCGCTGTCCTTAAGTCAGTATTACTGTGCATCGCCACGTAAAGTTGAGACAGTGTTTTTCGGTTTCTGACAGTTTTGGATAAAATGATGAAACTGACAGGGCTGGCGGTTGAACTGCAAGTAGGCCATTCTGTCTTATGTCTTTGTGGTGAAAACTAGCCTAACTCGTGGTCCTTCAGCGTCGTCATCGTCGTTTCTGGCATGCAACTCACGATTGCGTAGTGCCGTACGTCGACGTCATCCTCCACAGAGGGCGGTTCTGAGCCAAATCTGCTGCTTCGGGGAGCGTAAGGTGGTGTTGTTTCAGATCCTGTTGGACGATGCTGAGCCACGTGATGCGGGGACGACTTAGTTGTCTTCTCCAGTCCTTCAGCAGCTAGTGTTAATAGATGTTTGTATTGTAGGCTTAATATAATCAGAATAAATTCCAACAATTCTAAGAAATTATAGCTGATGTAGGTTACAGCTGTTTTACTGCATGAAGTTCAGCCACAGTGTGTGTGTGTGTGTGTTGGGGCTTTTCATCGCAGAAGCCGTTAATTAGACAGTTAGTTATTTGGGACCCAGATTTACAGTTTTGTGAGTGCCAAACTACTGTGCAAATGGACAAAATTTGACAAACGTAAACTGGCACAAAAGGCAGATATGAGTCAAGTTCTGAAGTGTCTTAAGATGTGACAAAATGCCTTTTCGTTCATTGTTCCGTCTTCACTCATGCGTGCATTTGCAAGATTGTGTTTTAGAGTCAACTGTGCTAACGTGTTGGTTATTATTACTGCGTCAATACAGAGTTATGTGACATTGCCATTTGTCTGTCATTTGTTCTGTCGTTCCGTCGGTGACGAGGATAACTCACAAGTGTATTTATGTCTGCCGACCAAACATGGTAGGCGTCGGCAAGGGGTGACCCTCTTAATGGTAGGCATCAAGGGGTGACCCTCTTAATGGTAGGCGTCGGCAAGGGGTGACCCTCTTAAGTTGGTTAAAGTCTGGTTTTGATCCGGATGTGGATCTACGATCTTTTACACTTATATTGACATTATGCAGATAAGCTTTTATTGTCTGTCCAATGCTATGCATGGACAGAATATAAATTCACCTGTGTGTGTGTGTGTGTCTGTCTATCTGTCTGTCACACTTTCTGTCAACTCGCCTACAGGTCAAACCCCTCAACAGATTTTTACAGTTGACAGCTTAAAAGACGCAGATTTATGCAAGTATGTGCCTTTTGGGGTCTCGATGATTAATAATCACATTTAGGGGTCGAAAGTCCCCCAAAACCCCCCTTTTGGGGGCCTGAATAGACATTTCAAGCCAAATATGCGAAAAATTCAAATAGCTATATCTTTAGATCTGTGCATCATATTGACATGAAATTTGACAGGCAGCTGCAGCCAGCAACAGAGACTTCATGGGTGGTCTCGTATGATGGTAAAACAATTCCAAGATGGCTGACAGTCGCCATTTTGAAAATCGATACCGGGTATATCACCATATCTGACAAAGCTGAATGGTGGCTTATCTCGGCTACACTCTGCGGATGAAAACGCTGTTTTGTGGCTGACCAGTTATGGTTCATGACATGCATACGAGAAGAAGAAGAAGTGAAAAATCATCTGATTTTCATGAAATTTTGTACACAGCAGCAGATTTTGAACTGGATGAACGTCACGTGATCAAAAATGAAAAAGTTGCATTGGATAGACTTTGAGTTTGACAGAACGTATTTCTTGTACAATATATTTTCACTCAACAGAGGGCGCTACTGTGCTTCTCTCCAACTACGCAGCCGTGCTCTCAGAGACAATGCAGTAGCCTTGGCAGAGTTAGAGCTGACTGAGCACATATATTGTTATTATTATTATTATTACTATTATTATTATTATTATATGAACTGGCACAGCGCGGAGACATCATCTGAGAGGTTGTATTGGAGATGTTGTTGACGAGTGTATTAGGCTGATGGGTCTTGAGTTTGTTCTTTAAAGTATCTAGAGGCCGATATGGATGTGATAACCGATAACTGTCTCCTAACAGTCTGCTGCATGCATTGTTAATCATTATGTGCAGGTCATTCATGGATGCTGATGACAGCTTATTGTCATCGTAATATATGAGAATTTGTAGTGTGCGTGATGGAGGAAGAGTTAAGAGTATAGACGATTTCTTTGTGCTGTGATTAAGTAATGATGCAGTAAATATGAACTGATCCAACAGTTCTGCGCTAGTGTTTCAGTCACACCGAAAGGCGAGCTCGGCATGTGATAAGTGTTGACTTGAACTGTGTGTTGTGTCGTTGCATTTATTTCATGTTGTGTAAAGTCGGTGTAGAAGTGTACATTTAAGTTACCGCTCGGCTTATCATACTGGATGGAATGTATTACTAGGTTACTGTGCTACAACCCAAACTTTACAGTATGCAGTTCAGTCAGTTATTCCTCCTATCGATACTGCACTGTTCAGTTGCATGTTGTGTGTGGTCTGCTGTCGGAAATCACCGAATGTTAAGTTCAACGTTACTTTTTGTTTGTTTGTTGGCTTCTCTATGGTGCCCCTGCAATATCTTTGACGTGATAGTGTCACCTTAATCAGTACATTGTTACTTACTTACTTACTTCTCTGCACTGACGTTGTTGCATGATTGTGTAAAAGGCATCCAGGTTTTGCTTTCTATTCACAGGTAGTTGAGCTGTTGAAATGTGAAATGTTCTTCAAGCTGCCAGTGATGTGATGCATCTCTCGGCATAGTTAAAAGGTGAAGAGGATAGTGAGGTGAGGTGTTGCTTTCCAAAAACAGTGTG
>Ga0209637_1000392_pt1 | contig 14548 bp, 5 predicted proteins | sample OlaalgELextract3_2_FD_187379 | JGI IMG/M metagenome (GOLD analysis project Ga0209637, IMG submission 187379) | Olavius algarvensis symbiont microbial communities from Tuscany, Italy - Type G ELBA extract 3 (SPAdes) (version 2) | ecosystem: Host-associated > Annelida > Digestive system >... | reverse complement strand
TAATCGTTTCTGAGATAGAGCGATATATTGATCGAAAATCAAGTGCCCCCCGGTCAGTCGCCCCTCCCCCCAGTGCACAGGGGCCTACACAACACCATCAATGCGAACTGATGTACAATGTGAAGTCCCAATTCTAGTCTCGTATCATGCACGTAATTCTGCACTAATTTATTATATAAAACGAGGCGGGCAATTTTTTGGAAACTGGCAGTAATCCTGACCCTATCCAACCCACGTCAGTGAGGGGGCAACTGAACGGGGGCACTTGACCGGGGGGACAAGTGAGGACACCGGCCTAAAAGTTTATCACGTACCGTTACTGACATGTTTAGCGTCGAATATTGGCGTTACCTTGGTTATTGAAATTGCGTGATGTCATTCGAAAGCTTGGATATGGTTTCCTACTCGCATTCCATAGCAATTACAAATGTATAATCTTTAGCCTTTTTGACACTATTTCACGAACGTGACGGTTAAGGCCCGTTTATAGCGTTTATAGCAACGCAACTCAATTCAACTCAACTCGACGTCAAGTTGAGTTGAGTTGTGTCGCTGTAAACGGGCCTTAAGACACCGCGTGACCGCTCGACGGCACAAGCCTCGCTTATGCGAAGCACCGCGCGGCAAAAAGTCATGAATTTTTATTGCATAATGTTGAATGATCAGCTATTATCATAAGTCACGATGATATAATAGGTGATCATTCAATAATATGTAATAAATTTAGTCAATACTTTACGAGTATTTGAATTGATTTGGCTAAAAAAATCAACAGATAAAGGGAAGTCACCGTGCATTATTAACCTTTTCAAAATCTAACTACAGTGGTTTGATTTTTTGTCCACAATTACGACCAACGCCCGACGACCCAATCTAATTGGCGCTGAAAACAGGTGGGTATGAAAAATCGCGATTTTCGACTATCTTTATGTAGATCTTTATTTCACCAATAATATGGTAGTAACAATAAGAAATAGGCTATAATATGTAACGCGAAGGAAATTGTACACAATCTATCTAATGGTATCATTTCCAATGATCCTGACCTTGAGTGACTTAGCATTTGTCGTATATGAGTCTTGCTGACGCACTTGTACCACGGCTATACACAATTTACCCGTAACGTTCGCCTAATCTCAACAGCGAATCGCGACTTTTTTTGGCGCATCCTGACTTTTAGTGATTTTGCGCCCTACGAATAATCTTACTTATTTACTGACGAGTTTCTTGTTATTAATATCTATGATAGTTTTATAAATAACACGTAAAAACTAAAGCTTTTATTGAAAGGTGCAATATTACACAAGCAACTCGCTAAACAGTTGTCTGCAGAACGATGTGCTTGCAAGCCGCTTGCAAACTTTTTGCTTAGGCCTACGCTAACACCCGTCAGCTGATGTCATAGCGCAATTTATAGTACTTTGACAAGTAGGCCTACCGCGGGCGTATAGCCAGCACAAGCAATGCTTGCCTAAGAACTAAAAGTTTTTGCAAGTCACTCAAGATCGTTCAAGGTCATTGAAGATGGCGCCGATCGATAGATCACATAGGACTTTGTAATAATCTGCCATTGTAAGTATAGCTCTATCTTGTACCATTTTTCGAGTTAATTGCGTTCAAAATATCATGACCTTGAATTCTAGGTTAGGGGTCATTGAAGTCATTGGAAATGGCACCATTCGATAGAGTGCATGCGAGTTCCTATTCGTCTTCCATTGTAACTATGGCCGTATCTCGTAACGGTTACGAAATAAAGCGAGACATTGGTCGAAAACGCCAATTTTTCATACCCCCGTTATATTTATCATATCATATCATATCATATCATATCATATCATATCATATCATATTAAATTTACACACAGCACAACACTTGAACATATGCAGACAACATACATAAGCAATAAAAGTAAGTGCGTGTGAAGGTACAGACAGGTACAACACGTATACACTTAAGTCTATAACTTGCACGATCCCTAGAACTCCTTCGAATTTTTGCCAAAAATTTTAACACAAACTCTCCAGATCCCTGAGCTATTATATGGTGCAAACATTTTTCGAAAAGTTCTACTGTTTGAGCAGGTCACACGAACGTTACAGACAGACGACAGAAAGACAGACAGGCGACAGACATAGCTACGTTTACCTCAAACATGGCATTTGTTTTTTTAAATTCAACAAAAAAATCTCCTGGCAAAAGTACTTGGTCGCAAGTACAAGTACACTGTGAGTCAACAAGAAGCTGATCAGAGATTAGATAGCCGAACGTAACATTTGCTCTACAACTTCAGCCTACAGAGAATATCGCAGTTTAAAATAAATTCTAACACTAAGCCCGACTTTAAACCCTAACCCATGTACCAAAATATTAACTTATGCTGGTCCACTAGGAATAATATTGTGAGTGTATTACAAAAGAACTGAAGAGGTCTGGTACTCTCTCGACAGCACGAAAAGATTCGTCGAACGCAGCTATTACAAGCAGCATTAACTTTATGCAGGTAGCAGTGTTAAACAGAAAAATTATACCTAGATATTTTACCTTGGGCACCCAGGGGATAGAGTTGCCACTGATTGTTATTACACACTGAGCAGGATTACACCCACCAAAAGTAATTAATTGACTTTTTAGTGGATTGAATTTAATATCCGATGATATACCATATGAACTGCATATATCAATTAATATCCTAGTATTGTAGCATTGAGAAAATCAGCAATTTAAGGCTACATTCGTGATATTTAGGTCTTGACAGTTTCCCACGGTAAAGTATAGCTGAACTGAATATGAGGTGGAAAACTAAAAAATACCTGTCGATGGCCTATACTCTTGGTAATAAGTCTGCCAAAAATCTTTGTAAACGGACAGTTCTAGTTCAACTTAATTATCGAATTACCTGGTTTTTGTACTTTTTATGTACCAAACGGCATGGCAATATTTCGGCGCAACCCTCCTCCCTTAACGGGGCGTTGAACGCAGGTCGGTTAGACAGAAATTGGGATGCTCAGCCAATATCTGGCTTCATCGCATGCTGTGAACGCTGCGACGGCCAGCTGCTATCAACACGATTGTCGCCGATACGTGGCTATTAATCTTAAAAAACTTCAATAGAAGCTTAACTACACGCAGTTGTAATGGCTCAGAATAACATCTCTAAAACAGCCAATATCACTGATACCATTTTGCCGCGCGATGCTATGCAAGCGCGGCCTATGTCGTCCTGCGGTGTCTGTCTCTCTGTCCGTCCGTCCGTCTGTCTGTGTGTCTGTCACGTTCGTGGATCATGTCAAAACGAATAAACATATCATCAAAAATTTTTCACCGTTGGGTACACTCCATTCTAATTTTTCCGTGCCGAACGGCATAGCAATATTCCGACGGGAACCCCCTCCTCCTAACAGGGGCGTCGAATGCAGGTGGGGTGTGCAGAAATCGCGATTCTGAGCCTATATCTGGCTTGACTGCCTGTGTTAACGGCGACCGTCTCGCAAGTGATGACACATCGCTGGTAGTAAGCGGTGGTGTTGATTGCCGGAGAAGATGACGAAATGTTTATGACAAGAAGCCTCAACGTCACGCCAAAGACAACAGAACAGTGCATTTAACTGCACACAGCGACAAATCTGTAGCCTACGTAACTAACAATAAAAGACTCTACTCGACGTTTTGTACTATTGAAGCTAACTACTGACAGACACGAAGCATCGCGCGGCTTCTTTGCGACAGCAGAGCTACTTGTCAATAGAAAAGATGATAATACTTAGCAGCAAATCGCCGAAAGGTCGATTGCTTCTTAGTTTACAACGCTTCTCTTTCTGTCAGAAACATCAGAAACATTTCCCCTTCAACCCCCTCCGCACTCTCCCCCTTTTCTCCCCTTCCCTTCGTTTCTACTCCACCCTGTCTGTTCCGAAGCAGGTGAACAAGAAACTTAGCTACCACAGACAGGACGCAAAAAATGGCATCATAAAAACACACGAACATGCAGTATTTTTGTGTCCGCCAGTCTAGAGTGGCCGAGGTATAATGTACTCTATACTTATTCGTTCTTCCGTCCGTCCGTCATTTGTCCGTTATCAAATTGCGATTGCCATCTGAAAGCGCTATAATAAATCCGGCAAACCGCAGCCGATACGGACCAAAGTCGGCACACATGCACAGCTCAAGGGCGGAAAACGTTCACGAAATTTTGGGCACGATCGGCTAAGGGGGAGGGCGAAATGGGGGCTCGAACGTGTCCCCGTCGCCGGTTTTTTTGTAAGCAATACCAGGTCACTTTTGGGCAACTTCGCAACGGCCGATTTTGCCAAGTTTCGCCATAACACGTGAATCGCGGTTGAAATGCAGATTTTGGAAATACATTTACAAAAACTTTCCATCCAGGGGTAATTTGCCCCCAAACCCCCAGACTTGGAAGGAGTCAAACGAGCACCTCACTCAGAGCAGGCTACAGGTCACGGGATATACTGCAGAGACATTGCTTTCTCCGCGTTGTAGTCCAAGGACCAGTGAGTTTCCGAGGTCGGTCAACTTTTCTTGTACGACGTACCGTTGCGGAGCTACAGGGCGTTAAAATTTCCCAATTTTCGGATTTTGGCCTATTTTCCCCATACAATACGCCTAAGAGTACCTTCCGGTGACCAGCCATACAGCCTAGGGGTTACATCGCAGAATAATTACGATTTTTCCGTGCGGTAGTCGAAGGCCCAAAGGGGTGCCCAAGTGCCTTCCGGCAGCGGAGATTTCCTGCAACTTTTGGTAGGGGAGCTGGGGACCCCCAAACTTGCCCAAATTTTGGCTATACCCATACAGAACGCTACTACACTGTGTTCCAAAAAACATGTGACCACGTTTTTGATGATAAGTTGAAGTAGAACTGTCCGTTTAGAAAGATTTTTGGCACACTTATTACTAAGAATACAGGCCGTCGACAGGTGTTTTTATTTTCCCACCTCACCTATTTCGTGCAGCTACTTTACCTTGGGAAATTGTCAAGACCTAAATATCAGCAAAAATTAAACAAAATCATGAAAATTTCACAGGAAGATGTGATTCTGATTAAAAATCTCTATCTGTCAAAGCAGTATGGTGCACGAAGGCTGTTGAGGGAATTGCCCGACAAGGGTTGGAAACTTTGAAGCATCGACAGTCTGCTGAAGAGAAGCCACAAGACGGGTACAATTGTCCCGCTTCCAGGCAGCGTTAGACCGCGTTTGTCGCGTAGCAGTGAAAAACCTTGTGCTCAGTCAGGAGGACAAGCCAAAAAGGCATCGGTCAGCTCGTTAGATTTCGCATGAAACTGCCATTCTCTGTTCAAGTGTATACAGAAAAATAATTCACCGTGATCTCCAGCTCACATGCTTCAAATGATGTCGTGCTCAGCTGTTGTCTGAAGCCAATCGTATCTCCCGTCTCACTCACTGATAAACAACGTTATCGTCTGCAATAAATCTTGTTATTGTTCTATTATAAACCGTAAGTTGTATAATAAGTAAGCAAAATAATATGGTGACAATTTTGCAGTTAATATCCTAGTATTGTAGCATTGAGAAAATCAGGAATTTAAGGCTAAATTCATGATATTTAGGTCTCGACAGTTTCCCAAGGTAAAGTAGGTGCACGAAATAGGTGAGGTGGGAAACTAAATATACCTGTTAATGGCCTATACTTTTGGTAATAAGTGTGCCAAAAATCTTTGTAAACGGATAGTTCTACTTCAACTTATCATCGAAAATGTGGTCACATGTTTTTTTGGAACACAGTGTATAGTGCACGGTGCGTCACATCTGGACTAAACATGTCTGAAAACGCGCAATTCTAAGGACGGATGTAGTTTCTCCGAGTTGAAGAATGTTCCCCTGTATTTTTCGGGATTCAGAATCCCGAAAAAGTGACATTTGGACCAGTTTGGTGCTGCATACAGTTTTTGTGATTTCTTTGCCGCGCATACAGACTAAGGTACTTTATCTCCACATTTTTTTATCAAACGACGTAAATCGGTGGTCATTGCATGCCTAGGGGTTCTCACCAAATATCTTCGCCCCTGCCTCCAAAATCCCCCAAAACCCCATTTTGGGGGACCTATCAGTGCAAACATATTACAGAGAGCGCTCTCCGTAAGTCGCCCGTTAATGGAGCTATACGAATCTGAAACTTTACAGTTACATTGTATAGGCAAGTACTTGGGAGTGCGTCAAAGTTTTTCCGGTAGTGGGCGTCCGGGGGCGCAGGGTCCCCTAATGTAAATTTGGTACCTTTCTAATATCTCGGAAACTAGTAGAGCTGGAAGTTGAAATTAAAAATAGAATTAGATGTGGTAAAGTACTCGCCTTGGGTACAAAAAAAATTGTCTATATATCCGGGACAGACTATACGGCTAACAACTGCAAGACGGCTTTCAGCCTACATATAGTCGTGAGCGCTAGCGACGACTACAATTTCCAGTTTGAAAATGCATGAATAAAAATTAGCACAAGTGGTCCCGGGGCAACGGTCAACCTCGGATGTCATGAGGTCAAATGTCAAGGTCAAGGATGCCGAAGTTAGATTTGATGGCCTCGCGTAATCATCACTCTTGCCTCCTTGAGTTGAGTATAATTTATAGACAGTTAGCGACGGAAAAGTTGCCCTTGACAAGGGTGGGGTGCTGCATATTTTAACTGCCCCGCCCCAACATGGTAGGTATTCTCGCTAACCCACTTGTTTTATTTCAATGATGCTTTTCATTTTTTTGTTTGTTTTGTTTTGTTTTTTAAATTTTATACATTTTTTGTTTACCATTCGCTCAGCGATAGCGTATAGGTGGTATTGTTTTCAGTAGTGTCTCTTTCTGGATGTGTGGGTGTCTGTTTGTTTGTCATCGCGATAACCGTCTGAGATATAATCATCAAATTTTATGGGGGTAAGATAGGGGCCTATAGTCAAACGTTCGGACGAGTTCGAAAATGGCTGCACTTCAATGCAAACGTGGGTGATGATTTAACGTCTCTGACGTTAAATTGTGCAGGCCTAGCACGTAGTTTCTGAAATACTCAGTAATCAGGAACACGTGAGGAACTCGATAGCAGCTTTGTTACTTTCATGCACTGCCAAGTATTTTACGTTATTGAAAACGCTTGCATAAAAATCAAAATTAGTAAAAGTTGATGCAAGTTGCATTCACCAGATTTACTCAGTTATTATCTTTTTTTATTATTCGATTTTTGAAGAATACGGAATATGGTTGTCGGCCACTTGTTGCCCTTGATGCATATTCGACGGCGTGTTTGCTATATACGCATGTTTCCACAAAGGCTCTGAAGCGCTCATTACGCTGAGTTGACGGACTTGCCTCTGCCTCATTGTCTGCGCCGGCCGCCTTAATTCATGCATGAACAATCGCGCGCCGCTGTATAGGCCAGCAGTGACACATGCCAGATTAAATCAGATAAACGCAGGCAGTCGTACCGCAAGAGCGTGGAATGTAGACCACATCCAAACTAATTGTCGGAAATCCGTGAATATGACTCCGGTTGTCACACGGTCCATTAAACCTATTGTAAGCGAAGTAAGCTTATCTGTAGACGCTGGTATAGCCTACGCCAATTCTTCTGTGTCAGAATTTAAATGCATCTAAGCCTAATATAGTACCCGGCGCAAATTGTTTTTTTTTGTATAATTTATGTCACGCTCAGCAGTGCCACAGCGCACGATTTAGCTACCCCAAAGCGAGTACATTATCATGTCTAATGATGTTCTTAAACACCATTAGGGGGCCCTGCGCCCCCTGAATGCTCAGTATCGAGCGCAATATTCTATTATTGGCTACTTGAGCTTCAGACTTACCACTGCGTATACAATAATTAAATTATCTTCTCTTCTTTTCTTCCTGGTCGTCCATGCTGCAGGTTGCAGGGTGTTTCAGAACTATCGATCAACTGTTCGAATCATCAGATGACACCTTATTTAATTCAGTTATAAATAATCCGGACCATGTGTTATGTTCGCTTCTCCCTCCACCTAAGGATACCAGTTACAATATGCGTAAACGTAAGCACGATCTAACTTTGCCGACAGAACATTCTAGTCTACAGCGAAAGAACTTTGTGTACAGAATGCTTTTTACGGATATATATTAGTTAAGTTTTATGTGCTATATGCATTTCGTGTATCTTAGTAATTTTTAATTTAGGATTAGGCTTTTGCTTGTAATGATTACTTGTTGTATGTCCATTGCGTGTTGTCGGTGGCATTATTAAAGAAACAAATGAATGAATGAATAAACAAAATTCACTGATGCGCGGCCGCTGTCTGTGCGATAAACTGCATGGTCGTCCGCCGTGGCATTATTTTTGCTCGCACTCCAGCAGTCATCGTTCCGATAGCCATATATTGTAGCCGAGAATTGCGAAAACATTTTGAAGATATGTTTTTATGCAGTAAATTTAGTCCTTGACTGCCCCGGTGGCGCTATTTTTGTAGCGTTGCGGTACGCGCTGCCTGGCTACGGTGATCGGCGAGTCTGGGTTCGAGGCCCGCGCTGGCCGGATCATTGTGTCAGGTTATAGCGGCGTATGTTTTGAGATTACATTCTCGGGCAAACACAGAGAGTTCGACGGTGTCCTCTTTAATCTGTGACCGTTTGCTAATACTGGGTTCAGAGACGCTCAGTATTAGTCGCTGTTTGAAACACTGATAACAGATGGCCTCCTACTGTATGCGCTGGTTGGTCATCAATGGCTCTGTTCACACGCACCGCTAAATTGGACTCTGGGGCCCACGGTGCGAGGTGCGCATGAGCTATGGCCATCTATCATGCAGTAGGTATTAGCCCTACTTGCAGGGTTGAACTTATCCGCAACATTTTTGCACCGTCTCATAGCTCAGGAAGGGACTCGGACAGTTTGTATTAAAATTTTGGAGAAAAAAAATCGAAGGGGTTCTAGGTGATCTTGCAAACTAAATTGAAAGGGGTAGGGAAAATTGGCGTTATTCAACCAAGCAAAGCAAAGCAAAGCAGAAATTGAGGCGCAGGCCGAAGCCTCTGTGCTTATCAAATAACAAAAAACGCTATGTACATATGTACAATTATGGAGAAGTGTTAGTCATCCATGTTAGACAGACTTCTGTTACCGATTACCTTAGATCAACTTTGTAATAAAACATCCTGATTGGACCAAAACTTGTCTAGGCTATTTTTAAAACTATCTACTGAGTTTGCTGAAATAACTGATTCAGGTAGGCTTTTCCAAATATTTACAACTCGAATAGTAAATGAATATTTTCGTAAGTCATAATGAAATCTAGTTTTGGTACTAGCTAATTTCAATTTGTGACCTCTGGTTATATTACTTTGCAGTTGTTATAAATGTAAATTTACATCAACGTCATATCTGTTTGTGAGTATTTTGTATACCTCAATCATGTCTCCTCGAACACGCCTATATTTTAATAAATGTAAAAATAACTGTGGTTTAGACACTAGTTAACGGCCAATGACACATCTAAAACTGCAAAAATTACAAAAAGGTGATTACCCACTAGCACATCGCCTAAACGTCAATGTGCTGTTGAGTCTTGTAATTGTAATTTTTGCAGTTTTAGATGTGTCATTGGCCGTTAACTAGTGTCTAAACCACCGTTTTTTACATTTATATTTGCAGTTTTACTACATTTCTGTAGCTGTTACGTTTGTTAAGGGTACATATAAAGTACGTGGTACGGTGTACGTGGTCCGCACAATTTTTGAGGTTCTCCCGTAGCCCAGCCAGCCACTACGGTACCATTTGGTACTAAAGTTGTTACTGCAACTTACTACCGTTCACACTGTGAGAACAGCTTGTACTATCATACAAGCCGTGAACACGGCACGGCTTGTACGGTAGTACAAACTGTTGTATAAGCCGATGTCCACTGAATTATCCCGTAAAATTTGATGCAGATATCTTTATCCAGTCTGGATTTAATGACATTTTTCTTTTCACATAAATTAAAAATCCAAGATGGCGGCGGCCGCCATCTTGGATTTTCAGGTTATGTGAATTTGGTTATTCCGGCGTGTTGATAGTGTGGTATTTGTGTTCTGTGCCAAATTTGGTTCAAATATATGTTATAGTCACCGAGAACGACGCACTTATCCTTCAGACATTCATTTGATGACGTCACGTGAATTAACTTCCGGTTTCGACTTTTGGTCACGTGGTCATCTCCGCATGGCCGTGATGCATCTTCCCATAAAATTTGGTGCAGATACCTTTATTCAGTCCGGAGTTATTGCAATTTTTCCGAAATTCAAGATGGCGGGAGCCGCCATCTTTGAATTTGAGGTTATGTGAATTTGGCCACTCCGGCATGTTGATAGTGTGGTGTTTGTGCTCTGTACGAAATTTGGTTCAAATATCTGTTTTTGTCACTGAGATCGACGCACTTATCCTTCAGACATTCATTTGATGATGTCACGCGAATTAACTTCCGGTTTCGACTTTTGGTCACCTGGTCATCTCCGCATGGCTGTGATGCATCTTCACATAAAATTTGGTGCAGATATCATCCGGAGTTATTGACATTTTCCCGAAATTAATGATGGCGGCGGCCGCCATCTTGGATTTGTTGCGGGAGCCATGGGACCACCCACGAAAGCGTATTCGTGGTGCGTACTCCCTCTAAAAATTTCGTCGTGATCAGATAAGTAGTTTTCAAGTTATAAGGATTTGAATTTTTTTTGTCGTTCAGGCTTGAAAATCCTATTCACGCCCCAAAATTTCAGTTTTTGGGGGATTTTACCCCCAAAACTTAGGTGGGCATCGCTCAGACCTCAAAAAGGCACATCCTTGCGTAATTTCACGTCTTTTGAGCTGTCACGCGTAAAAATCCATCCATGGGTCTGACCTGTATGCGAACCTGAGAAAAACATGAACTTACCTATCGCCAACAGATCGCGCGTCAGCTGCGCACACAATACGCTGAGGGCATCTATATGCATAAATATTACACCGTGACCTTGAAATCTAGGTTAAGTGTCACTTAAGGTCACTGGAAACGGAACCATTGGATAGATCATACACGACTTAGTAGTAGTCGAGTTATTTGACGTTGAATAATTTGACCTTGAAATGTGGGTTAGAGGTCATTGAAGGTCATTGAAAATGGTACCATTCGAAAGCTTGGGTACGGTTTCATATTCGCCTTCTATAATAACTGTGGCCATATTTGTAGCCGTTTGTGAGATATTCAGTGTCAAAGAATGGAGTGACCTTGAAAACCAGGTTAGGGGTCGTTTAAGGTCATTGAAAATGGCGCCGTTCGATAGACCACATGCGACTTTCTATTGGTCGGCCACTGTAAAATAATATAGCTGTATATTGTACCATTTTTGAGTTATTTGACGTTGAATAATACCGTGACCTTAAAATCTGGGTTAGAGGTCATTCGAGGTCATTGAAATTGGTGCCATTCAAAAGTTTGGGTGCGGTTTCCTATTCGCCTTCTATAGTAAGTAAAAGTAAGTAAAATGTCGATTTGTATAGCGCATTACGCGAAAACACCGCTAATGCGCTAAACGAGACGCAGTGTCACTCAAACAGATGCGTTTTCAAGTCACGTCGAAACTGATCAGGCCCAACAGCTGGATCACGCAAACTGTCAGGCAGAGAATTCCAAACTGTTGGGCCCGCAATGGCGAAAGCACGAGCGCCGAAAGTGCTGCGACGGACGCGAGGAACGATGAGTTGACGGCGACTGGCGGATCGCAGATGCTGGCGACCAGGAACCGTGGAGACCGGCACGCAGTAATCAGCGAGGTACGACGGGGCTCGCCGTCCCAGACAACGGTGGACCATCACCGCCAGCTTGTACTGCACCCGCTGAGGAACATCCAGCCAGTGCAGATCGTCGTGCAGTAGCTGTGACAGACCACGGTCGAACTTCCCAGTCGCAGTGATCAGACGTGCAGCAGAGTTCAGGACCCGTTGAAGCTTGTCAGTGATTGTCATCGGTGAAAGAGCCAGGACTGAGTTGCAATAGTCGACTCGTGATGTGACAAATGCGTGGACCAGTGTCTTCACTGACTCAATGTCCAGTGAGCGACGAACACGTCTCAACTGGCGGAGCCAGAAGAAACATGACTTGCAGACATTAGAGACATGTCTGTCTAGACTAAGGTCCTCCGCAAATGTCACGCCAAGCAGCCGAACATGGTCACTCGGCCTAATCACATCATCACCGAGCGTGAGAGACAAGTTACTGCAGCCAGCTGAAGCCAGGTTGTGTTTAGAGCCAGTCCAAACAAGCTCGGTCTTGTCTGTGTTTAGCTTCAGACGATTTGCAGACGTCCAATGACAGACTTCTGAAATGCATCCCTCGAGTTGTTGGACAACAGATACTACTCCACTGGGCGAGCAGTGCACGTAAATCTGTGAATCATCAGCATACGAATGAAGATTCACCCGCTGCTCATCAGCCAGCTCCGCCAGGTCGGCCGTGTACATAATGAACATGCGCGGACCAAGAACTGACCCCTGGGGTACAGAGCAGACCAAGTGAACCAAAAATGAAGCACCGCTGCCAATGACAACTCTAAAGGACCTGTCACACAGATATGATCTGAACCATTGGAGAACGACACCGCGAAGACCAAACTGACGCTCGAGACGAAGAATCAGCAGGTCGTGGTCAACGGTGTCGAACGCCGCAGTTAAGTCAAGCAAACACAGTGCCGAAACCTGGCCTCTGTCTGCCGCCATGAGCAGGTCGTTGTATACCTTCAGCACTGCAGTCTCAGTACTGTGAGACTGACGATATGCCGACTGAGTCGCTGGCAACATGTCGTTGTTGTCTAAGAAGGCCTGCAGTCTAACCAGAACCAAGCGTTCCAATAACTTGGAACAAAAAGACAGGTTAGACACAGGTCTGAAGTTCTGCAGCTGAGTAGCGTCCAGTCCCGCCTTCTTAAGCAGTGGACGTACCACCGCTCTCTTGAAACCGGACGGGAAACAGGCAAAGGTCAACGACTTGTTGAACAACAGCGACAAGAATGGCGAGATCAGCGCGCGCATCTCCTTGACTAACCACGTGGGCACCGGATCCAGCTGACAAGTCTTGCACGGAACACTGCCAATCATCTTGTCAACTTCCTCGACGGTCACAGGAGTGAACTGCTCCAACGTCGGTGTCGACCGAAACGGAACTTCGTACAGGGGCGTTGAAACAGTAGATGCACGCACAGAGTCGATTTTGTCTCTAAAGAACACAGCAAACTCGTCGGCAGTGTGTTGATCAGTATCATCGGTACGAGTCTCACCTAGGACTGCGTGAAAAACATTCCACAGCTTCTTACTGTCACCAGAACTAACAGCGATTTCATTGCGCCAGTAAGCACTGTTTTTTCGTTCGTAAAGCGCCCTCAATCCGGCGCGTTTAGTTGACCATGCTCGCTTGTCAACCTCGAGAAATGTACGTTTATACCGTCGCTCAGCGGCGCGGACACGTCGTCGAGTTGCACGGCACTCAGCGTCAAACCACGGTGTCATTGGCTGGGCCTTATGACGGACTGTCACCAAAGGACAGTGCTTGTCAAGGAGCCCAGTGAACGTGGAGTCGTAAAGGCTGACCAACTCATCAACAGACATGTCACTAAGGGAGTCCAGATCACGGCATAAAACTGACGACTGCAAATCTACGGCAAATGTATCATGGGACAGCCGACTCCAAGCCCGGCGCTGAACTGGATGGACAGTAGCCGGGAGCTTCTTGGCACCTTCAACCTTGAAGCTGACCAACGCGTGGTCAGAAATGAAGTCACCAACCCGTAAGTCGCAGACAGGCGAGTCAGCGCGTGCAATGACAAGGTCGAGTGTGTGTCCAGCAGTGTGAGTCGGCTGATTTACGTGCTGCTGACAGTCAAACGATTGCAGCAGTTGGGATAGACGCTCAGCATGGGCGTCCTGGGACTGGTCAACATGAATGTTGAAATCTCCGCAGACGACGACGGAGCATCTATAAGTCGCAAGCTGCTCGAACACCGACGTCAGCTCCTCAAAGAAGGCCGCAGTCGGTGCCTGACTGCCAGGTCTGTAAATGCCTAAGAGCAAAAAGTGACTACTCTTGGTTAAAACATAGCCACACAGGTACTCAAAAGTAGTGACAGTGACGTCAAGTAACCTCTTCTGGACCCTAACAGTGGATTGTCGGAAGACGAAGGCCTGACCGCCATGGTTCTGAAAACAGGCACATCGCGTGATACACCCGCCCATATCCGTGGTCTCGCAGTGCGGTGCTGGTGCCTGGCTGTATTGACTGGCTAGCAGAGATCAGCGCCGACTTACGGGAAGCGGTAGCACATCTGAGGTGTGTTTGCGATGATGCGCTATACTAATCCACCGTTACTTTACTTTACGTAACATCAGTTATTACCTGCACTTGTCTTAAATTGTTAGTTAATAGTTGATATGATACCATAGCAGTGCTGCCCACCAATCAGTTGCGGCACCTAATTCAGTTGATAATGTAGTACTGTTCACATTTCAATAGATATGAATTTGAAATAATTTGCGGATGTTATATTTAATTAAT
>Ga0209637_1000388_pt1 | contig 14588 bp, 12 predicted proteins | sample OlaalgELextract3_2_FD_187379 | JGI IMG/M metagenome (GOLD analysis project Ga0209637, IMG submission 187379) | Olavius algarvensis symbiont microbial communities from Tuscany, Italy - Type G ELBA extract 3 (SPAdes) (version 2) | ecosystem: Host-associated > Annelida > Digestive system >... | reverse complement strand
GCTTAATGATCTCATCATAACCGGGCTGAACAACGCCATTAAGGATTTGTGTCAGTCAAAGATGATGGAACCGCAAGATATCTATGCCCTGGCTGTGGCCGGCAACACGACCATGACCCATCTGTTAATGGGGCTCAATCCCCGCTGGATTATCCGCGAGCCTTATATTCCGGTGGTGAATAGACCCGGAATTTTAAAAGCCGCGGAACTCGGCCTGCAGTTAAATCCCGCGGCCAGGATATTCGTTTTCCCAAATATCGGCAGTTATTTTGGCGGAGATATGATTGCCGGCATTCTTTTCGCGGGACTTCATTGCGCATCAGATACGGCGATTTTAGTTGACGTGGGAACCAACGCCGAGGTCGTGGTCGGCAACCATAACTGGTTAATCGCCTGTGCCGGAGCGGCCGGACCGGCCCTTGAAGGCGGGGTGACCAAAATGGGAATGATGGCGGGCCCGGGAGTGGTCGATAAAATATCCATCGATCCGCCAACCCGCGAATTTGACCTGCACACCATTGAAGATAACGCGCCCAAAGGTATTTGCGGCTCCGGGGTGATCGATCTGGCCGCCCAGCTATATTTATCCGGCATGCTGGATATCCGCGGCAAGTTGATACCGGCGGTTTGCGGCAAACGGTTGAAGAAAATTGATGGCTTGATGCATTTGGTCGTGATACCGGCTGATCAGTCCGCCAGCGGCGCCGATCTGACCGTCAGCCAGGCGGATCTGGACAGTCTGATTCGATCCAAGGCCGCCATGTACACTATCCTGGAGACCATTACCATGTCGGTCGGCATGGAGCTGAAAAATTTGACCACCTTTTACGTGGCCGGAACATTTGGTTCATTCATCGATCCCCGTTCGGCCATCACCATCGGCATGATGCCGGATCTGCCTCTGGCAAGCTACAAACCGCTTGGCAACAGTTCCCTGGGCGGCGCTACCCTGGCATTGACATCAGAGGACAGCCTGGCAGAAATCAATCGTATTCGGGACCGCATCACCTACCTGGAACTTAACGTCAATCAGGATTTTATGAACCGCTTCAGCGCGGCTAAATTCATACCGCACACGAATGCAGCCCTGTTTCCGTCTGTGAAAGTTAAGCCGGACGAGAAATAATCAAATGTTGTGGTTCAATATGGCTTATTCAGATTCTAAAGGAAGTTGAAAATTACCGGCGACAACTCCGGGAACGGTAATGTCCTCGTCCAAATTTTCCCATCGAAGGGCAAAACCGTTTAAGCGCAGACTGATTTTTTTTAGTTCCTCTGTTGATGCTTTCTTTAAAATTTTAAACCTGTCAGCCGGAAATCCGATGAGCCTGCCGTCTGTCAGTTCGAGAAAAATAGTCCTCCCTTCAGCCCATGCTTTTATGGCTGCGGGTAATGAACCGATTTTTAAAACCGTTGGCATTTTAAATATAATCCCTGTTCATAGCTGATTAACTTTACAAAACTTTGTTCATGTTTGCAATTAAAAATTCCCCCTTCTTTTCGAACCTTTATGGCGGTTGTCGATTTTTTCGGTCCTCGACATAGGCCCACTTGGCCTGAGGTAGAAATCCCGTTAGCGGGATTGCGGCCTTGTCTTGGAACCAATATCCAGAATTTAAGGGTGGACACAAGTTACAAAAGACAAAGGGGTCTTCATTCTTTACTCAATATCAAGAATGAAGACGTGATCCCTTTGTCTGCCCTCAAGCCAAGGTCAGAATCCCGCCTGAGCGGGAGAAATCCGACCGTCCGGGATCGTAGGGGGGCTTACGGAAACATGGGTTATGGTGGAACTAGGAATCCGCCGCACAACCGAAAGGGTGCGTGTCGGAAACTCCCCACCTAACACTGCGTGCGCCGTATTTCTATCCCGACCGCCGGGTAACCGGTGTTTCTACCCGGAGCCAGAACCATCTTCGCATGGCTTCGCCGCGGCACGGCGGGAAAAAATATGCGGTTTTACGTAAAGTGCCGTGCTAAACCTGAAAGGCATCTGGCCCGCTGGTTATCCGAAAACGTTCTGCGCTTTTGAATCATTATTGTCTTGGCTTGTGATTTATGTTTAAATAGTCCAGTAATGGAGGATCAATATGGCGACAACAACTGACAGAATTATCGAAAATTCCCTATTCCTTCCGGCAGACGTCCGTCTGAGCTTGGTTGAGAAGCTTCTGACGAGCCTCAACCTTCCAATCGATGAGGAAATCGATCGCCTTTGGGCAGAGGAAGCAGAGCTTCGCGTGTCGCAAATTGAGGAAGGCACGGCTAAGCTGGTCCCCGGTGAAGAAGTCTTCGCTAAAATTCGAACAAAGCATGGGAAATGTGATTCTATTTCCACGAGCATGCCGAAACGGAGTTTGACAGAGCAGTTGAGTACTATGAAGACTGCCGGCACGGCCTCGGTGTAGAGTTTGCCCAAGAAGTCTACGCAACAATTGACCGCATTATCCAATACCCTGAGGCATGGTCGCCAATGTCCAAAAATACCCATCGTTGCCTTGTCAACCGGTTTCCCTTTGGCGTCATTTATCAAGTCAAGTCTGGTTTCGTACGCATCGTTGCAGTTGCCGACCTTCGACGTCGCCCGGACTACTGGATAGAAAGGGAGTGACCATAAGCGACACTTTGCCATGTTATTTATGCAACATTATGGTTGGTTATGGCAGGAAAGCAAGTATACAAATATACAGATTGGAGATTTATTTGGTTTAGCTCACTCATCGGTGCGCCGGAGGGTGACAATCATCAGAAAGAAAATGGCGTCAGAGCGAAATTTCCAAAGGCAGGTTAAAGCCAATGAACTGCCCCGCTGCAAGCAACGGGTTATCAATCGGAAAAATTTTATCGCCCCAAGGGGCGGGGAATTAAACCCTCGTCCGCCGCAGGCGGATTAAATCACAAATTCACAAGCCCTGACCCCATAGTTTCGGCTGGACTTTCACCAGCTGGATCGCAGCCTTGTCGGCTGCTCCAACCTCCTTTCAGATTACTAGATAACGGTCTCGCGACCTCGCACCCGTCAAGATTTGACACCATATTTTTTTCAAGGGCTAAAACATCCACGGAAATACCAAACATATTTGTATATATGCGTACAAATTTATGTATATTATTTTGCAATACTTTGGATGAAATAATACAAAACGGTTGGAAAAAATCAAATTCCTCAAACGTAAGGTGCACCTTATTGCCTGTGGCGGTACGGCCATGACCTTGATCGGAGTGAAAGCCTCTACAAAAGACGTCGACTTCATGTCTCCCGAGGTGAGAGAGTATAATTACTTGATTAAGCAATTAAAGGCGCTTGGCTACAAACAGGCAACCGGCTCTGGATGGAAACGCGATGGAGAGAACTTCCAGTTCGATATTTTTCGTGGCAACTTCATTCACACGACAGAACTGCTGGAATCCCCTCTAAAGGGCGGGAGACATTCGATCCTGAAAGAATTTTCGCATATTTATATTGGCATCTTGAACGATTATGACCTGATTACCAGTAAGTTGATGCGAGGAACCAGAATTGATTTCGAAGATTGCCTTGGATTGGCCGACGCTCGGCGAAATGAAATTGATATAAAAAGACTTGTCCAGCATTTTCATGAAATAGCAAGTTACGACGTGGCTGAAGATCGACTAAGACCAAATATCGATCATTTCTTAAATTTGCTACGAGAAAAGGGTCTATATGAATGATAGCAAACTTCTGACCAGTTTAGCGAAACTCGGCTTTCAAATGTTTGAGACAAGCGAAGAACCGGATGTCAACGAAACCTTAGCAGAGGTAGTTAAAAGCAATGATACCCGGCTTTGGGAAGGTTTTCCTGTGGTACTTGCAAATGCGGCTGAAAGTTATCAGTTTACACCAGAGAAGGTCAAAAAGCGATTGACGGGAAAAGAACAGAAAAACAACTTCCACCGTTTGATGCTTTTGACCGGTTCCCTGTTCTCACTATATCACCTATCATTTTCATGGTGGAATAAGCTCAAAAAGGATCTTTCCAACAAAGATAAAGCATTAGTAAAGACATGGCGCAACTATTTGGCCCATAACCGAACTCTAAAATATAATGATGTAAAGCTTGATCCAATACGTTTGAAAAGACTGTTTGAACTTTATTTTGAGGAAAAAGTCGAAAAAGACAGACGGAAAAAAGAAAAATATGCGGAATTATCTCTGGAGTACGCGCTGTCACAAGTTTTTTCACCAAAGCAGAAGGAATTGTTTAAGAAGAAGCTGGAAGGCCTGCCTCTAAATAAAACTGAACAAGAGTATTATTCTCGGACTGGAGTTTCAGGCCTAAACCATCGAATTTGTTGCAACCCATTGATTTTATGACACTTTTGGCCGCCTCTTATGTAAGACCTACCCATAATCTCTATTTTTCGGCTCTAAATCATATAAAAATACGCTTTTCAGTCTTTTTGTGCTTGACATGTAAGACCCTACCATATATAGTGGGCGCATGGCTCATTTCCACATCAAGAAGAAAAAAGGAAGACCCTACTTGTACGTTCGGGAGATAGCTCGTGTCGATGGAAAACCAAAAGTGGTATCACAGGCCTATATTGGATCACCGGCCAAGGTGCTTTCTTTTGCAACGGGTCAAGAGCAAGGTGCCATCAAGCTTAAGGTAGAAGAATTTGGCGCTTTGTGGTTGGCGCAACAGATAAACCAGGATATCGATCTGTGTGCTATTGTTGACGCAGTGATTCCACGAGCTGATCGAGAAAAAGGACCGACGATCGGTGAGTATTTTCTTTATTGTATATGGAATCGAATGGTAGAGGCCGTCAGTAAAAATAAGCTAACCAGGTGGTATAAGCGCACTGCCATTCAGCATATTCGCCCGGTTGATATCAACGAACTGACAAGCAAACGTTATTGGGAGAAATGGAATCGAGTCAGCGAAACGTCTCTTAGAAAGATTGCAAAAGAATTTTTTGCGCGTCTGTGGCAGCTTGAATCTCCAAGCGCTGATTGCCTTTTGTTCGACACAACAAATTACTACACCTTTATGGCCAGCCACACGCAATCAGATCTGGCCCGGCGGGGCAAAAATAAGGCCGGTCGCCATCATTTGCGCCAAATTGGTCTTGGGCTTTTGGTGGCCCGTGACTCCAGGCTGCCCTTGTACCATGCGGTTTATCCTGGCAATGTCCACGACAGTAAGCAATTTGAAAAAATAATGGATGAAATGTTTGCAATCGTGTGCGGCTTACACAATACCAAAGAACGTCTTACCGTGGTGATAGACAAAGGCATGAATTCAGAAGACAACTTTGCCTGGATTGATGAACACTCACGGATCCACTTCGTCACCACTTATTCCACCTATTTTGCCCAGGAACTGGCTACCACACCGATTCAACGATTTGAGCCCGTTGATATCGCCAAAAACCAGCGCTTGGTGGAGCAGGGCATGCCCGAGGAACGCTTACTTGCTTATCGAACCAGTGGTGAATATTGGGGCAAGCAACGAGCCGTCGTGGTGACGTACAATCCTGTCACCGCAAGAAAGAAAGTCTATACATTGCAAAGCAAATTGGAGACGATCCGCCAAGAGTTGCTTGCCATGCGGGCAAAAGTAAAAGCGCAAGCACCACACTGGCGTAAAGCGAATGTTATCAAAGAACGCTATTTGCGCCTCTGTGAACGATTGCATGTCTCATCGGAACTATTTATTCTGGAATTTCATCAATCCGATGATGGGCTGTCAATGAGTTTCCGAAAAGATTCCTATCAAGTGATCAGAAAACAGGCTATGTTCGGCAAAAATATCATTATCACTGATAACACCGACTGGACAACTCGAGAGATTGTAGAGGCCAGTCTTGATCGTTGGCAGGTGGAAAACCGTTTCCGGCTCAGCAATGACGATGAGTTGGTAGCTGCCAGGCCAATCAGACACTGGACTGATAGCAAAATCAGGTGCCATCTTTTTTCATGTGTGGTTGCCTTGACTTATCTGCGAAGATTAGAGCTAAAACTTTCTGCGCTTGGCATCAAGCGCACTGCTGAAAATGTAATGGACGATATGCGCCACCTGCACTCTGTGCTGACGCTAAGCAAGGGAAGTCGAGAATTAAACCGTCGACTTGAAACACCGAGTAAGACCCAAGCTGAAGTCCTATCTTCTTTGGGATACTATGTTGATGACAGTGGGGTCTTACAAATCATAAAGCGCTGAAGTCCTGTCAATAGCGGGGTCAGGAAAAATAGCGCGATTTATCTCTGAAATTTCTGTTTAACTGCCTTTTTTGTTTTAATTTCCGGGCTTAAAAGATCAGATCCTTATCAGGGGTGGTGGGCGGGAAAAGATATTAAAATCAGCCAGCCGCTTACCTTCGGTGTTGGTCCCGGCTGGCATGCTAAATGCTGACTGATTACATAAACTCGCGTTATCAGACGGCGCACCCTAGATTCTTTTTAAAAATAGATGCTCTGTCTGATAACGACAGATTATGTAAGAACTGCATTTAGCATGACAGCCGGGACCATTAAAATAGACAAGCGGCTTCCTTATTTCTTTGGAGGGCGGGCGGGGATTGTTAAATTAGACCGATCGAAGATTCCGTCATTAGCAGGGCTGGGGGCATAAAATCCGGGTTTCAACCGCTTCGCCGCCATTGCGCTTTTTTTCGGGCCTCTCAGATGCCCCAGGTTAAAAGATCTCATGTCGGTCAATACCTGAGCATGCCCTATTTTAAGCGGTTTCACAGCGTTTCGGATGGATGATATTTGGCGTGGATTGCTTTCAGGTCGTTGATGGTGACATGCGTGTAGATTTGGGTGGATTCCAAGGATTCGTGTCCCAACATTTTTTGCAGGTGCCGGACCGGAGCTCCGTTTTTTAGCATGTGGGTTGCGCAAGTATGCCGCAGCGTATGGGTGGTTGCATTCTTTTTTAATCGAGCAAGATAGGTGCAGCGCTTAACAACCGCCCACACACCGTTGGGATCCATCTTTTGTCCCCAGCGGTTTAAAATTAGATAACCCGGATCCTTACCATTTAAAAATGACGAACGCACGGCCAGGATATAGTTTTGCACGATCTCGCACGCTCGCTTGCTCAAGGGAACCACTCGCTCTTTATTTCCTTTTCCACAGATATGGATGTAGCCGGCATCCAGATCAAGATCGATCAATTTTATTTCGGCCAACTCGGAACGTCTGATCCCGGTATCATAAAGGATTTCTAAGATGATCCGGTTGCGGTACCCCCGGTTGGTTTGCATGTCCGGTGCATCCATCAGCTTTTTTATTTCCGTTTGGTTTAAAATCGATTTGGGCAGGCGTTTGGCTTTTTTAGGAAGCCTGATACTTTCCCCGGGATCATGCATCAGATAATCCTTTTGCTTCAAATACTTTGTAAACCCTCGGATCATGCTCAGCATCTTTGATTGAGTTGCCAGACTCAGCAGCCGCCCCTTTGCCGTCATCCGGAAGGCCAGCTCCTCCTGATACTTTCTTAATACGTCACCGGTCATATCTTCGACATTGTAACGCTGTTCCTTTTCCATAAAATCAGCCAGGGCTCTTATTTCATATTTGGCGACTTTGATAGTGTAATACGATCGGCCAAGAGCTTTCATATATTTTAAATAATCGGCAATGAGTTCTCTAATTTTCATGGCTTTCATCCTTTTTTAACCCTGGGCCTTTAGCCTTGTGCCTTGCGCCTTTAACTCCCGGGTGCGTTTTGTTATGGGTTGCTTTAACCTCAGTTGGCACAACCTTGGTGTAAATCTGGGTGGTGCTCAGATGCCGATGCCCCAGCAATTTTTGGATATAGCGGATGTCGGCGCCCTGCTGCAGCATGTGGGTGGCGCAGCTTCTTCTGAAGGTGTGCGGTGATACCGGCTTTTTGATGCCGGCTGATAAACGGTATTTGCGGATAAAGGCCTGAACGCTGTCTCTGGTTAGTGGCTGCCCGTGGTGGTTTAAAAACAGGCTTCTTTCTTTGGGGTTTCTCCTGGCCCACCAGGGACGGATCTTTTCCAGGTACTCTTTAAGATAGCCGGCCGCTCGCTTGCCCATGGGAACCACCCGCTGTTTACGGCCCTTGCCCTGGATGTGAAGCACTTTATCCTTTAAGTCCACGTGATAGACTTGAAGGCTCACCAGCTCATTTAGGCGGATACCGGTGGCGTAAAGGATCTCTATGATAGCTTTGTTGCGCAGATGAGGACGCAATGACAGGTTGGGCTGATCGAGGAGTTTCTTCATCTCATTGACACTGATGACCATTCCCGGCTTGCGGTTCTTGCGGCAGGTCTCAACAATGCCTTCGGTGGGGTTGATCAGCAGCCGGTGGGTTTGGGTCAGATACTCAAACAGCCGCTTGACCGGCCGGATCTTATGAGCTTTGGATTCCATGCTGATCGGCTCTGCAACCACCTTTTGCTGGTATTCAACGATCACCTGGTGGGTCACCTTTCTCAGATCAAACAGTTGTTTGTCTTGCAAATAGCGCTTGAACAGATTCAGATTATGGGTGTAGGCATCGATGGTACTTTGAGCATAACCCCTTACCTTCAGCTGCTTCTTGTACTCAGCCACCGCAACAAATAAATCCATTTTTAATTCCCCATTCCGCCTTCGACCTTTCTGTAAACCAATAAATTATAGACCTTTTCCCCTTCCGCATTCCGCATTCGCAATTCCACATTCCATAGCCCCTCTCCCTCCCCCCTCTCTTTCTCCCGGCTCAGTCACCACGTAGTTAACTTTTTCTTTTAATTGCAAACAGATAACTACAACTTGCCGAACCTCGAAGTATCCTCGTAGCTGTTAAAATATCCTCGAAGGGGGGATTTCTCCCTCGAAGTTCAACCGCCTTTCTTTTTATTCATCAGTTTTTTGATCTCATCTACCGGCGTCAGGTTCAGATAGCATTTGCCGCCATCCTCGCCTTGCCCCCGATAATTGAGCGCATAGGCGTACTGCTTGCCCTGGGCACCGATGCGAACGTGCAAATATTCCATATCTTCAAGCTGCTTGATGTGCGCTCTGATCTGCCAATCGGTCCAGCCGGTATACTCGCGGATCATGCGCCGGGTAAAATAGATCTCGTCAATGGCGCTGTTTTGCTTGCCGGATATTTCTTTAACCATCTTGTAGATGCCGGACAGCAATGTCCGTGTAGGCGGAGCCAACTCGTCCAGGCATTGACCCAGAACCTCATTGGCCAGCTTGTTGGCACGGCCGATATCCTCCAGGGTCACTTCAATGTAATCCACCGGCTTTCCCTCAACTTCCACCGTCTGTATCTTTCTTTGATATTGATGCAAATAGGCGACCGTACGGATCAGTCCCAGGTACTTTTTATGGTCCCTGCGGGTCCTTAAAGAACGATTGGGATAACTCAGATACGCGGTGAAGGGGTTGACCACGGCCAGGGGCTTTAAAAGCCTTTGGGCCGCGTGGTGCTTTTTGACGATGTGCTCGCCTTTCTTTTTGCGGATCAGACCGTCAAGGGTTTCCGCCTCCCGCTGCATGCGGTGAATGGCCTCGGTCATCTTGGTGGATTCATCGATGGTTAAAAACAAAAATCGGGAGGCGGTCTCACCTTCCAGTTCAGCGGCCGTGGTGGTGATCATCACCGCCACCGGTCCGTTGACCGTGTATTCCTCGGTTTTCATCTTTCCGGTCCCCGGATCCTTGCCGGTTGCGGCCACCGTAATCTTTTTCGATGACTGGATATTGCGGATCGAATACGCTGCCCCGCCCATGCCCAACTCTTCTTCAATGGCAAGGATCTTATGAACCAATGAGTCTTCTTCCTTGTAAAACAAGGCCTGATCGGTAATCCGCGTGTATTTGACGTAATCTTCTTCGGGAACCAGCGATAAGATCACATCCTGCAGCGTGGATTTTCCGGCAGCGCTTCGCGACTGGATCAACACCGACAACGGCTCATCAAGTTTGCGGGACACCGCCGCCAGGTAACCCACCAGCTTGTTGGTCTTCTCGCCGGTAACACCGATGGTCTCTAAATCGGTCAGGATTTCAGCGAACATATCCGCACTTTTTAAAAACCGCAGCGCCTCGGCTTTCTCTGCCTTGGTGGGCTCATTGACCGTTGCCTGTTGCTTTTTGGGCTGCCAGGCTTCCGCATGGTTTAGGATCTTGCCGATGTCTTCCTTGATAAGCTCTTCGGCAGCCCCGAACAGATCCGCACACAATTTGCCAAACCAGACCCGGGAACGTGAAGAGTAAAGATCAATGGTGGACAACTCAAACGGCAGGCTGCCGGCCACATCCGCCGAAGCCTTAATGGTCACCTTAAGCTGGGTATCGGCTCGCTGGAGACCCTTGACCTCATATTGCCGCTCACCGTAGCCGACGATAAAACCATGATCTGTCCTTTGGTAAAGCCTTTGTTCCCGCTTGCTGACCTTGGCTGACTGCTCAATGGATCCGGGGTTGGCCTTTGTAAGAAGCTGCTCAAATTCTTCCGGGGTATGGCGCTTAAAAAAGATATTTACATCTTTTACCGGCAACGTCACAATATAGGGCATGGCCCCTTTTTCTTTTAACCGCAATGATACTGCCTCTGTGGCTTTACGGCCGGCATCATCGGCATCAAACGCCAGGTAAGCTGATTTGACTTTGCGGTTAAACAAAGAAAGATGCTCATCGAGAAGTCCGTTGACACCGTAAATGGGGACCACATTCTTAAAGCCCTGGTCATAAAGCGTTAACGCATCGATGATGGATTCTGTCAGGATTATGGTCTGTGACCTTTTCACTGCCTGGCGATTGACCAGACCCGTGCGACGACCCGGCAGGTAAAGGTGTGTCACGCTTGTCGCGGCGTAGCGTTTACGCGAAGCCGGATCATCCTCGATGCTGCGGCCATATAAATTTACAATGGAGCCCCGGTTGCTGTAAAGCGGGAACACCACGCAGTTATAAAAGAGCTCATGGCCTTTGCCGTTTAAGATTCCGATCCGCTTTAATGCTTTAATCACATCCGGATCCTCCGGCAGGATCTCCAGCAGCGTACCGTTGACATAGCCCACAGCAAAGTCCTTTAACGATTGATTGTCCGTGATTCCCCGATCATTTTTCAGATAGTTGATTCCCCGGCTGTCCTGGGTAAGTGTGTGCTGATAGTAAGAGACGACCCGGGTCAGCAACTTACGTTCCTTTACGGTTAAGCCGGTATTCCTGTTGGCCGGTTTCGCCTGTTGGCTGATGGAGTTCGATTTTAGCCGTGGGCTTTCAGCTTTGAGCTTATTTACAGCCTCGGGGAAAGGCACATTGTCGAACAGCTCCACAAAGCGGATTACATCACCGCCGGCGCCGCAGCCGAAGCACTGCCATAGATTAGTTGATGGGTTTACCGATAAGGAAGGTTTGGTGTCGTCATGGAAGGGACAAAGCCCAAAGTAGCCTTTGCCGTTCTTTTTTAACTCGATGCCCTTGGCCCTGACCAGCGCTGCCAGGTCAACGCCGGCCTTGATGGATTCGATGGTTTCTCTCTCTATCGCCATTTCTCATTCTCCTCTCGCCCTCTCGTAGTTTTTCAAAAAGGATGTCTCGCAGATGGTTCAGCGATTCCCTAAACTGGAGCGGATTGACCAGGGCCTGGCCGTTTCGATATTGTTTATCCAGTCGATCCAGGCCTTCACCAGTAATCAAAAACGTAGCAATTCGTTTGCCATTACGCCTGAAGCGGATCCCGCTCAGCTCAGCACCCCGGCACAAAAAAAACGCTCCTCTAAAAATGTCCGTGGTCTCAAGGCTGCTTGCTTTCAAGGCTTTCACCTCCTTTCTGTCCGCCGTAGGCGGATCGATCTTGATTTTTCGGGGAAGATGCGATAGAAAAAGAAAGCCGTTTCACAGGGATACACCCCTTTGGAACGTCCTTTGCCGGCCATCAACCGGAGACCCGCCAAAGTCATGAGGTTGATGGCCTTTTTTCCTGTCGAAAATCCCCACTTCAAAAACTTGTCAAGAAAAAAGTTGACAAAAAGTCAATTTTTTAATTGTATCCAGCCTTAAGGCTATCCGCTATATTTGTCAAGTAAAAAATAGAGGTTTTCCCAAAAAAGGGTGTATAGTATGAGCGTTATGGCATCAAAAAATAAGACGACACAGCCTCCGCTAATGATCGGAGCGGAGACGTTCGGGCAGTACCTGGCAAGGCTAAGAAAGAGCAAGGGATACACCCAGGTGGAACTTGCCGAGAGGATGGGGATAATTCAGGTGATCATATCCGACTATGAGCGTGATAAATTACGCCCATACCATGAGATGGTCATCCGCTTTGCTCAAGCGCTTGAAGTTTCCGCTGATGAACTCTTAGGCCTTAAGACTCCTAAAACCAAAGGCAATGGTGGAAGCTTGAAGATTCTGCGCAGAATGAAAAAAATTGAGGCATTACCACCGGCCCAACAAAAAGTCCTGCTGCGTACAATCGACACTTTCCTTAAAGGCGCAGAGAGATAGAAGTTCAACGCTAACGGCAAGGACACTGTCTTGCAAGAGCAATCTGATAACAAGCAGCCTCTCTTTTATGAGATAATCGGCCCAGCGGTCTTAAAGGAGCGCATTCCCCTCTATGAGGTCATCGGGACTCTTAGAGAGTACATGAACATTATTGACCGGTCGTATCTGACCTTAACTGGCAAGGATCGATTATCTAAAAAGGAAAGAGAAAAATATAAAATCATTGCCTATGAGTTTAATCCCGGCTCTTTGCACATTGATCTTGCCATTGAGTTGTATGAGATAGTCCAACTGGTTTTCCCCTTCATGATGCCTGCCGGTGCAACCGGGCTCTGGGACCTGACAAAATCATCATATAATTTTGTCAAAACCGTAGCAAAGTTGCGTGCCGGCGGCGAGGACCCCGTCATTCAAGAAGATAACAGCATCCAGTCCTATATCATCGGGGATAACAACAAAATCATGGTCAACCCCTCCATCTCCATCAATTCAGATAAGATCGAGGAAAGTGTTCAAAAAATAGGGAGTTTTATTAGTCCAGGAGCTGTCGAACAGGTAGCGCTCAAAGATATGGAGGAAGATGGGATATCCATCACAGAGGAAGAAAAAAGGCTGTTTAATCCTGAGACAACTATCTCAGAGGACACGGAGACTATTGTTGTTAAGATCTACAGATTAGATATAGAATCAAAGAAAGGAAAGCTTTATATTCTTGAAGGAATGGAGCCAAAAGATATTCCGTTTCAAATAATCGGTGATCAGGCAATTGGGCCATATATCGATGCATTAAAAGCTGACCAGCTAAAAGTCAATATCTTGAGAGAGATGGCTGCCAGCCTTACAGGTAAGCCATATCTTAAGCGTGTGCTTCTCGTCGGTTTTCCGGGTATAAAACCAAACCAGGGAAAACTCTTTTAATAGAAGCGGTACGGCTGCGCAGCGGTTGGGATCTGTATCTTATGCCCGCAGCCAATCTAAATCTTATTGCCCGCCCACCCGGTTCCATTGCAGCTCGATGAGCGGGCCTGTCATGATTTGATGCACTGCTACATATTGTTTTTTATCGTACAGAATTTTGTCTATTTTAAACAGCAGCGGTAAAATGCCGTCCGATAAAAAGGCAATATATACCCTGTCACAAATCACGCCAGCCCCTTTTGCCGGTACCATACACCTTGCCTACCACAACACCATGCGCCTCTTCGCCCTGATAAGGATCGGATCACTTTAAAAACAAAAGGCAGCCGGAGCTATGCAACTCCAACTGCCTTCAGCTTCTTCAGGATTTAAGACCGGTTATTTAACTCCAATAAGTCAACTCAGTCAACAACGTCACCTATTTTCTCACACCGCCCCAAAAAAAAGAAAGGCAGCTCACAGTAAAACCGCAGCTGCCTCTCGTTTAAAACTATAATGATCAATTTAATCTGTCAAGAATGAAGACACGACCCCGATGCCCTCTGTAAAGGGCCATTTATCACGCCAGGCGTAAACTCGACAACTAAGGTAAGCGGCGGATCTGATCTTATGCCCGCCCACCGCCCCAAAAAAAAGAAAGGCAGCTCACAGTAAAACCGCAGCTGCCTCTCGTTTAAAACTATAATGATCAATTTAATCTGTCAAGAATGAAGACACGACCCCGATGCCCTTGTGGTAAAATGCCGTCCGATAAAAAGGCAATATGTAACCTGACACATATCACGCCAGCCCCTTTTGCCATCTACCAACACCATGCCAAAGTGAAGAGCATTCGCCAAAACGCCCCTGATAAGGTTCGGGTCATTTTAACTGGGCAATTAAAACAAAAAGGCAGTCAAAGATTAATCTCCAACTGCCTTTCGGTTCATCAATATTTAATATTTAAGACGCGACCCTCATCTTTTCCCTTCTCCCCGACCACCACCCCTTAAAAAAAGGATCGGATCATTTTAGCTAAGCAATTAAAACAAAAAGGCAACCAATGATAGATCTATAGTTGCCTTCGTTTTAATCAATATTTTATATCATTGCTGTCCAAAATAATTTGAAAATCAAATACTGCCTTTAATAAAAACAGGCAGTTATAAACGGGAAATTAGTGATTTAGAAATCAGGTTGTACCTTTTCAAAGTCGATGCTGTCCAAAACCCTT
>Ga0209637_1000387_pt1 | contig 14589 bp, 13 predicted proteins | sample OlaalgELextract3_2_FD_187379 | JGI IMG/M metagenome (GOLD analysis project Ga0209637, IMG submission 187379) | Olavius algarvensis symbiont microbial communities from Tuscany, Italy - Type G ELBA extract 3 (SPAdes) (version 2) | ecosystem: Host-associated > Annelida > Digestive system >... | reverse complement strand
TGTTCTGTTCTCTTTTCTTCGTCGTGGTCGTCGTCCACGCTGGTTGTGATAAACATCGATTTACTGATGCGGCGCCGTCTGTAAACTGCACCGTCCACCGTCGCAGTTGTTGTTCGCACTCCACTGGTCATCGACCGATAGCCAGCTGTTCATCAAAATCGCGATTTCTGCCTACCGTAGTCGATGCCCCCGGTAGGGGTCCACCGTCGGAATATTGCCATGAAGTTTGGTGTGGGAAAACTAGACTGCCGTGGCTTCCCGACGGTGAAAATTATTCGTTTCGACAGAGTCCACAAACGTGACGGACGGACGGACGCACAAACATCGCACGACGGCATGGGCCGCGCTTATGCATAGCATCGCGCGGCAAAAAGTAGAAGCCCAGGATCTCTAGTTTCACAGCATCAAACTGCTGGACGAGATCAGCCAAGGGATGCTACCAGGCGAATTCAAAAAGAGAGAGGTGTTAGCGATTTTTCAATTAGAGCTTTTGTTCAGAATCGATGTAATGACAGATGTAATGCCCACATACCACGTGCTCACGAAAGCTTAATATATCCAAACTTTGTTTTTATTATATAATTTTTTTCAGTGGCAGCGGGAAGGGGACGAGGGGAGGACGGCCGGCCACGGCGCAGAGTCGCAGCATGCTTTATAGAGATGAAACGCGAAATCATTGTCACCTCGTCGTCGTCGCGGTTTAGCTTCGAAGCAGTTAAGCACTTCAATCGACAATTCATTCGTGACAAATTCTGTTATATCTCCCACAGTACAGGATGTATTCATATTATCTATACAGAAGATTGACGTTTTACGAATATCACGAGCAGCAACCATTTTGCTTCCTGGGAATCTCGATTTACCAAGAATAGACGATGTCTGCCGTACATCGCTCGGACGCTGGTTGTTGGTTACTCTGATTACGTGGTCTCTTGTTTCTTTTTGATCTCACCAGTGCATATGGTGTTTGATTCACTGCATGATCATCTTGATCATCCTGCTCGTCATCTTAGGTAATGGACGCTAATGAACCAAAACGGTTATTATGAGCATATGGCGTAGAGGCAGGTGTTCCCCAATCAAGATTGCACCGTGTTGTTGGCTGATCAGCTGATTGAACCGTTGCGTGTGTCTGTTGAATGGGTGGGAATTCCGATAGTGGGGGAGGCCCACGCCTATCAACTTCGTCTAGTTGTTGACACATAGACCGAACCGGCTGTGATGGTTGTTGTCGCGATTGATCGATCGAGCCTGTACAGTTTGTAGATCACGCGATAAGATGGCGATTTCCGAACCATATTCACTTATTTTGTCATTCCGTTTGTCCAACATTTTTATGATGCCATAGAAATCACCCTCATACAGACGGATGGATGGCATGGCATCAGGGTTATCAGAAGCGTATCTTGGTAGCTGATCAATTAGCTTATTCTCATCGATGCAAGTAAACAGTAACATAATGTCATCCGTTACACGTGTAGCTTTATCGTCACCGTCACGTCGGCGCGGAACATGTGGAAATTTCACCGATGATTTCATAACAGAAATGTCTTCCAACAACTGCTGTTTTGCAACAGAAAGCTCCTCACCTGAGTAGAAATCAGACAATGCAGCTCGCAAAGACTTGGTCCCAGTTTTACCGAATTTACTTTTTAAAAAGCACAGAGCATCGGACAACACAACACGCTCGCCCGCCATCTTCCTTCCGGAAATTAATCCAAATGCCTACCCTACCTGCATTCGATGCCCCCGGTAGGGGGTTTCTCGTCAGAATATTCCATGAAGTTTGGTGTGGGAAACTAGAATGGCGTGGCTACCCGACGGTTAAAATTATTCGTTTCGACAAAGTCCACGAACGTGACGAACGGACGAACAGACAGACATCGCACGACGGCACAGCATAGCATCGCGCAGCAAAAAGTAGAATCTCAGGTTCTCTAGTTTCTCAGCACCAAACTGCTGGACGAGATCAGCCAAGAAATGTCACCAGGCTAATTCATAAACAGCGGTGCTACCGTTTTTTTTCCAATTAGAGTTTTTTTCAGAATCGATTGTCTAGAAAACAGATGTAATTCCCACGTACCACGTGCTCACGGAAGCTTAATATATCCAAACATTGTTTTTATTATATCATTTTTTCAGTGGCGGCGGGATGGGAACGAGGGGAAGACGGCCGGCCACGGCGCAGCGTTGCAGGTAGCTTTATAGGAATGAATTAAACGCGAAATTACAGAAGCTGTTTGGAATTGGGCATTTGCATGGTGGAGTAGCTTAATTGGGAAGTAGTTAGCATTAGCATACGCGTTCGACGAAATTAATCAGAATTAAATCAGAAATAAATTATAAATTAAATCAGAAATTAAATTAAACTGAAGTTAAATTAAATTAAAAAGTAAGTTAAAAATTACTAATGGGCTGTTAATGAAATGGTTTAGGACTACAGACATTCGAATTATCTCTCTAGGTTTAACTGTTTAACTTTGAATTGCCGAGTGTTCTGCTTGAACGGCGTTGTAAAAAATGTTGTGAATAAATTTTCTGCATGGTGTTCTATTTAGTTAAGTTTGCTTTCTAGTTAAGGTTGTTTTTATTATTGTTACTACCATATTAATGGTGAAATAAAGATCTACATTAAATTGCATTTGTGCGGAGGTGGACGCGAAAATTAATGCAAATTACATCGAAATTATATCAGAAATTAAATTGAACTAAACGAAAATTAGAATTATGACAAACTGTTTCACGCAGCCTTTAATGCGTTTTATTGCGTTTAATGTCGAGGGGATTTGATCTCCTTCCTTGCCACCTTACATATTTAATGCAGCTACTTTGACTTGGGAAACTGTCGAGACCTAAATATCATGAATTTAGCTTTAAATTGCTGATTTTCTCAATGCTACGATACTAGGATATTAACTGCAAAACTGTAACCATATTATTTTACTTATTTATTACTCAACTTATGGTTTAAAATACAACATTAACAAGATTTATTGCAGACGATAAGGTTGTTTATCAGCGCGTGAAACGGGAGATGCGATTGGCTTCAGACAACAGATGAGCACAACGTCGTTTGAAGCGTTTGAGCTGGACATTGTGCTGAATTATCTGGTGAATTATTTTGTGCACATTTGAACGGAGAATGGCTGTTTCATGCAAAATATCTCAAGCTGATCAGTGCCTTTTTGGCTTGTCCTCCTGACTGAACACGAGGTCCCCCACTGATACGCGCTGAACGCGGTCTACCGCTACGTGGTTGCCGGACAATTGTAACCGTCTTGCGAATTCTATTGAGCAGACTGTCGATGCTTTCAAGTTGTCAACCCTAGTCGGAAAATTTACTCAACAGCGTTCGTCCACCATACCCAGTGTTGGAATTACGAACAAGCTAATGGGACGGCCGCCATGGCGAGCGATAGCGAGCGTATAAATATTTTTAGGGGGCCCCCTGTGTGAGGGCCCAAATTTTTGCAAATTTTGTATAACGCCAACGACGGATTTCATAGGTTATTCTAAGAAAAATTTAAAGATACACACGGGGGTCCCCTCCCCTTCCTCCCGTCCCTTTCTTCCACTCACCTGCCTTCCCTCCCTCTCCCCTTCCCCTCCCTTCCTATATCCCCTTCCCTTTGAAGTAGGGCCCTTTAAATCCAGCTCGGGGGTCTGTCTGTCTGGGGGAGCTCTGTAAGCTCCCCCAGCGGCAGGCCCGCCGAGAGCCAGCGCGGGCCCAGGGGCAGACCACTTTCCGGGGCCCCCCTCCACATCCCCTCGCCTTTCCCCTCCCCTTCCCTTCCACCCTTCCCCTTTACCCCTCCCTCTCCACCCTCTCCTCCGCAGCGAAGCGGCCCCCTCAATAGCGGGGGTCCTGGGTTTGTCCCCCGGGAAAATTTTTGGGAAACCTAGATCGCTGTAGGTGAGATATGATGCATTTTGGGTGAGTTAATGATGACTTATAACAGCCAATTTTGGGGACAGAACGTTTTAAAAAATGGCGTCATTGTGACGGACATCTTGTTGAAAGCCCTGTCACTGTCAGGGTGATGATTTTAATGATACCAAGAAAAGTAATAAGTTATGACCCCATCTCATTTGGGCCCCTGTCGTAAAGAGGTCCTTGGAGGTATCGCCCCCAAAAGGAGACATTCCCGGTGTGACCAAACATCACTACTGTTTGTGTTTTTGTAGAGAAACAAAAATAATCTTAGAAAACTTCAAAATCGAAGAAGAAGCCAAGTAATCGTAGTGCACTGAATTAGTGATGCTCCGACTGTAAAATTTTGTTGTTGTCATCGTACGCTCCTCAGCAGCATTGAAAAGCGAAAAGGGCTCTACCCACAAATACAATTCATATTAACAGTGGCTTTCTTTGCAGTTTTTAACCTCCCCATTTCTGCCTGCTCGTTTTCACCTCTTTTCACACCAGCTGAAATTTTATTGAGGGGCCTCCGGGCCCCCTTAGGACCCCCGGGCCCCGGGGCACTTGCCCCGGTAACCCCCCTCTCTCTGTGGGCCTGCCCAGCGGGGTGTGGGGCAGAGCCCAGCCGCAATCGATTTTGGTGCAATTTAGTCTTAAAATCTGACATTTGGTGGCAACAATTTTAACGATTCTCCTGAGAGTTAACTGACCAAATTTCATCCCCTCCTTAACCGACTAGGTGGTCTGCTGGAGAGTTGTGACACTACCAGACTACTTCTGATGAATTATGAGGAACAATTCCTTGCAGCCTGCTGTCATGCTTAAAATGTTAGTTTTTGCGTTTGCGTTTGTAGAATTATATAGTCGCCTGTCGCCTACTGTCGCCACCAGTGATGCTCCATACCGTGCCTAGCCAAATTTTCAAAGTCCATAGCCGATTTTTATCGCGCGTCAGCAACGCAGTATGCTGATGCGCGATATTGATATAGCAAATCTGTCTGTCTGTCTGTCTGTCTGTCTGTCCGTCTGTCCGTTACGTTCCGGTACCAGATGAAAACGGCTTAACGTATCGTCATAGTTTTTTTCACCGTACGGTAGCCCAATCATTCTAGTTTTACCAGCATTAAACATTTTCACAAAATTCCGACGGGGTCACCGCCTGCGGGGCGCTAAATACAGGTGGGGTAGAAAAAATTCGCGATTTTCTACAAATAAGTCGCTATATCTCGCAAACGATACAAAAAATCGCCATAGTTACTATGGAAGGTGAATAGGAACTCGTATGCGATCTATCAAATGGTGCCATTTCCAATGACCTTGAACGAACCCTAACCCAGTTTTCAAGGTCACACCACTCTTTGACGCTAAATATCTCACAAACGGCTACAGATACGACCATAGTTACTATAGAAGGCGAATAGGAAACCGCACCCAAGCTTTCGAATGCCACCAACTTCAATGACGTCGAGTGACCTCTAACCCCGATTTCAAGCTAACGGTATTATTCAACGTCAAATAACTCGAAAATGGTACAAGATAGACCTATATTTACAATGGCGGACAAATAGAAAGTCATACATGATCTATCGAACCGCGTTATTTTCAATGACCTTGAACCACCCCCAACCAACATTTCAAGGTCACGCCATTCTTTGACGCAGAATATCTCCGAAATGGCTAAAGATACGGCCGTAGTTACTATGGAAGGCGAATAGGAACTCGTATGCGATCTATCAAATGGTGCCATTTCCAATGACCTTGAACGAACCCTAACCCTGTTTTCAAGGTCACACCTCACTTTGACGCTAAATATCTCACAAACGGCTACAGACACGGCCATAGTTACTATAGAAGGCGAATAGGAAACTGCACCCAAGCTTTCGAATGGCACCAATTGCAATGACCTTGAATGACCTGTAACCCCGATTTCAAGGTCACGATATTATTCAACGTCAAATAACTCGCAAACGGTACAAGATAGAGCTGTAGTTACAATGGCGGACTAATAGAAAGTCATACATGATCTATCGAACCGCGCCATTCTCTTCTCAATGACCTTGATGGACCCCAAACCCAGTTTTCAAGGTCAAGCCATTTTTTGACGCAGAATATCTCTAAAATGGCTGCAGATACGGCCATAGTTACTATGGAAGGCGAATTGGAAACCGTACTCGATGTTTCAGATGGTACCACTTTCAATGACCTTCAGTGACCTCTAACCCACATTTCAAGGTCACAGTATTATTCAACGTCAAATAGCTCGACTACTACTAAGTCGTGTATGATCTATCCAATGCTTCCGTTTCCAGTGACCCCGAGGGACTCAACCTAGATTTCAAGGTCACGGTGTATTTATGCTTATTATTATTATTATTATTAAAAATGTAAAGATTATAGTGACACTTAGTATTAAAACACTGCAGGGGCACTTTACAAAAGTGAAATTAAAGGTGATATAGATGCCCTCAGCGTATTGTGTGCGCAGCTGACACGCGATCTGTCGGCTGTAGCGAAGTTCTTGTTATAATTCACGATATTATTCAACGTCAAATAACTCGAAAATGGTACAAGATAGAGCTATATTTACAATGGCCAACCAATAGAAAGTCGCATGTGGTCTATCGAACGGCGCCATTTTCAATGACCTTTAACGACCCCTAACCTGGTTTTCAAGTTCACGCCATTATTTGACACTTAATATGTCATAAACGGCTACAGATACGGCCACAGTTACTATAGAATGCGAATAGGAAACCACACCAAGCTTTCGAATAGCGCCAGTTTTGACGACGTTGAGTGACCTCTAACCCTGATTTCAAGGTCACGATATTATTCAGCGTCAAAAAAACTGGAAACTGGTACAATACAGAGCTATATTTACAATGGCCGACCAATAAAAAGTCGCATATGATCTGTGGAACGGCGCCATTTTCAATGATCTTGAACGACCCCTAACCCTGGTTTCAAGGTCACACCACTCTTTGACGCTAAATATCTCACACACTGCTACAGATACGGCCACAGTTACTATAAAAGGCGAATAGGAAACCGCATCCAAGCTTTCGAATAGCACCAGTTTCAATGACATTGAGTGACCTCTAATTCAGATTTCAATGTCACGGGGTTATCACAGATGCCCTCGACATAGTGTGCTCAGCTTGGTGTGCTTGGTGTGCTCAGCTTACGCGCGATCTGTTTGCGATAGCTAAGTTTTTGTTATTTTTGCCGCGCGATGCTATGCAAGCGCGGCCTATGCCGTCATGTGGTGTCTGTGTGTCTGTCTGTGTGACTGTCGCGTTCGTACATTCTGTTAAAACGAATAAAGATATCTTCGAAATGTTTTCACCATCGGGTAGACAAGCCATTCTAGTTTTCCCGTACCAGACGTACGGCATGGCAATATTCCGACGAGAACCCCTCTAACGGATGCGTCGAATGCAGGTGGGGTAGGGCTAAATCGCGATTCTGAGCCTATATGTGGCTTCACAGCGTGCTGCTAACGCTGCGACTGGCTATGTGTTGTCAATATGACGCCACCGGACCACCGTCCCGTAAGTTGTGACACTTATCGCTAGTGGTAAGCGACAGTGTTGATATCAGGAGAAGACGAATAAATGTTTATGACAATAAGCCTCAACGTTACGCCAAAGACGACAGAACAGCGCATTTAATTGCACGCAGTGATAATCCTGTAGCTTACGTAACTAACAATAAGACTACTTGCCGTTTTGTACTGTTAAAGCTAACTACTGGAATGTAGGACATTTCCAGTGTTGGAATTACGGGGGGGCGCCCCCAGCGCAATTGTCGCCCCCCCCCAATAGGTGAAAATAAACAGGTGCCAGGGGGCCGGTCTGCGGCCCCCCAGTAGGCCTACTACTCAGTGAAGCCCGAGCCATAAAAGCAGGGGCGGCACAACGTTAAAAAATCTGGCTAGGCACGCACCTTATTCGGGGATCTCAGATCTGGGGGCCCCAGAAGCTTGTACCAATTTTACGAGTCAATACGTAGTTTTATGACTTTTTTCTTATTTAAAGTGTCTTTTTATTGTTTTTTTCATTGGTAACTACTCGTAAAATACCATAAACGCCTAAACGAGCAACGAAACACAATTTTGTTTGAGGAATGTTTCAACATTTTATATTACATAATAATGTTAACAAATTTACAAATTTAGCAATTTTTTGATTTTGGTCAAAACACAGACAAAACATGATACATTTACACAAACATAATACTGTACAAATTTAATATTTAATTCAAACAAATACTGTACAAACATAATACTTCTTGGGAATAATTATGTAATTTTTAACATTAATTGTAAAATATAAATTTAAAGTTTACCTTATTTTTTTATAAAATTTAAAAATAAAAAGGTTATAATTTTTGAACACACGCCTGTTATTTTATATGACTACTTATCTGTCACCTAAACAATTATATGCCGCTACTTCCATGCAATCGTGATTAAACGCCAACCTACAGCTAAGTCAAATGTCCAACTATCCAAATACGCTACGCCTATATTCATTGGCGTGTATAAACAGTTGTTTTATTTTGTTAATATCTAAGGCATCGACTCTTGTCTTGTGGACATGATGTACAGCGACATGATTAAGTCTTGTGTTATAGGCTTAGTTAGTCTCAGATAATTCTTTAGACGACGCAGGGTGCTCAAACTTCGTTCTGCAGTTGCACTGTAAGGTGGCAATACTACAAGAAAACTTGAACAAACGTTCAACTGCATTCAACAAGTTTCGTACGTCATGTGAATTTCCGCGAACGTGTCAGAAATAACTGCAGTAGGCCTAGTATGTCCTTGTTCTTCTTCTTCCAAGTTGTTTTCAGGAATATTTTTAATGAACAAAAATGGTCAGCATTCTTATAAATTTTTAATGATTTTCCACTTTGGTCTTTGGTATAACTATAAAAATCGGCCATGGACTTTTAAAATTTGGCTAGGCACGCTATGGAGAATCACTGCAGGGTAGCGACAGTAGGCGACATAACACATAATTCTACAAACGCAAACGCAAAAACTAGCATTTTAACCATGACAGCAGGCTGCAAAGAATATATTGGTTCCTCACAATTCAACAAATTAAGTAGTCTGGTAGTGTTGCAACTCTTCCGCAGTCAGCGGCGTCAATCCGTCGTCAAGATGGGGGGGGGGCAAACGCGGAGGGGGTCTGGGAGACGGGAGTCCCCAGTGGGGTCCAGGGGCAGAGCAGATCTAGGGGCGAAGCCCCAAGAAGCTAATAGATATTACCGAATTAAATTTGAATTCTGAGTGCAACTGCATACATGTGTATTAAAAAACTGTATACTTTGTCTGTGTGATAAATTTGCTGTCTCACCTGAAAAATATAACTTGAAAAAGAAAAGTTTGTTTTCAGTATTTTATGACAGTTAATTGATGAAAATGTCAATGTCACACAAGAAGCTTAAAAGGCTCACAACACTTAGAATATACTAGTAACAGTTCGTATTATAAGCTACAGTTAACCAATTTCAAGAAAAATCACTCAAGACTTAAGTTTATACAACAGAAACAGTAAGTAATCAACTAAAGACCCGTGTAGTATGCACTACCTAACGATTTTATCAGATTATGGGGGGCCCGATAGTGAACGGGCCCCCTTAGCAAATTATTGGGGGCCCGGGCCCCCTGGGCCCCTGATCGACGCCCCTGCCCGCAGTCTAACTCCCTAGTCGGCTGGGGAGGAGATGAAATTTCGTCAGTTGACTCTCAAGAGAATCGTTAAAATCGTTGCCACCAAATGTCAGATTTTAAGGCTAAATTGCACCAAAATCGATTGCGGCTGGGGCTCTGCCCCAGACCCCAGCTGGGAGAGATTACAGCGCTCCCCCATACAGTCAGACCCTCTAGCTGGATTTAAGGGGCCCTACTTCTAAGGAAAGGGGGATATAGGAAGGGAGGGGAAGGGGGAGAGGGAGGGAAGGCAAGGGGAGGGAAAGAAAAGGAGGGAAGGGTAAGGGAGGGAAGGAGGGGAGGGGACCCCGTGTGTATCTTTAAATTCCTTAGAATAACTTACGAAATCCGTCGTTGGCGTTATACAAAATTTGCAAAAATTTGGGCCCTCTCAGAGGGGGCCCCCTAAAAAATTTTCTAGGCTCGCTATCGCTCGCCATGGCGACCCTCCCATTAACTTGTTTATAATTCCAACACTGGACATTTCCCGCCTAGGCTACCGCCACCACCATCAATACGCCAATCTATGTTATAAAGCGATATACCGCAACTGAAAACTTGCACTAACCCGCATTCCTAACCCTAACCGACCAACGACGTGAGATCCTGACCGTAACCGACCCATCAGGCGGGGAATTTTTTTTAGAAAACTGACACTATCCCATATTCCTGACTCAACCACTATCAATTTAGTACACGTTGACGGTAGATCGCTTTATATAGATTGGCGCATAATGGTGGTGTTGGTAGGAGGGAATGTCCTACACCATGTGAAAAGGGAGGGGGAATTGTCCGGGCGCGGAAACATCCGGGGGAATATGTCTGAGGGGGAATGTCCACGGAGAAATTCATGTTAGCCTCAAATGTTAGCCTCCAGCTGGCTTTTCACTGTGTCACCATCATCGACACCATGTAGTGCCTACATTACAAGTATTTATCTGAAGTCCATAACATTACGCAAACTGATGATGATGATTGTGGTGGTGATGCTGTGCCTGGGACTTATCCAACATTGCACTCGAATTGCACTACAACGTTGCAAGACAATGGAATGGAATGCATTCAGGTGCGTACGTGGCGTGGCATGCGTCAACAAGTCTTGCCGGACCGCTGACTATATAGGCCAGCGACTGACTAGCAGCAAGTTGCTGCTAGTTGCTGCCAGCAATAGCAGCGGAAAACATTACGTAATCGCATCATTCACAAACCAAGCAACTAAGCCATCGCTAACAGGTCGCGCTCAGCATCACATAGCTGTCCTTCCGATCGAATATGTTATATACAGTTATATACCCTAATTGTCATACTTGACTTCGTACATTATATACGCTATAATGCTCAGATACTTTAATGAAACCGTTTACAGTATACCTACCGTCAAAGACCGGAAAATGAGGTTACACATATTTTGGGACAAAGTCGCCGAAATAACCTTCGATAGTGGACCATACGATACAATACGACACGATATTATGTATTTAGCGTGCAGTAAAAAGCTGACGTGTAGCCAGCTTAGTCCACCACACAAGACAAACAAAAAATTAAAGAAACAAGAAGCTCTGCTGTCGCAAATAGGCCGCGCGATACTTCGTGTCTGTATAGCTTAAATACAAAACGCCGAGCGCAGTCTTTTATTATTAGTTGTTTCGGCTTCAGATATACCACTGCGTATAATTAAATTATTTTCTGTTCTCTTCTCTTCGACGTATTCGTTCATGCTGCAGGCCGTCACAAACATTCGCTGGTGCGTCGCCGACTGTGTGATCTACACTGCATGGTCGTCGGTAACTGTTTTTGACACTTCGTAGTTTGCGAGTCCAGCAATCGATCGATAGCCAGTGGTGCGTGGCCGACTGTGTCATATACTCAGCTTCGTCGTCGGTAAATGTTTTTGGCGCTTCGCATGTCCAGCAATCTTCGATAGCCAGCTATTAGACCAGAATCGCGATTTGTGCCTATACCCCACCTGCATTCGACGTTCCCGTAAGGGGGGTTCCGTCGGAATATCGCCACCCCGTTTGGTATGGGAAAAAACTAGAATGGTGTGACCGTGTGATAAAGCAATCTGCAATTAACGTGTACGGCGTTGATAGCGGTTAGTGTCAGGAATATGGGTTAGTGTCAGTTTTCTAAAAATTCCCCGCCTTGGGCCGGTTAGGGCCAGGACCCCACGTCGTGGGTCAGTTAGGGCCAGGAATGTGGGCTAGTGTCAGTTTTCAAATAATTCCCGCCCCGTGGGTCGGTTAGGGTTATGGTCAGGACCCCACGACGTGAGTCGGTTAGAGTCAGGACTCAGGACCGCCAGTCGTGGGACGGTTGGGGTCAAGAGTATGGATTAGTACCAGTTTTCAAATTTTCGCTTTATCAGCCAGTGGGAAATGTCTTAGGTGGTGAGAGAAATTGTCCGTCGGGGGAATATTTCCGAGGGATGAAATGTCCATGGGGGACGTGCGGCTATCTCGGGCTTTGATCGTGTTTGATTTAGCTCTATCTTTCAATCGCCATGGGTACTTTTAGCTACAGCTTTTCCGTACCTTTTACTAACATGAATGCTATTTACTGTTACCTAAACCTATTGCGTTTTTACCGCGCGACGCATATGCATAGCGCGGACTATGCCGTATGACAACCCTCTGTCCTTCCGTCCTTTTGTCCGTCACACGCCGGTATTGTGTCTAAACGATTACACATATCATCAAAGTTTTTTCACCATCGGGTAGCCCACCATTCTAGTTCTTCCGTACCAAACGGCATGGCAATATTCCGACGGGAACCCCTGAACGGGGGCGTCGAATGCAAGGGGGTATAAAACATTACGATTTTCGACGAATATCTCGCTTCATCTCGGAAATGATGCAAGATAGCGCCATAGTTACTAACTTACTATGGAAGGCGAATAGGAAACAGCACCCAATCTTCCCAATGGCACCAATTTCAATGACCTTGAGTGATCCAGCGCCTCTGAAGCTACGGCCTTACGGCGCTATACAAATCAGATTATTATTATTATTATTATTATCTCTAACCCATATTTCAAGGTCACGATATTACTCAACGTCGAATAACTCGAAAACGTTACAAGATAGAGCTATGGTTACAATGGCGGACCAATAGAAAGTCATAAATGGTCTATTGAACCGCGCCATTTTTAGTGACCTTGAAAGACCCCGAACCAGATTTCAATGTCAGATCATTCTTTGACGCTGAATATCTCCGAAATGGCTAAAGATACGGCCACAGATACTATGGAAGGCGAATAGGGAACCGTACCAAAGTTTTCAAATGGTACCATTTTCAATGATCTTGAGTAACCTCTGACCCACATTTCAAGGTCACGATAATATTCAACGTCAAATAGCTCTAGTAATCGTAAGTCGTGTATAATTTACCCAATGGTTCCTTTTCCAGTGACCTGAGTGACCCTTAACCTAGATTTGAAGATCATGGGCTTATCGTAGACGCGCGATCTGTTTGCGATATCTAAGCTGTTGTAATTCATACTTAAGAGTTACGCTTTAAAATGTCTCGTCTGATTACCTTTTTAACTATAGGATACAAAGTGACAAGTATTGTACCTAGGCCTGCTGACAAAGATAGACGAGCAAACTTATAAGTGTCAGCAATCAGCAAAGTAGAGAAACGGTTGTAGGCACTAGTGCCTCTATAACCGTATCTTCAGTAACAACTTCAAATAGTACTTTCTGAAACAGTTTCTAATTAAAACTGTGATCTGTCTCCGGTTCCAGTTATTTCAGCAGTCCAGTCAAAAATAACATCCCGATTACCCCAAAATTGTCTAATCTAGTTTCAAATTGTTTAAGAGAATTGACATCTACTACATGGACTCTCCTGAAGGCTGATGAACGGCGATTAGAAGCGTTCCACATGAATTGCCAACGACGGATCTTAGGAATCCGTTGGTTCCATTTTGTCACGAACGCCTCAGTCACTAGCCAAACTGGCGAAGAAGGCATAGCAATCCGGATTTGTCGAAGGCGAATCTCCATTTTTGGTCACGTGCGACGACTACCTGAAGCGACACCAGCCCACTCCGCACTACGCCTGGCTGTGGACGCTCGCACATGTGGTAAACCGGACATCAGGCCGGAGTGGAAGCGCCAGCGAGGACGACCCTTCCAAACGTGGGTGCAGCAGATCGAGGACGACACTGGGCTCAACGCCAACGACGCCTGGAGGATCGCACATGACCGCAAGTCTTGGAGGGCGCTACGTCCCGTGGCCGGTCAAGCGTTCCACTGACTGACTGACTGACTGACTGACTGACATGGTCCAGTCCGGTAAACTATTCCACACGTTAACTACTCGTGCAGCAAAAGAAAATCTTCGAAAGTTGTAATGAAAGCTGTGGTTTTGCAATTTATATTTATTACCTCTAGTACTAGATACATTACGAGGTAATTCTAGTGCAACACTTTTGTCATACATATCATGTGTAATTTTGTATACCTCTATCATGTCTCCTCGTAATCGTCTGTATTTCAAAGTATGTAAATTTAATTGTAATAAACGTTCTTGGTATGGTAACTTTTTGAGTAATGTTATTAATTTTGTTGCTCTCTTTTGAACTTTTTCAATAGCCTCTATATCTCCTTTTTTTGCAAGGTGACCAAATTGAATTAGCGTACTCAACATGAGGACGGACCAGTGCTTTGTAAAGCATGACGAAGGTTCTAGAATCCATATGGATGAAGTTTCTTTTAATCAATCCAATCATAGAATATGCTTTATTAATTTTTTCTTGAATATGATCCTTAAAATTTAAGTGCGAGTCATACAGAATTCCAAGGTCCTTGATTTGATCAACTTTTTGTATATTGCTGACTGAATCTGTATTGTTAATGTGGTATGCAGTATCTATGCTTAGCCTGGAAGTGTAAGACATGTGAGAACATTTGTTGATATGTAATGGTAATAACCACTGATCACACCATTCCTT
>Ga0209637_1000382_pt1 | contig 14699 bp, 13 predicted proteins | sample OlaalgELextract3_2_FD_187379 | JGI IMG/M metagenome (GOLD analysis project Ga0209637, IMG submission 187379) | Olavius algarvensis symbiont microbial communities from Tuscany, Italy - Type G ELBA extract 3 (SPAdes) (version 2) | ecosystem: Host-associated > Annelida > Digestive system >... | reverse complement strand
TGATCTGGTTGTCTGTGCCGGTGTAGGTTCCGTCCCGAATAATCAGCGTATCTCCGCCGGACATGGCTGAAAATGCCGCGTTCAGGCTCTTATATGTTTCTCCTGGCCCCATGTACACCGTCTTGGCAAATGCGGTACAATCAATCCCAAGGAATAGAAAACAGGTAAGAAAAAAACTTCCTAAAGCCGGGTGCTTTAAAGCCAAAAAGGCTTGCCGTGCTGTATTCATCTCATTTCTCCTCTTAATGTGCTTAATATATTTTCAAACAATCAGCCATTAATGCAATTTTCTGAAGTGGATTTATTATTCGTGTTTTTAGTCGAACTGAGCAATGACAATTTGAAGTCAGATTTAATCCCTTTCTCCGGAAATTTCCGGTTCGCTCTCCAAAGTTTGAGCAAGAATAGTGCCACAGCAATACATTTATGGGCTTTTAAACTCATTAACCGATATAAATATCTGTTATAGTTATAAAAGTAAAGTTTAGCCTACGGTAGAAAGCGCGTACCTTTTAATCCATTATCGGTTGACAATTGCAATTAAAGGTATCCTAATGTTAAACAAGCGTTCAAAAAAAGATACATATCGTAAAAACTTGTGGCAAAACCGGCGGATAATAAGTGACTGGGTTAATTGAGTACAGGCTCTGAAAATTATGTGATAATATTTCTCATGTCAATATCGATGTGATACCCAAAATCCGCGATTGATATTGCGTAAAGTGATTTTTGGGGCCGCATTGGTTAAAAATCGGCCCAGATGATCATCAACGGCTCAGGCAACTGGCTTGCCTCAGAAGCGATAAGGACGTTTCATTAAACGAGTGGACATACCTCTTCCCTGTGTATGGTTCGATTTCTTTTGCTTTGGCTTTTTAACTGTTGGCAAACAGATAGGAAATTGGAGTCGGGCCGAAAGCGCCGATTAAAACCGGTAATGGATAGAGAATGAAAGCGTCTGATGGTGAAGGTTTAGCAAATCACACCAGTATCAGCCGCCGTTTCCGGTATAAACCTCTTCTGAAATTATGCCTAATAAGCCAATCAATCGAAACTAAAATTATTAGGGATACTATAAAGCGTTACTGAAGGCTGGGTTGCCTGCGAAAAAGGTGTCCCGGCTTTTTGTTTTAAATTCGGAATGGATCCAAATTTATATTTTATTATTCAAGGTTTTTTTAATGCAATCCTTAAAAAAATTAAGTATACTCATTACTTGACGATATAAATAAATATAAATAGATACCGGCGTGCGTGACCCAAAACATTGAAAGCGTGCATGCTAAAGCCCTTGAAATGAAACTCCAACTAAATACCTGTACTCTATGCCTCTGTCTGCTTATTTGCGGGAGGCTACTATTAATCTCATCACCCCCTGTTTATGCAGCTGCAAATTTCACGATCGGATGGGATCCTAATGACGAAGAGGATCTTGATGGCTATGGGATCTATGTTAGCATTAGCAGCCCTGTCACATACGACGATCACCTGGAGGATGTCTTTGTGCATCAGCTCCCAAACAGGGATAATCCACAATGGACTCTGATCGACTTCGAAGATGGTACCTATTACATTGCAGCGACTGCGTTCGACACAGATGGAAATGAAAGTGACTTTTCAAATCATCTTGAGATTCGAGTATCCGGATCGGAAGTAACGCATATCGCTTCGAGCAACGAGAGTGGAGGCGGCGGCGGTGGCGGCGGGTGCCTGATTACCAGCGCCGAGGATCGGTTCGGATCCCCGAGTTTAATGAGCTCACTTGGTTTGTTGTGTTTATTGAGTTTTTTAGGCCTGTTAATTTCGCTGCGCTATTTCCTTCGAAATGATTGCCAACATTAGCATCCGCTGGGATTACCCCTGTACAAAAGGAATGACCCATGGGGCAGGCGGGGCATCCGGATTCAGTCTAATATTAAAGAATATTTCTTAACCTAATTAATCCGCCCCGAAAAATAGCCTATTCAGGTTTGTTGATTGTTTTTGAGACCCTAAACAACTAGTTAGGTTTATGCGGATGATCTTTTAGAAGATTCTGATGCGATTGTACGTCAGGAACCGGTGAAGTTGGCTTCGATGATAAAAGCAATTAATACTTTTTCAAGTTTTGGGGTATATTTGAAAGCCTGCCAGGTGGATATGATGATCGAAAGTGAAAATTCTTTTAATTTTTTTCTTTTTCATGAGAACGAAGGAAACACAATCGGTAAAACTCAGGCGATGATCTGAGTATTTTTCGAAGAAATCTATTGCTTTTAGTTCCTCTTTTCTAGTTGGTCTTATAGTTTGGATCGATTCAGAGGCATAGATATTTCTTGCTCTTTGAGCTGCAAATTTATATCCACCTCGTCTCCCCAGCAAGGTAAACGTTTCATCCAACACAAAATTGCTGGTAATGCAGGGTTCATGTTTTATTCCAAAACAGACATGATTTTATAATAAAAAGAGTGGCAAACCCTGTGTTACAAATGCCAAAATTGTCTTATATGCTTAAAGTTAACCCTATAGTTGCATAAAATTTTGAAATCCAACTTCGCTGCTGCAATGAAGACCATTGAAAGTATTGACTGATCCTGGATTCTGGTTTCTGGATCCTGGATGTCGTTGAAATTCACCGATCGTGTCCTGTTAGATATCCAGCATCAAGTATCAAGCATCCAGCATCTGCCCGGAAAAAGCAACGATCTCAGACATAACGGCCAGGCTAGATGACAAGAATTTATGCAATGTTAGGGTTAAGGTATCCTGGCTTTTTAAAATGATAGTCCGCAGGCGGATTAGCTCATTTTGGTCATTTTAAACTTTTGTTCACTTATTACTTTAGATTAAAGCAATTTAGTCAACATCGACAACTAATTGTCGATGTGGCGGTGCCAAGCGCCTTAACAGAGGAATGTGACCATGTTGATTCATCTTATTGCTGCAGCCAGACCGAATTTTATGAAAATTGCGCCACTCTACCATGCCCTTAAAAAAGAACCATGGGCCCAACCCGTTATTGTGCACACCGGCCAGCACTATGACCTGAACATGTCCGATGTTTTCTTTCAGGACCTGGGACTGCCGGAGCCGGAAATACACCTGGGCGTGGGCAGCGGCAGCCACGCCGAACAAGCCGGCCAGGTAATGATGGCCTATGAAAATATTTTGCTCGAGAGCCGTCCGGGTCTGGTCATCGTCGTCGGAGATGTCAACTCTACGATGGCCTGTACAATTGCGGCAGTGAAGATACCCGAAGACAGAGCGCAGAAGTCCAAAAATAATAAGACAGGTAGGCCGATTGTTGCCCATCTGGAGGCCGGATTAAGGTCTTATGACCGCACCATGCCGGAAGAAATCAACCGCCTGGTCACCGATACACTGGCAGATATACTCTGGACGCCTTCGCCGGATGGTGACAAAAATCTTATGCAGGAAGGAGTTGCCCGGACCAAGATCCAGCGTGTCGGAAATATCATGATCGATTCACTGGAAATGCTGCGAGACACCATTGAGAAGCAAAACGTATGCAGTGAGCTAAATCTAAATGCCGGTGATTACGGTCTGGTGACACTGCACCGTCCTTCCAACGTCGATGATCCGCAAATTCTGAAAAGACTCTGCAAAGAGCTAGTGGGTATCGCAAAACAGGTACCATTGGTTTTTCCAATCCATCCCCGTACCCGCAAGAACATCGAAAATTTAGAATTAATGGTGGATTTAGAAAAAGACAAGCAATTGATCATTTCCGAACCCCTCAACTATATTAAGTTTATGAACCTGGTTTTTAATTGCCGGTTTGCCCTCACGGATTCCGGCGGTATCCAGGAGGAGACGACCTACCTCGGCATTCCCTGCCTGACCCTGCGGCCCAACACCGAACGTCCCATAACCATAGATCAGGGCACCAATAAGTTGTGCGATCTGGACAATCTAGCAGAAAATGTGAGGGAGGCGCTTACACAGAAAAAATCCGACGTACCGAGAATCGAATTCTGGGACGGGCGGACGGCTGAGCGGGTGGTGAAGTCTATAAAAAGTTTGTTGAGCTGATTTTGTTTAACCGCAGACCAGGCTTCGCTTAAAGCTTCGACCAGCAGGTGGTAGGTGACACAGCCATCCAGCCGTTGATAAACAAGACTTAGGGAGCAATTATTTTATTCTGACCGTCTTGCCAAACTCTTTTAAAATGATCGATGTTGAGCGTTATGAGTCTTTCTACTTTAGCTTTTTTGGCAACCTTTGCTATAAGAGCATCGTAGACTGTTCCTCCAATCACTCCCATTTCCGACAAGCTCTTAATAGTTGAACTGTAGTCTGCAGGGGTTAGCGATATAACCTTGCTAATTGACTCAATATTCTCCTTTATAAGACGCCAGGCAACTGATGATGAAATCCTCGGTTTAAGCGGCAGGGTACTTAAAACCGCATATAGTTCAGCTAACGTGTGGCTTGCCACAATCAGTTCAAATTTTTTTTCTTTGGCCTGCTGTAACCATGGAAAAGCTCTTCCATGCATGGGGTGAGATTCAACCAAGGCTGCAATGATGACTGACGTATCAAATATAGTCTTCATATTATTTTCCAAAAAATGTCAATCGCTCTTCGCGATGTTTTGCAACCATGTTGTTTAAGTCTCCCAAAGGAACTCCCGTAAAAACAAGGACCCCTTCCTTTAATCGCAAATTCGGTTCTCCATGAATCGGTTTTAAGATGATTTCATGCCCACTTTCTTCAATGTGAATTTGGGAGCCAGGCTCTAGATTGAAATCATCTCGAAGTTTTTTAGGTAACACGATTCTTCCAAATCGATCTATGGTAGTTTGCATATTCCCTCCTGTACCAAATATCCGAGCAATTATTTGGCAAAATAACATGCCAATTGCCATTCGTCAACCCCATTATTAGCTCAAAGCTGAATCCTTTTATGAACCTGGCATCCGATCTCAGCGAAATATAGTCATAGGCTGGAAATTATATGGACATGTGCCCGGAGGCCATATGGCAGGACACGAAAGAAATCTATAGGAGTTCGGTTGACCTGCCTGTGGAATTGGTATATTCAAGTAGGGGATAGCGGATCTCACGCAAAGACGCGAAGGCGCTAAGAATTGGAGTTTGTTTAAGGGCTAGAGTGCCTACAATGAAAGTACCGAAACTGATTCGACAGTTTAAATGCGGCCGGATCCTGGTCATAGTATTGTATGTCCTGGGGTACCAGCTCTCAGTAGCCGCTGATTTTTCACCCGATAGCTCCCCTTCAAGCCGCTCTCCATTGAGAATAATCGATACTATTCCGCAGCCGGATGCCGGCATTATTAATTCCGCACGGGTTCATGATGACACCTCTTTTGCCGTGCTGATCGAATCCAAGCGTGGAATCAATCTAACTGATCCTGACAGTATCCGTTTTTTGATTTCTGACGGGGAGTTTGACCTTTATGAACGGAATTTGATTTCTTCCGCCGTGCGGGTGGTTGAAGTGGCAAAAGATTCGTCACCGGCAACTTTGGTATGGGCTATATACGACCGGTCGCTGGAGCCGATGCTTCCGCCATTATATGCCTTGGACACAATTGTGCAGATTTTCGTGGAAGTTGAAGATTTATACCAGAATGAGATCATTGCCACTGCTGATCACTTTGAATTTAAAATAGAATCCGACAGCGAACAGGCGCATGCATTCAATCATTTACCGGAAAGTGTATCTTTTAATATTGAAAATTCAACGAAATTTCACGATTCGGGGGTAGAGATCGTCAGTGGTGTTTTGACCGGTAGCAGGATTTTATATTCCGCTAATGAGCCGCTTTTACCTGCTTTTGGACCGATTGATGAGATTGAATCGCTTGCTCTCAGCGGTGAGCAGGCCGTCGGCCCTCCGCTGAATCTTATGCCCCACACGGTATTTAACCATCCCATTAAGCTGTATATTCCCTTCCCGAAGGGAACGGATATAACGGATCTGGATATCTATTATCACAACGGTGTCCAATGGCTAGCGGCCTGTGATGCCGGCGGGAACATCCTGCCCGGCGGTGTAGGCTGGATGGTACCCGGCTCCAGGGTGAACCACCCGGAGCAGATCCCTCCTCAAATTGAAATCGAGGTCTATCATTTTTCGGCCGCCCAGGCTGTGGTTTCCGGAACTTCGTCAACTGCCGGCAATACGCATCACAAGAAAAGCGGCAGCGGTGCGGTTGTTTATGTCAGCTGTTTCATCGATACCGCCGCATCGGGAGGCGAGGGCCGCTTTAGTTTGTTGGGATTATTGATCTTTATATCGCTGATTAAGTTGATTATTTTGATAAATTTGATTCGGTTCCGCCTTCGCTTCTCAACCTCTAACTCCATCAACTTTTAGCCCTCCTTTTACACCTTTCCACCTTCCAACCCTCTGTCCTTATTTAGCTATAGCGTCTTTAAACAGCTCATAAATATCCTTACGATGTCCGACATCGTGAATTTCTACCGTCTGGTCATTGCCTCTAATCTTATAGATGATCCTGAATCGTTTTGCACGCATGGACTGAAAGCCGGCAAGTTCCTTTTCAAGCCCTTTGCCGTCAAAGGGGGTCTCCTGAAGCTTCTCTATTTTTGATTTCACAACCGGCTTAATCTGAGGATGCAATTTTCTGATCTGTTTCATAGATGTTTCGGAGTAAAGAAGCTTATAAGGCATCAGTCCTTCCAAACTTCAGCGTGAGTGTAAACCCTGCCGGATTTAAAATCCTTATGAGGAGCCTTTAACGATTGCAGGGTCTTGTTATCTCCGAGAATCTCAATAGTTTCCAACAGGGCTTCATACCGGTCGGGAGTCATTATGATGCCGACAGGTTCGCCATTTCTGGTGACAGTGACCGTGGCATAATCTTCCTCCATGGATTTTAGAATTTCAAGGAGTTCTCTTTTGACTTTTGTGACAGGTAAGATTGTTGGTGATTCGACCATGGCCAGTTACAATCTTGTAATTACAGCCTCATTGCTGATGAACAAAAAGATACATTCAAAATTTCTAATAAAAATTAGCCCGGATTATATTTTTAATAATTTTAGAATGTTATGATTTTAGTTAAAAATATGGTTCTTGGCATCCCTTTTGCTGAATACAAATGTGCGACTTTTCGTTTCTTAGCGAATTGCTTGAAAAAGGCAAACCACTCGAAAGGGTGGGACGCAAAGCCACTGGCCTAAGTTCGCTGCAGGCGAATATGGCAGCAGGGTTGCCGGGCAAACGCAGCACCTTTCAAAGCTGCTGTGCAATGCGCGGTTATAAAATAAATTGAAAGGTGCTTCCATGAAAACTAGAACTTTACACTGTCCTCGAAGACTTCCTCAGCTATTCAGGGGATTTTACCTACTTACCACTATCGTTTCTTGCTTGATACTGTTTCCCGTTATTGCACATTGCACCCCTGTTAGCCTGGCGTGGGATGCCAACAGCGAATCGGATCTGGCCGGTTACATCCTTTATTATGGTACTTCCAGCGGGAATTACACCAACAGTATTGATGTCGGCAATAACATCGAGTATACCACCCCGGATCTTCAGGATGGGGTAACTTACTATTTTGCCGTCACCGCCTATAATCTTGACGATATTGAAAGTAACTATTCGCAAGAACTGCCTTACACCGTAGGTGTTCAAAATAGCAGTCCTGCAACACCGGCAGCACCAAACAGTCCTTCCAGCGGGTACATTGATACCAGTTACACTTTCGACACGAGTGCGTCAGATCCGGACGGTGATCCGCTCGAATTCAAATTTGATTGGGGTGATGGGACGGAGTCCAGCTGGGGGGCAGCTTCGCGAAGTTATGCATGGTCCTCGGCCGGAACTTTTTGTATCAAAACCCGTGCCCGGGATAGCCATGGGGCTATCTCCGGTTGGTCAAATTGTCATAATATTACTATTGCAACGCCTACCTATTCAATAACCGCTTCAGCCGGTGCGAACGGCAGCATCTCGCCTTCTGCAACCGTTGCGGCTGACCATGGATCCGATCAAACATTTACCATTACGGCCAATCAAAACTATCAGGTTTTGGCAGTATTGGTGGACGGCAGTTCCCGGGGAGCAATCACTTCTTATACCTTTGAAAATGTGAGCCAGAACCATACAATTTCTGCCAGCTTTGTATCCATTAATCAAGCACCGATCGCCGATGCCGGTTCGGACCAGACGGTCTCTGAAGGCGCTATGGTCACACTAAATGGCCTGAATTCAACTGATCCGGGCGGCAGCATCGTATCCTATACCTGGCAGCAAACCGATGGGTTGACGGTGCAGCTTTCAAATTCCGGTTCAAATACGGCTACTTTTAGCGCGCCGTCAGTTAGCATAGCCGGGGAAACCCTGACTTTCAGGTTGACTGTAACGGATGATGGCGGTCTGACAGATGTTGACACGTGTATCGTCGAGGTCACCCAGGATGTTGTGGTTGACAGTGACGGTGACGGTGTACCGGACGCCCAGGATGACTTCCCGTACGACGCTGACGAATACCTGGACACGGACGGTGACGGTGAAGGTAACAACGCGGATACGGATGACGATAATGACAGCATGCCGGATGAGTGGGAACTGGCTTACGGTCTGAATCCTCTTTTAGATGATGCCGGTGGTGATCCGGACGGAGATGAGGTCAGCAATATCAATGAATTCAATTTAGGAACCGCACCGGACTTTAACGAAGGCAATTTTAAACCGGACACGCCGGTCTTGTTGACCCCGGAAATTGGCGCAACGGTCAGCTTGACGCCGCAGTTTGAGACCGAGGACTTCGATGATCCGAATGTCAACGATGTACACAGTAAAACCCAATGGGTAATCATCCGGGCCTTTGACGATGTCTGTGTGTTCGACGTCACCTCGACAGCTTCATTATTATCGCTCACTTTGCCCAAACAAATCCTGGAAGAAAATACCGAGTATATCTGGAAGGCTAGATTTATCGATAATCATGATACGCCTTCCGAATGGTCTGAGGAAAAGGAATTTGTTACGGGTTTAGCTGATCATGATAGGGACAAAAATGGCGTTCCGGATGTTCAAGAAGTTACCGAAACACTTGATCTCGATGCAGACGCTACCGCTGACCTAGTCCAGTCAGACATTAAGTGTGCTAGTGTCCAAGACGGAGACGATGAAGTTCAGATTTGCATCAGTATTAAAGACGCTGAAAATGCTCAGTCTATCGTTTCTCTCGAAGTGGACGATCCCACAGATCCCAATCTGAATTCTGCGACAGAAGGCAAGCCGAATTATTTCGAATTTGGGTTACTTAATTTTAAACTATTGGTTACCAATCCCGGTGATGAGACGACAGTGACCATCTATCTCTCAAAGTCGGCGTTCAATAAAGGCAATTGCTTCAAATATGATTCTGTTGATGGAATCTGGCTGGATTATTCCGGGTACACGGATTTCAGCCCCAACCGCAAAGAAGTATACTTGACCCTTAAAGACGGGGGGTTTGGTGATGCGGACGGTATTGAAAATGGTATCATAGTTGATCCTTTGGCTTTTGGTTCGGAAAGTGACCCAAGTGGCGGGAACTCTGATGGATCACCGATTGATAAAGTTTTGGACGGGATCATCCCGGATGATCTCAGCTGTTTTATTTCAGTCGCTGCCGACGGTTCGACCGCCAGGCAGCCATGGAGTCTTTGGCGCGAGATCCGGGGACGTGAGTTGGCCATCATATTTGTCCTGATGATACTCGTTTCTGCTGCCAAAGTTCTATTTTCAAGAATCAAGCAAAATCGAAGACTCCTTTGCAAACGGGATGGATTCGATTTTATTTGAGACTTTTGTGGACAGGATGCACTGGATTTTCCGGATATCGGGAATAGAGTACTTCCCAGACCGAGGTACGCTAACTCAGTCCGCCCTGAGTTGGATAAGAAAAATTGGGCAGACTTAGCTAACTCAAGACCACTGTTGGGCGGTGAATAATAGCGCAGGTTGGCAAGGATTTATGATCTACCAACCGATCTCACCGTTCCCCCAAAAAGTGAATCCGAAGGAGCGCAAAATTCTCCTTCGGATTCTGTTTTGGGAGGTATAGTTGCTATGTGGATTGGGGCTTTTTGCCCTTGATCCCTGGGTTAACCCGCCGGTGTCATCAATTTCATTCCGTCGATTCTTTCAACCCGTTAACTTCCGACTTAGAAATCCTATAATTGGAATACCGGCGATGTTATTTCGATAATAGACATGTGCAAAAGATATACCAGAAAGGCAATTTTAATATACATCAATAATATCAGATAGTTAAAAACAATATGGTCAAACCACGGAATTTAATATTGGAAGAAATTTTTCATAAAATTATGAAAATGAATACACAATATTAACGGCGTTACACAATATGACAATGTCTGCGTTATCAACGGACTCTGCAAGGAAACAAATTACGATCGGCACTGAACTCTGTATACGCGGAGTTGTCATACCAGGTATCTTCCACCTTGAGCCATACGCCTTGCGCCTGGTTCTTATTTGTTTTTCCGCCAACGATCGTGGGTGATTCCGAGTTTTTTGATACGGTAATTTAAGGCGCGAGGCGTGATGCCCAGTTGACGGGCGGCATCCTTCTGAATCCAGAGATTATTCTCCAAAGCGCGGGAGATCATCTCTTTTTCTTCGTCTGCCGAGAGTTTAAGGCCTGCCGGTTTTATTTTGGAAAGAGATAAAGCATCAATTTTTGGCAATGAAATGCTATCAGCCTGGATCACCGGTCCATCTTCCATTAAGAGGGCTCTTTCAATGGTGTTGGAAAGCTGGCGTATATTGCCGGGCCAGGGGTAATGCTGCAATTTTTCGAGAACCGGGGGTGCAAAGGAATCAATTTTCTTTTTCATGGAGCGGCCTAATTTTGCCAGGAGGTAATGAGCCAGGGGTTCGATACATTGAATACGCTCGCGCAGCGGGGGCAAATGGATTCTGAGCACATTAATTCGGTAGTATAGATCTTCGCGAAAATTTCCTTCCTGCACGAAAGATTCGATGTCGCGATTGGTGGCGGCAATGATACGGGTGTCGGCATGGATGGTTTTGTTGCCACCCAACCGTTCGAAGGATTTATCTTCAATAGCCCGCAGGAGTTTGGCCTGCAGTGCAAAACCCAATTCACAAAACTCATCCAGAAAAATCGTGCCGCCGCTGGCCTGTTCAAATCGACCGGTACGGGTTTTGTCGGCCCCGGTAAAAGAGCCTTTCTCGTGGCCGAATAGCTCGCTTTCCAACAGGGTCTCCGGAATATTGGCGCAGTTTACTTTGATGAACGGTTTGTGGCGCCTGGGGCTGTTGAAATGAATATTGCCGGATAAAAAACTCTTACCGGTTCCGGTTTCGCCCGTCACCAGGATGGTGGATTCCGTGCGGGCCGCCCGTTTAATTGTCCCGATGACGTTTTGCATGGCCGGACTGACGGCAATAATGCGGTCAGGATCATATACAACATCCTGTTCGCGGCGCAGATAATCGATCTCATTTTTCAGGCTGCGGTTTTCGAGGGCCTGGTGAACGGATAATTTTATTTTTTCCGGCGGATAGGGTTTGGTGATAAAGTCAAATGCGCCGGCCTTGATCGCGCCGACGATGAGTTGGGCATCGTTCGGATGACCGAGGACGATGACCGGGGTGTCCGGTGCCACCTGCTTGAGGGACTCAAGGATGCCGGCCAAATCCGAGCCATCGCCCACAAGGTCAAAAATGATGGTACTAAACGATTCGTTGGTCATACGCCTGACTGATTCCGCTACATTAGGCGCGGCACTGATGTGATAATCGACTGCCAGGGCATCGGCCAGCTTTCTGGTTTCAGCCTCGACCCCTCCGATAATAAAAATGGAGGCAGTTTGCTTGGTTGTGTTTAACGTTATTGCTGGCAAAATATCACCTTCAAATATATCCACTTTGCTGCAGGTGCAGCATGATTTCCCGGGTGGCTTCATCCGGTGAAATGTCAGTAGTGTCAATCCAGACTTCGGGTGCCCGGGGTGTTTCATAAGGATCATCGACTCCGGTAAAGCCCTGGATCAAACCGGCTCTTGCTTTAGCGTACATACCCTTGCGATCCCGTTTCTCACAAACCTCCAGAGGGGTGGACACGTAAACCTCCGCAAAGCCACCATAGTTTTCTATGGTTTTCCTGATCTCGGCTCTGGTGCCGGCATAGGGCGCGATGGGGGCACAAATCGCTATGCCGCGATTTTTGGTGATCTCGCTGGCGACAAAACCGATGCGTCGGACGTTGATGTCCCGGTGTTCCCGGGAGAAACTCAATTCGCTGGATAAATTATGCCGCACGATATCGCCATCCAACAGGGACACCGGGCGGTCTCCGATTTCCAGAAAACGGGCATAGAGAATTTTTGCGATGGTGGATTTACCGGCGCCTGACAGACCGGTTAAAAATACCGTAAATCCTTGGGTGCGTGGCGGTGGATAGGCTTTTTGCAATTCATCGATGACTTCTTTAAAGGTTGCCCATTCCGGGATGCGGCGTCCGGTGCGGATTCGATCGCGGATGTCGGAGCCGGAAAGCGAAATAAATTGAGTGCCCTCCGGAACCTGATCAGCGCAGCGGTATTCGTCTTCAAAGGGCAGGAAAACCATCTCGGCGAAAGGTACGACGGTCATAGCGATTTCTGCGGCATAAGCTTCAGTTAATTTGGCGGCTTCGTCACTGGCATAATAGGGTTGGCCATTTTGATCCGGACCGGGCCCGGCATGATCTCGACCGGCGATAAAATGGGTACAGCCATGATTTTTTGAGACGATTGCATGCAGCAGTGCTTCCCGCGGACCGGACATGCGCATAGCCAAAGGCAGCAGGCTCAGGATATGGGAGTCGGGCGGATAGTGCTGCTCCACCTGGCGATAGCAGCGGACCCGGGTATAATGGTCGAAATCACCGGGCTTGGTCATGCCGGCGATGGGCAGCAGCAGCAGGTTTGCTTTGGCCTGACGCATGGCATTGATCGTCATCGAAAACTGGGGCCGGTGAATGGGATTGCGGGTTAAAAATCCCACCATCCGATTCCAGCCCAATTTATGAATCGCTGCCCGAATTTCTGCGGGTGTCTGGCGCAGTTGTTTAAAATCAAAATGCAAAGGCAGGCTTAAAACTTCCAGTTTACCCCCAAGATAGTACTGTCCTGCCCGGTTGAACAGATAATCCGTTCCGGGGTGGGTGCGATCCGAGGTACCGTAAACCTGCCTAGCTTCTTTCTCGGGGTCGGCCTGCCAGATATCTTCTATGTGCATGACGGCCAGCAAAAAGCCTTCCGGATCTCTGAGTGCAACCGATTGGCCGGCTTCCAAACTGCTGGCCTGCAATTCGTTGACATCAAGGCAAATTGGGATCGGCCACAATATTTCGTTTTGCAGACGCATACGATCCAGCACCGATTCGTAATCAGAGCGGTTCATAAAGCCCGTCAGCGGAGAAAATGCCCCGGTTGCCATCAATTCCAGATCGCACAATTGCCGGTCATTTAAGGTGATATCCGACAAATTAAAGACAATGTCTTTCAGCACGCCGGCGCGTTGTTCGTCCACAAGAAGATTGACCAGTGCACCCCCGTGGGGTGCCACCAAGGTATCATTGTTCATCTCCATATTCTCGCTTCACTGGACGCAGGTCATCTGCATTTGGTTCTGTCACGGCAATACAACTTACTTAATTGTCAGTAAAAATTACGTTTAATATTCAGGTATTACTATATCAAATTTTTTATTCTAAATACAGACCTTTTCATGTATATAGGGAATGCGCCATTGCGCAGGTGGTGCTCGGCAATTGGGTCATATCGAAAGCTGATAAATAAATGAATGAACAGAAACTAGCAATACCTCCACCGGAAATCCTTGCTCCGGCCGGCAATAAAGCTTCTTTTTTAGCTGCCATTGCGGCCCGGGCTGATGCTATTTACTGTGGTTTGAAGCTTTTTTCGGCCCGCATGGAAGCTAAAAATTTTACGCTTGAGGAATTTATCGCCCTGGTCCGTCTGGCCCATAAAAAAGGGGTAAAAGTATTTGTGGCCTTTAATTCCTTGTTGAAACCGGGTGATCTGGCCCAGGCCGGTCAAATGCTGGATCAACTGCAGCGTCAGGTAAAACCTGACGCCATCATTATTCAGGACCTGGCCTTGCTGCCGTTGGTCAGACAGACCGGTTTTCGCGGTGAAATTCATCTGTCGACGCTGGCCAACGTAAGTTTTCCGAGGGCTCTGCAGGTTATCCGGCAAAAGTTACTAGTCGACCGTGTCGTGCTGCCCCGGGAGCTTAACATCGATGAACTCAAGGCCCTGGCGCAGGTTTGTCCGCGCGGCCTGGATCTGGAAGTGTTTATCCACGGGGCCCTTTGCTATGGTGTTTCCGGCCGGTGCTACTGGAGCAGTTTTCTGGGAGGTAAAAGCAGCCTCCGTGGGCGCTGCGTTCAACCCTGCCGGCGCCAGTACTCCCAAAACAGCCAAACCCGGCGTTATTTTTCCTGCCAGGATTTGAGTGTCGATGTGCTGGCCAAACTGCTTTTGTCCGTTCCGCAGATTCGAACCTGGAAAATAGAGGGGCGCAAAAAGGGGCCGCATTATGTTTATTATACGGTTTGCGCCTACCGCATGCTGAGAGACCATGGGCGGGATCCTAAAATGAAAAAAAATGCCCTGCAGATGCTGGAATATGCCTTGGGCCGCAACACGACGCACTA